>Ga0065711_1000267_pt1 | contig 77189 bp, 33 predicted proteins | sample Hoacrofraction12_FD_59098 | JGI IMG/M metagenome (GOLD analysis project Ga0065711, IMG submission 59098) | Hoatzin crop microbial communities from Cojedes, Venezuela - Epithelial fraction 12 v2 (version 2) | ecosystem: Host-associated > Birds > Digestive system > Esophagus > Crop | place...
TTGTTTTTTTGTTTGTTTGTTTGGAGTGTGTGTTTTTTTAGATGCTATATATGGTGGATATGATTATGCTATGTGTGCTTAGGCATTTGGATCCCCAATGTTACTTTAACATTATTCACTTAAATTTCCTTGTTGTATTTTTCTAAAGCCACAAAGATTTCTAATCTTCTGAAAAAAAAGTGCTAATTATGAGAAATTTTTTTTGTTTGTGTAGAATTAGAAACTTATGTACTTTTGTTCAATATATTGATCTAAACACTTTATCTTTCTCACAACGAATTAAAATGTTTTCCAAGTATGCATGCAAAAAAAAAGTGACAGTATGAAAAATTAAGTAGAGCCTTCCACATGATATTCTGCAGATGCCCTATGATTGTTTAGTCTTTCCAACATTGTTTTAGTGAATGGTTTTTGATTTCTACCTGTAGGGCCCACCTCTGGTGCTGTCAGGATGCTTCTGTTCCAGTTGTCAATTTAACTACCAATTAGTGCCAGTTGTGATGGTGGTTTTTTGCTAAATGTTTGTCCTTTCTGAACTTGACAAATGTAGGTCCTGTAGGCAACTGAAAAGCTCTCAGATAGTAGTGACTTCCCAAAAGTGCGAGAACATGTTGCCTTTTGACCAGTGAAGTGAAAGTGCATATTTATTGGTTTTGGGTCCTGATAATCCTTTGCCAAGGATTCATGTAATGAAAACCTTAAAAATAATTTTGCTTTAAAATGAGAAATGCTTTGGGACTAGTTCCTTTAGTGTCCGCAGGCTTCCAGTAATTGCTCTGGAGCTGAAGTGGGTGATACCTTCTGAACTGCATTACATTTGAGAAAGGCTGGCTTTTTAGCTGGTGCACAGCTCTGTATTTTTAGGATGTAATAACTACACATTCACAGTAATCACAGGAAAAAGCAGTTTGCATGTGAAAATAATGGGAAAGAATATGCATAAATTTTGTTTCTTGAAAGTTCTGTTTTAAAAGTTGGGGGTTTTGCTAGTAAAGTGAAAGAAGAAAAAAGAAAGTCATAACATGTCATGCAACACACCAAAGACTTCACAGCTGAGGGTCTTTTGTTAAGTTTTTGGTTGGTTTTTTTTGGACAAAACCAGGGATGATGATGTTGTGCAGTTTAAACTGGATGTGAAGCAGTCAGCTTCATTACACAAATAATTTGCTTCAATGTCTTTTAGGCAATGTTTGAAGGTAACTGTTATTTGAGAGCAATGTGTGGGGTATATAGCATCGAAAATAAATGTAGATAATTTTCCTAAAGATATTTAAGCAAATATTTATGTATCTGAGTAGCCTCTTGGTGATCCCTGAGGAGCACCTGTAGTGATATAGAGTAGTATATAACTTTTCTTTTTCTGGAGTACTCTCTATAGTGTAAAGATTCCCCTTCCATAATTTTTTCAAAGCTTGTATTTTATAGCAGTCATGCCAGCAGCTAAGAAAAAGTGTAGCTTTCCCTGGAGACTATCAATGCCATTCCTGAATTAGCCGGAGGAATCGTTAGGAGCAACGTTAAGAAATCCCTTTTCTTGTTTCAGGATCGAGGGTCAATAACTGTTATGCACCCAGCCCCTGGTGAATAGAAGCAAAGCTGAGGGTTTGTGTTTCAACTTGATGTGCTGCGCGTTGCTGTTAGATCGCCTCGGTGAAAGGGAACGTAGCGAAATGAAAGACTGACCCAGAGAGGATCACTGGAGGCAAGGAGCCTGGTTTTAGGTAGAGCCAGCAAGAGATATTTATTTGGAGTTCAGAGTGCCCTAGTCATCTGCTGGTTTAAATCCAGAAACCATATTATCCAATTTTCTTTTCCCTTGCTGAGAGAAATGCTTACGTACAATAGGGATATTGTTACCAAGTGAGAAAAGGAGGGTATCAGTATATGCAGAACTGGTGGTGGGCATCCAGACGTTAAGTACAGGGAGGACAGAGGAATTGAACCAAACCATAGCTCTTCTATCACGTCATTTTCTAAGGTCATCAAGCTACAAGCATCATTAAGAGCTATGGCACGTTATACATCCAACCTAAGAAAACAGGATATTACAGTGGATGGAAAAAAACACCTTATTTTTAATTAGTTTGGGATAATCTGCAACACAATTGATGCAACATGATCCTGTATATTAAAGCATGATGCAAAGGACTGAGAATCTGGTATTATTCAACTCAAATATCTTAGTGAAAATCTGTCTTATTTTTACAGAAGAAGTTTTCTAAATACAATCCCTGAAGTAGTTGCTATTCGCTTTTCACTCCTCTTTTTTTTTTAAATTGTCTGTTTTGTAGGCAACCTGTTCTCTAATTATTATGCAGTCTAAAGCGTTTAATGTAGACCATTGACACACTTTGCAATTCCTATTGTTGTCTTGTCATACATACAAGAAAATACAATGTCCAGAGGCAAAACGTTTGTGTTTCTTCCTTCATGAAAAATCTCTGAAACAAGACTTAATGCCAACACAATATTTCAAATTTGTTAGTTTATTTGTGCTAATTAGTGGATCTTGATTATTTTGTTGGATATTCCACATACTTGTTAGAATATTTGATTAATTGAGAGCAGGTGCTAATGTAGATATGCAAGGACTTTCACTTTTTATTGAGTTTTTGTATGAATAAGCACAAGTTACTCAAATCATTTAAAGCATATACCAGGATTTTACTTGGCACGAAAAGATTTACAGACCACACTGAGATTTAAGCCATGGGGTTTTTTAAGGGAACCTCAGCGTGGACTTGTTTCTTGTGTGAAATTTTAAAACATTGTACATACCATCAAAACATACATGGAGGGCATTTTTATAAACTACAGCAGATGAGGAATGGTATACCAAGTAACAATAGATGTGAAAGCTGTCAATGCTGCCATTTGTATTAAGAAGTCTTAGCTAAAATTTTCATCTGTTTTGTTGAGTAGGAGACAATTCCTGCCTCAGAGCTGTTACTGTGTAAATAGGATATGCGGACTGTAACTGAGGAAGAAAATATAAACTCAGAAAGATGTTGTGGGCAGAGAGGTAATTTTCAATGTCTACAATTATGTCTCAAGCCCATGGCATTGCCAGGCAGCAAGCTTTCTGAGTCTCCGCTGATTTCTGTAGGCAGTGCTGTCTCCCACTAGCCAGTGATGGTGTCGCAAAGTGTGAAGACCGAATACTATCAGGAAGTCTAAGAAACCACGTGATTACTTTTCTAGTGCGTGGGACATTCTGCAAGAGATGTCCTATGCAATTTATTAATATCTTAAATGTGATATAATAACAAATATATCTACACTTAAATATGTTGAACATAAGGGTTACTGACAAGGTGGAGTTATTGTAGCTCAAAAATAAAGAAAATTACAAACACTCTAAATTGTTAGGCAGAATTGGGCTTCTTGTTCTATGTAGAAAGCAATTGCACTGATCATCGCATTAGGTAGTCATTTTGTAATTGATGTAAATTCTGTCACTCCAGAGGACCACCTGCTAGTTACAGCAAATTACCAATAAGCAAAGGAGTGCTAGGAATTGAGCAGTATATACACATACATAAATATTTAGATTTTTAAGGCAACTTTTTGTGAGTAATTTTTTTTTTGTCTAAATCAAATGCATTCTGCACAAATACTGTAGTAGAAAGTTGTCTATGGGACAAAGTCTGATGGATAGCAAAGCAAAATTTTGCTTTACTAGTCAGGCTGGATGCACGCTCTGAGAAGTTCACTGCAGTGCTTTGAATGTGTTATGAAACTTATGTGTTTCATTCTTGTAAAGTGGAAAGAAACATAGGATGACAGAGTCAGTATTTGTTCCAACTGGCAATTTATTCCAACTGGTATCTGCTATGCAGAATCAGGAATACAGTTGTAAATTCTTCAAATTGCAGAAAGACTGGAAAGCAGGAGATGTTTTCCCCACTCTAAAACAGGCAAATGTGGCTCCATTTTGCCATAAGGCTCCGTTTCCAAGGATAGTTTCCTTGGAGGAAAGCTCTGATGTCACTTGAGGAAGGCAGGTTGTCAGCATGGAAGGACGCAAATGCTGACTCATCTGATAGTTCACTTTGTATTTAGCTCTGAGAACCTTCGCAGCACGGGAGGATCTTGGCTGGTGTAGGGCAAAGTAACTGACCTCAGGAGTCTCTTCTCTTGGTGACCTTCCTGCTGTAATAGCCATGATACAGCCTTCAGGCACTCGTGTGTTTCATTGTCCCCACGAGACACTATCAAAAGAAATCTCTCACAATCATTTGTTTGAGTATTCTCAGGGAGACCAATAATCCAGTAATAGTTAATCCTTAATTTATTCTTTTCTTAGCCACTTAATTAATAAGTCTCTTGTCCTTATTATGCCCTGTGATATGTTCTGTTACAGAGCCTGATTTCTGCTTTGTGAAGCTTTATGCTTTGCAGTACTGCTTTTAGTTGATAAAAATAATTTTGAGAGGTCCAGCCTTCCAGATACTTTGAATTGCTTCAGATCCAATAAGTCAAATTCATTCCAAATTAGGTTAGTAAAGTCACTAGGCATGAAGTCTGTATTAATGTATTTAATGTAAAGCCTTATATACTGTTTATGCAGTGTCAGGTGGAGACAGAGAGATGAAAGAAAAAGCAGTGACTATACAGAGATGAAAGCTGGTGTGCGTGTGTCATGCATGTGTCATGCGTATGCACAGGTCTACATGTATCTAAGAGAATATTAAAAGGATTCCTGTTAAGAAGAGGATTGAGAAGTGGGATGTGAAAAAGGGGACAATAATAATAGGTAGGGCATACATTTCATTAGTGAAAACTGTTGCTCTTTCTGGAATTAAGGAGCATAGGAGCATAAGAAAGCCACAGCACTCACACAGCTTCCTCTCCAAGTAGACTGACCCTTGTGATGTTCACGTCCTCTGTCATTCTTCTAGAAGTACTGTTAGCCTTTTCTGTAGTGACTGTGCATTCACACTTGATGCAGCAGTATTGTGATCCAAAACTGGAAAAAAAAAATGCACTGAAGGTAATTTTGCGTGGCATACCAAGTTCTGCTCTGCAGCAGGAAAAGAGCTGCAGCTACTTAAAATCCTTCTTTTATAATCTTCCCTATTGATCACACCTGTATTGAAGTACCATATGTGGAAGCTCAAATATTCTATGCTAGGGCTTCTCAGAAATAGTGGAGTTATCATTTATTTCACTGGAGACTCAAAAAGTGACAGTGAGACATACTTTAATTTCTAAAAGTCAGAGTCTTTTGTCATTCTTTACCTTACCAAACTAACATTAGCCTGGATTCTTTCTGAAGTGCAGCTTGCTTATTAGGAATGTGTGAAATAAAATAACTTAAAGAGGAAACATTTATCCTGTATATTTCTAAATCTCTATTATTTTCGATTGATTGTGAATATGAAAAATCTCTTATTAAGCTTGTTTTGAGAGGCACAATTGTTTTGGGTGTTAGGTAAAAGCTTGTATGGTTTCATTTACAGGAATTAATGATAGGCCATGTAAGTAGGAAACGTATTCTTGTATATAATGCATCACAGCAAAACTGTGGAAAGGTTTGTCCTTGGTACTGTTCTGGCCTTTCACTACAAAGAGCAGGAAGAACAGTCAATAACCACTTAATAATGTTTTTTTCTCTCCTTTATTGTAGCTTTAGGTACATTAGGCTTTCAGTAATTATGTCCGTCATAATCCTCTATCACAAGTAATATTTTCTGCATCTTGTGAAGCATAACTGGAAAATATTTTCTTTGGCTGTACACTATTTCTATTCCCTCTTTAATATAACTTTACCCAAGAGTGTCTTACCTAGGAAAAATGAGCAAGCATAATTTTGTACAGGTAATCAAATCTCTCAAATGTTGGCACTTTTTCTGTTATCTCCATGGGACCAAAAGCTAACCTTCAAATAGACCTAGGCATTAAAAGAGAGAATTTCAGCACAAAATTAGAACTCAAATAAGCTTATACAATGCAACTTGAACAGAAGTGCTATGTTGAGTTATTAGTACTGTATTTCTACTACAGGGTTTTCTGTTTTATTAATACAGAACTGCGAGGAATATATACGTTAGTCTAAGTGTATGCATAAGTGTCTTGGGAGGTGTGTGTGTATGGATACATCTAACATATTATTTAAACGCTGGCTTATAGCAGGAGTTTACTGCCTTTCTAAATAATTCTACTTTTTTCCCCATTTAGGACTCAAAACCACATCTTGATACAGTTTTATCTTATAGGTTGAGCAAAATAAATGTATGGGGGGGGAAAGAGAAAGAAATCAGCATGTCATTAGAATAATCTTGGTTGCAATACACTGTAGAACAGTTAATTTATTCCAAACCTTCTGACATAGATCATGCTAAAGTGGGAAACAGTAAGAGCTATACAGAATCGCAGATACAAAGCTACGGACTCATTTCAGACAGAGCAGACACTTTCAAGGCTAGTATATGGTAGACCTACAATGAAACCTTTCAGTCTCTATTTTTGTTGTGGAATTGAACAGTCCCATTTCTTTTTTCACTCATTTCGACATCAAGGGCTCTTGTGAATACAGGACCCAGAGAAAGATGATATTGAAAGATGATATGACTCTAGAGCTGTAAACAATTTACTGGGATTCTGGTAGGGTGCAACCCAGCAAGATAGCTCAAATTTTCACGATGCTTTTTTTAAAGGAAATAGTAGATCTGTCAGTGAAGATTTTTTTTTTTCCCTGTTCTAGTTTAAAAGTTTGGCTTGACATTTGTTGTATATTTAAATGCAACAGTAGGCTTATATTAGTAATTAAGAATTTTGTGGTGTGAATATGCTCATTCTCCAAGACGGTATTTTGGATTATTTTAAATTCCATTTTCAGTTGGCCAGATTATTCCATGGCTATCATATGTAAAGCCTTGTAATTGAGGTCTGAATTTGTTTCTTTATGTTCTTGGGCCAAGATTTTTCTATTATGCATCACCATGGAAATATCCACAGAGTTCCTCCAATTATAACACTTGAGTTCTAAGATAATTTGCTTAGTGAGTTGTTTGTTAATCATTGTCTTAATTTACTGTGAAAACATTATTAAAAATGGGATATTAAGTAATTGAATTTTAAAATCTGGTGCAAGTATGATAAAAAAAAAGAAAGAACAAAAGCCCCCAATACAGAAGTTACATTTTTTCAGCTGAATTAAAACAGCAGTGGAGGTGAGGTAACTTAGCTAATAGTTTTGATAATCTGTTGAGTTCATTAGCTGATAGAACGAACTCAGATCACCCATCTCTGCTTGGAATTTCAGCCCAGTATGGATTCGTAACTGTTGAATGATACATTTGTTTGGAGATTATGCTAGTACTTTGAACATGTCAAAAGCACGTACAAACAACACTGCCTCTATAATGGCACAGAAGCACATCCATGTCCAGAAAATGCAGGCAGAAAATACCTCTACCGCAGCATCAGTATGGATCCTTTCCTGTGTTAGGCTCATAGCTCAGGCCAGTATTCCTCCTCCAGAAGAGCGAGGGCCTTTGTTCAAGGGGTCCTGATAGTCTGAGGTGGGTCTGTTCTTAAAGTTCTTCACTTTGCACAAAAAATTAAACATCAATAGACAAAGAAATGGATAAAGAGAAATGGTATAACCTAGAGGAAGGGAATTAAGATGGATGAAAGCTGCTGTTCAGCGTTCTGGTCTTGGGGGAGAGAAATTTCAAATACCTGCCTAATTAAATGAGTAAAATGTGGGATGAGGAAATTGTCAGCATGTTTCCATTGTTCTCTGAAAGTTAGATGCGTTATTCGATAAATCAGGCCCTCTGTGAGAGGGTGTGTCTATTTTTATATCCAAGTGACGTGGAAGGCTGAAATATATGCAGACTGACAGCTGTCAGCCTTCATGCAAACTGGTAAAAAGGTATTTCGTTGTTTGAAGGCTGGAGAGAGAGTTTAGATACAATTGCCTAGAACTTCTGGTATATTTCTAAGTCTCTTTATGAATCTAAAAAGCCATCTGCTAATGTCCCTATTAACATTAGAAAATTGACCTGAAATGGATCTGGTAGCTAATTGACCTGAGAGTTGCTTAGGAAATAAAATTTTGTAATCCTCTGATGACACTTCTTTGTAGGTGAGATGACCTCTAACATTCCTTACTTGCCTCTCAGTGTTCTTTGAACTATACTTCAGTCTATTTTGTATAGAGCTGCTTTTCGTATTATTCAGTGTTTCATTTGCTCTTGTGAAGCTTACGTGTTCTTTGAGCATGTAAGGGAATCCATACTTGTACATTTGGTCAAGTCTTAGGGCTGGATAATGTATTCAGTTTTAAAAATACAATTTAAAAATAATGAAAAATTAGCCTTAGAGCACAGGCACTCTAAAGGGCACAGCAGTAAAGTCAGCGGTGTGGCATGCTTGCTTACATGTGTCAGAACATATGCCATGCCACAATTCTAAAGAGCTTTGCCATGAACTTGTACAAGCATATTCTACTATTTGCTGATGTACAAATGGTACTCTACATCTTTTCTAGTTGTATTGTGCTTCGCTCCTTCTGAAATGAACTTCCACAAACTTGACTTCAATGTTTGATGTTTTTATTGTGTTTGGATCTTTTTGTTCTGTAAAAGAGTGTCCTTTGCGCCATTTATTCATTATTCATGGGGTCATCTTCAAAAGATTCAAGAACTTAGTGGTGGTACCTCTACCATGAGAAGATAACCTTTTTTTTCCTCATACTTATTTTTCACCCTCTCTGTATTCCTTTATCTTGATAAGGATGCTGAACTTTGAGAGATGTAAAAAAATAAAAGAAATCCTTTACTATTTACTTTTAGGGTGCCCAAGTATAGCATATCTATGCTGGCCCCATGTTTAATATTATCATCATTAGGACCAATTAGGGAGTGGGAAGAAAGGATTCTGGGAATAGCAAAAAGGAAGATGTTAAAGGAATTAATTTTTACTGAAATATATTTTCACTAAATTGTCCAGCTGTTCATTGTTATTTGAGATATTAGTCAACCTTACAAATTTATGACACTTCTACTGTTGGAACTAGGAATTTCTGAAAATTAGTTTCTTTAGAAACTGAAGAGAATAATAGATGAGATGAATAAAGGCTATGTGCTGTTTTATTTATTTGGCTTGAAATGGTCCATTGATCTTGAAATGCTATTTGAGTTCAGTGAAGCATTTGCATTACAACACACATTTTATTACAAAGTACTTTTACACAGCCATGCAGGTCTGTAGCAGGGAACTTGCTGCTTCTCTGTTTCTCTTAGTATTCATCTTAGTTCATTACACTGAGCTTATGTGGCATTAAAATATAATGCACTTCACCGAAAAACTGGGAATATATACTCAGAAATACGCAGTTGTATGTACCCTGAGATGAGGGAGTCAGTCTTAGTATCTATATTGGCTTTTCAAGCAGCAATAAAGGAAATTCTGCGATAATAACTGAACGCTTGTGACTGGCAAACACCCTCCTGCAGTTCAGAACTAGAATATGAATGGACACCATGGGAGGCTGGCCCATTTCTAATGAAAACAGTTTTTAACAGCATGAATTTATGAATCTACTCAGTGCAAATGAGATTTTATTATGCTGACAGTCTAAAAATGTTGCTTCATTTATTAAATTAATACAAAAATTGTATTCAGATACACTGGAGAGTTTTGTGAGATCTTCCTGACTGTCAGAGCTGAGGCTGAAACCATTGACCCTAGGTTATGGGGAAGTAATAGTGAAAACAGGACAAGCTGCCAAAACCTTCCCATTCTTTTCTTGATTGAAACGAATGTGTGTTTGGTACAGCACCTGTCACAGTTTCCCAGTCTGTGCTCTGGAGAAAATGATAGTTGCACATTTTGAAAATGCTGAGATTGTTTAATAAAAGCTTTTCATAATTATTTTGCCCTAGAAAAGAGCTTTTGCCCTTTTATCCTCCATAATATGGGTCAGCTACATGTAATTGCTGTAAGATTGGAAGCAATGACATATACTGTAGTAGAATCAGAAGTAACTTCACATTTACACAGATACAGTAGAAATCATAACATAAATTTCAGGCAAATTTGATACCTAGTCACACATAACTCTAAGGCTTATTGCCAGATTTTGATATCTAGTCTGCCAGCTGTACTCTGCACTGCCCAGCTCATTCAAACCATATGCCTTGAGCAAACAATCAGCAAAGTCTGTTAAAAGCTCTGAGAAGTACCACATTAGCTGTAAGTCAACCAGCTGCATGCACTGCCCTATTAATTTGAATAAAAGCTTACCCCTTCAAAACTGATTTTTTTACTTCTTTGTTCTCAGAATATGGCTTAAATATAATCTGTGTATCTCCAGTTAGGTTTATAGCAACAATTTCATACTCTGCAAAATATTATTGAAACTCTCTTTAGGCTTTAGAAGTTTCACTAGAGACAGAAGAGTCCATTACAAGCTGTTCTGTAGCTCAAAAGGAAGCAGTCATTTGTGGAGCACACTAAAACCTTTGTAGTACATGTAGCACACGTGTTCTTCATGCTCTTGAAAGAGTCTTGGTCAGAGAAGACTTTATTCTTGTGCCATAAATAAAATTAAAAATGTATGTATGCATTGTTTTTTCTCCCTTGGTTGGATTTGGCTGATGCTCACCCTGGCTGAGTCACTAGCCTATGGCTATTTACAAGAGCAAGTCAAGAATTTGCTGGCAATAATAAACATGTAGACTGTATATGTGTATGACTTCTTACTGCTGTGAAGTGCTGTTTTGTCTCTGCACTTCTATACGTTCTCTTTTTTTCATATGTCTGGACTGAAATGAATTCTCTGTTGTTTGCATTTATGTAGCAAATGATCATTATTATATGCATATTAAAATTAAGGGTGAATATAAAACTAAGGAGATTGGCAATGCCATTGTGACTCGTAGAAAATCATACTTTCTCAGCTATAATCGTTTTTCAGAATCCAGCATAATAGTATTTTAGATTCAGTTTTGTAAGGTTTAAAAAGAAAGTGGTGCATATTAATAAAACTTTTAGCAATATTTCTGAGCTAGAATGAAATATTTTGCTCCAAGCAGTCTTAGCTAAATAAAAAAAAGTAGCAAGAGTGTTATGAATGAAACATTTTTGTTGCTGCTTCTTAGCCACATAGTCTTTTGCTTTCATCCTCCGAAATACATTGTCAAGAGAAACCAGCATTGCAACTGATAACCCAGAACAGCAGAGCAGCCTGCTGGAGTTAGTGCCCTGTTCTTTGCAGTGCTTATGGTTAGGCCAAAGTGAGGCATAATTAAGTAAGTAAATTCAATCTACTTTCTATCAGTCAAACTAATATTGCACCATTTATCAATATCACTCTGCAATGTTAGAAAAAAATCTGTCAGTGTTAGGGAAGTAGAAAATCTGACAGACTTTTATTGTTTTATTTATTTGTAGACTCATGAAAGTTCTCACAGCAAATACAAACAAATTACAAGAACGGAGTTCCACTCAGCAGTGCTTAGAGGGGATGCAACAGATGTAACATACCATTCTTTATCCTTTGTTGCTGTTCACCTCATCATATCACCGACCTGTAATGACTTTATTATATAGTTTATTGACTCAGCTTCCGGTTTCCATTTACCTTCTATTCCAGATCATTGCAGAGGGAATATATCTTGAGTTAGTGTGAGATATCTCACTGGTGTACATAGCTAAAAAGTACTGAAGTTCCTTCCATTTGTGCAGCAGCTGTGGGTGGGTGCAGTCCTCCAGATTCTGGTCCCCAGTACCAAGGTCAAACGTGTAGTCTAAGGCAATGGCATAGTCTTAGAGCTTTATGCTTTCCACTAGTGGTAGAAGTGGCTGAAAGTCAAAAGGCATTTTGTCAGATCTTGACTGTGGCTATGAAGTCTTAGGACTTCAGGTCTGCAGAGACATAATAAGTGATATAAATATGTGTTTATAAAGTTCACTTCAAAGCTGGGGAGGTGGCTCCCTGCAGAAGTATTGCTCCAGTGTGAAACTGATACTGCACTGGGTGAGAGCCAACAGGCTCTTAACTTGCTTTTAAAAACTGAAGCTGGAAAGCTTTTCAGATAATACATCTGTATTTCTAATTTACACCTTGAAGGATGAAATTGACTGGAGAGTTGGTGAGAATGAATAAATTGATTCACAGTGGGTTGACAGCTCCCTGTGTCTCACTTTCTGTGAAACATCTGTGGGTGATCCCACCACAAAATTTGGCTGCTGGCTTGCAAGCTGGTCTACTACCAATACATGATTAAAAACCTGTTACTCGGGTATATGCAACTGAATTTGTGGCGCTGCTTTCCAGATTACTTTATGTAACTTTGACTGGGTGATAAGGGGACTGGGGCAGAGAAAGGAAAGACCTGTTTGTTCAACAAGTGATGTCTCTGCTCCGCTGACTCTCAGAGATGTGCAAGTGGAATAATGCATCAGAAAAATCAAGCCCAGAACTGAAAGTTATAATTTATTAAGAAAATATTTTTCTTTTTAAAAAGTAATTTCCTTGTGAATTTTTTTTACAACTTTAGACAGAAAAATAATGGAGATTACTAAGTTTTAGCAAATATTACAGGATGAAATTTCTAGCAGCCAAATCGTCAGATGTATTCATTTGTAAATATCAGTGATGGAGATGACAAGCCATATAGATCACATTTTTTCTCTTCTTGTCATGAGGAGTAGTAATTTATTTTTTGAGTAATCACGCAGCATAGCACAGAATTTAGATTCCCCAAGAAAAAGATTCACAATGCTTATCAATGTGCCAGCATTTTATCATTATAAAATTATAAACTCAGAGGAAATCATCTGTTTCTATCAGTGCATGTACACTGAATATAGCTGTTGTATAAAATAGACCTGTGAATCAAATGCCCTTGCACATCACATTAACTAAAGATTTTTTAAATTTGTTTCTATTATAGACAAAGTATACTTACCTTCATGACACTTTATGATGAAGGTGCAGAATGTACTCAAAAAGCATCTATAGGTTGAGCACACTTAATAAGTAGAACTGTACTATTTGGCTTGCTTTCATCCTAAGAATTGTCCGTTTTCATGCAAAGATGAAATGAGACAAGAGATTCAGATGCCCTGACAGGTCTACACTTGGTGCTGAGGAAGGAATTAAATATATGAAATTCTTAGCCACTATCTTTTTACAAAGCAAAACATAAAATTATGTAATTATACAATATTGGCATTTAAATTTATTCAGCCCTTGTAGAGTCTGCCTGTGGCTTTTTTTTCCCCCAAACAGACATTATTGTAGCTTTTGTTTTAAGGAACAATTTGCTGTATCACAGCTGGCCATCAGTGAGGCATTGTAGACTTAATTTCATAGATGGCCTTCAGTAAGGCATTGTCTGATTCATTTTTATCTGAATGGTGCCAGGACACATACTTGCTTACTAAAACAATGAGAAGCGTTTTATGTGTGTGTATTTGTGTGTGAGCGCATACTGTATATTTATTTTTTCAGGCTAAAGGAAAGGACTATTAACCACAAACTCTGATTTTATAATTAGAAATCAATTGGGCAAAGCTTAGTTTTGCATATGTGACCTCTTCCCATAACTGTATCCCAGAATGGTTTGCTCCTGAAATGATTTGCTTAAGAATTTTACATTAACAGCTAATCTATTTGCAAAATCAGTTTGATGTACTAAATTACCTGAATGTTTGTGGTGGTCACATGTAAAAAAAGTTTAACCAACATGGAATTACCTGAATGGGTTTTTTTTTTGTAATTTACATTTTAATCTTGTTGTTTATTTGTTTTAATTGAAAGCTGTCACAAAACTTGTTGGCACTGCGGATTTGCATTGACTTTGCTAAGGGCACAGCAGGGCCAATTGCATCAGGAGTTTATACTGTTCATTTGTGTCCACGAGAAGAGTGAAAAGCAGCTGGACTGAGTTATGCCAGACATTGCTAAAAGACATTTACTCAAGTGATTTGGCCACCATGAGACAGTATGGTGGTGTGGATTAATTTCTGTCCTGATTGCCTTGGTATTTGGGAATCCTCGGGTGACATAGATGTAGCATTTCCTATTCCACTTATTTTCTGGTATTGTGCACAGAGAGCTTTTTATCTCTCTAAAAAAGAAGGTATCTGACCAGTGTATTTAATTCCAATTACCTTCAAACTCAGGGCTGGGGGAGCAGGACCCAACAATCTGTTTTTTTCCTGGAAAGTAAACTCTTAATTATTAGTAGCCCACATCCCATATTTCATCTGAGTTCCTACTGCAGGGAGACCTGAATGCAGGGTAATAACCCATTGCTCTTTTTCATGTGTGTACAGTGCAAGTCAGCCAAACATCTTGATCTTAGCCAAATGTAAATGTAACAACAAGGTAGTGTATAAAATATGCTTCTCTTCTGGTTAATTTGACGTTGGAAATGGAAAGTTCTTTCCATGTTAAATGAGAAATTTCTAATTAAGAACTCACTAAAATTGTTTGGGATTTTTAATTCACCATAATGAATTTATTGTGGTGGTAACAATTTATATTCTGGTGGAGCAGGAACCAAGAAATAATCTTTTGTGCTTTTTTTTTGGTCTGAGATCTCATTATCCATGCAAGCTTATTATTTACTACCCCACAGTAATACTGTTTTAAAATGTGTAAGAAAGTCTGAGATTTGTGGTATGATAGGGCTGAATTGAATTGGATGTACGTAACTGCAGATATGTGGCTGGTTTCATCTTTATCAGCTTATCTAAGCTTTTGCACTTAAAGGCTTCTGTCAGTTCAAAGCACAGACACTGCTTGGTTGAACAGAGCTAAGCTATGGTTGCGCTTCTTAGCCTTTCAAAAATAATGCTAACTTAATTCCAACTCAAGTACTGCAGGACTTGAAGGAGTTTAGATATGGATCAAGTAAAAATTCCTTTCCATTTTTATAATATAAGGAGGCACAAAAAAAAAAGAAACATCAAAGCTCTTGAAGTTTAATTTTAGTTTTCTCAAAAAAGTTTTTTCTTTCCATGTGGACAAATATAATTTGAGTTCTTCCCCCATTCCCTTGCTTAAAAAAAAGAAATAACTGAAATATAACTAAAAATTTAGCATCAAAGAACAAATTTGTCAATACAGGCATTTGGGGAGATTCTTAGAATGTTGGAATAATTATAACATTGGATTTGTTTGACATAGGGGTAGACAAAAATGTGCTGCTATATAGCATAATGAGATACCCGAATACATTTCTGCATTTTAATTGGTGAGAGAGTCTACTAGTGCAGCATAGATAAAGATGACTTTTTTCACCTTGGGTTTTGTTTTGTTTGTATCTCCATTTTTAATAATTTGTACTTTGGCTAGACATCATGGCACATTCAGAGAAGAGTTGATATCCTTCTTTTGACTGCACTTTTTGAAAGAGCAAAAATACAGAACACATCACAAATACATGATTTCAACAAAAGCCTCAAAAATTAGGACTAGAGATTTTGAAAAGCCAGGGCAAACTCAGCCTAATTCATTTGCTAGTAAAATATATTCAAAGCAATAACAGAAAGGGCTGTGCACAGGAATGACTGGGTCAAAACTTGTATTCCAAAATCCCTTGGCCAAGTTAGAATCTGTGAAAGATATGCAGGAAGAAATTATTAGGAAGAGACCATTGAAGAACTAAGAAGATATCAGGTCTAATCAAGTCTTTTTCTTTCCCAAAACTCAGTCCGTCAGATCTCAGGCATGCTTATGCATTGTCCTTTTGCCTTAGGTTAAATTTATCAGGCTCCTATATGATATTTGCGATTTATGTAAACTTGACTTTCCTTATAATAATATCCTGTATAAGATATAATATAATATCCTGTATAAAATGAGACTATGTTTTGAAAATATAATTTTCCCTGTACAAATAAGCAATTGGATCCCCTGTAGTATTTGTGGACTCAGCCTGGGCTGAGAAGAGCAGAGGAGAGAGACTAAGTCCAGGGGACTGCCTGCAGTGCCTTACAGATCAATCAGATGGCACCAGTGGTGACCCTGTCTAAGCGATCGTTCATCTAGAATGGCCCCTGTCATCTTTTCCTTTGGTGTAGATGGTTTGCACATGCTAGTCAGCAGAGTACTCGACAAAAATTTTAGATGGGTATCAGATAAAGAAGCAGGATATTCCTTTATGCACAGGACCCCAAATAACGTAAAGAAGAGGCACACTAGGAAAAAAAAAAAGGAGGAGAAAGCAAAAATTGAGAGATTGGCTTGACTGAACATCTGAGGCTTTGATGCTGTGGGATGACCCTGTCACTTCCCTGTCTCTGAATACTGTCCGTTGTGGCAGGAGTCGATTGTGCCCGGCCGTGTCAGAGGTAGACTCCTGTAGTGTCTGGTGCCTCCATGGTCTTTTGGACCATGACAACATGTGTATGTGATTAATAGAGATTGTTTACTGGGGGCAAAACAATTGTCTTCACAGGTGAGATTTCTCTGTGTTGATTGTGGATTTCTGAGTAACTGGAAGGGAATTCTGTCACTGGGAATGAGACGAAACTAATTTAGGAGAGCCTAGTATGTGGATGTTTATCATCCCGTGGTATGGGTCAATGGCTTTCATTTCAAACTACAAAAAAGTTGAAATAATTTAAAGGTCTTTCTAAATCCTACACAAGAAGTGCTCTCAGCAGGTAATATAAACGTGGATTTTACTCCAGCCTTCACTCATCCTGCTGTGATTACTTATTCAAATTGTGCAGGCAGCTGCCAAGTCATAGGTGTGATGTCCTTTATCACAGAAGCACAATACTTAATTTTGTTCAGTAAGATATACTAATCAGAGATATCTTGATCTGTATAATTCTACATCACAGTCTAAGATCTTATTTTAGAGATATTAATATGTACTAGATGAATGATTACAATGGTCGCTTAGCTTGTGTTAATTTTAAGTATTTAAACTATTCAATAAAATGAGTGTTTGCTGTCCATCCGAGTGGAATGCCAATTCTTGTTTATAACATTAGAAAGTTAAAAAGAAAGTCCAATAATTGTCTCCAGAAGGCTCATTTGCATTATTTCTTTGTAGTAACTACATGAACAATAGGGATTCTATACCTAAGAGCAAAATATATGTTGATCTGTATATGCTGAAATATAATCACAGCCAATATGTTTTAATTATGTTTGTGATTCTGCGGAAGTAAAGGCATGGCAGAAAGCTGTTCTAATATCTACAGAATGAGTCATAGCATAAAACAGTGAAACATTAAAATAAAGCTGTTTCTAATAAGGAAAATAATTAAATTATGATAAACAAAGGGAATGAAATTGCTTTATTTTTGTTGGAAGTAAAGCTTTAATTGGAGGATTTGTGTAGGCAGCAGAATGGTTTTGCTTTTAAAGCAAAGAAGAATTTAATTCTCCTAGAACTTGAGTGCTGCTTCTGAGAGGAGTAACAGATTTTAATGTGCAGTTCTGAAAAGCTGGGGAGAAAATATATTTTTGTGTCGCTCCAAATACAAATTTTTGGAATGTCAAAAAATGTTTTGGGCTAGGCATAGTATTTTTATTATATGAAAGAGAAACTCCTAATACAATAACAAATTCAATGAATTTAAAAAGAAATATTTTGTTTACATTTTGAACATGTTATAAAGTTAAATACTTCGAGAGAATGAAATTAATGCATATACAGGCATAAAAATTTGTTGAATGTAAAATAACATTGAAGCATTCTGGTCAGGAAATATTCAGAAAAAATGCTGCATTGGTATTTTCCCGAACCTGTATTTGTTTCCTATATCAACTTCTCAGTAATATGCAGGTGAATGGTTGAGGCGAGTGTCACTGAATCATTATTCTTCCCCAAAAAAGTACAAGTGAAAAAATATATGCAGCTACAAGGGAAAGACTGGTATTTTGGGTCTGGCTGCTTAGTGGTCTGGAGCAGCTGTCCTCAGGACCCTCAGCTGCTCAGTTTGTTCTGAATATTGGGTCTCTATTTCTGTGACTCTGTTTCTTCATTAGCAGAATGGGAAAAATGGGAAGAAAAATTAATTTTGCTTTGCAATGGTGTGGTGATGCTTATTCAATTACTGTGGTGATAAATTTGGATTTATCATCTTTATCAGCTTATCATTTATATATGTATATATATTTATTTTTATATATATTTTATATATATTTTTCTTATCTTTATCAGCTATGAGAGTAATGTACGTGATCTCCAAGTAGTAATATTTAGATCAGAATAATATTACCTTGATTGCAGGAAGACAAATAAAAGGTTATCGCTGGTTTGTGCAAAGCTTGGAGTGAATTGCTGGTGTTCAGGATGTGTGATCACTCTCAGCATTGCACCCCAGGGCTGAATGACACGGCCGGTTCGATGATGACTCTTTTTGCTTGGGCTATCAATATAAAGTGTCACTTCTGGAAGAGAATCAAGCCAGAAGAGAGCTTTAGCCACAGGGAGTGAGAAGAAATGAGCTTGGCAGTAAGATTCCCGGCAGAATAAATAAGGTTTGGGAGTATTCTTAGCAACAAAATACACTCACTGTTGAAGACAGTGAAGTCCAAATCAGGTATTACTTCTGGGAAAAAAACACCCAAAAACTCAGAGGTTTTCTATTGAGCTCGTATTCTGTATCCATTCATTTAGCTATCATCTGCAGTCAAAGAAGCTATTGAAATCTATGTTATCTTTGCAAACAACCTGTGGCCCACCTCTGTCAGGAAAGTAATTAATTGTATTCTCCTTGATTTTAACTATCTGCTATTATAATTTTTCCTCATGCAGATTTCTTGGGAGAGCTTCTTCCCATCAAGCAACTCCCCCATCATTTTGATGGTGAGGGACTGCTTCTCAAGTGTTTCTCCAAACAAGTTTAAAATTTCAGTTATAGTCAAATCTCTTGTAGACAGTAGCTGGAAAAGGAAAGAAAAAGTATTTATGGAATGTAAAACTCTCCGAGTAACCCTTAAAATGAATATTGTCGCCAGCATACATAGATTGTTGGGGGATTTTTCTTCTTTGGTTTAGGTATTTGTAAGGCTGTGGTTTGTTTGTCTTTTATAGAAAGAAAAACCCCAAACCAAAAACAACCCAACCATCTTGTAGTCAATAAACTGGCATCTGGAAGTTAAATATTCTCAGCTTCATTTTCTGTGGCAAGATTTAAATTGCCTAACATTCAGGTAACTTTTTTCTATGTGTTTTTTAGGAGCCATATGCTTGGTATTTACTTCCTTTTGTTTCTTCCTGCTTCCCTGTTTGTTTACTCTAGATATTTCTATTTCTTGGTTGTTTTCATCCTCCAGATTGGATGATGTTTAGTTTTTGACTTTCACTACCACCATCCCTTTGGAACTATATCTCAGCAGGTAGAAGAAAGCTGAAATGTGAGGATATTTTTTTTTTTGTCTTGTGACAATATAGCGTACTTTAGATAGAAGCTTTTTACAGTCTTTTAACATTTTCTCTGTTATCCATCACCTAATCTGCATAACCTGATTCCTTTTTATTGGTAAAGGCAGATGCCAAACTTTTAACTATTTAACTCTTATATTGAAGTTCTTTTTTAAGGTAGAAAGAGTAAGTACACTGTATATAATATAACTTCACTACTATCTTCCACTCTGTCATACAAATATACATTCTGTTCAGGTCTAGAGAATGGTTGGAATTAATGTGTATCCATCTAAACTGGTAGAAATGGACTATGTAGAGACTGACCATGCTGGCAAACAGCATAGAAAGGTTTGCAGTTACAGGCCAGCTGTAAGAAATACGTGGTATTTGCAGGTCAAGAAGTGGAAGTGCATCTTTAAACAGTGATTTCTAGCAATGCTTATGTATACTACAATTTCCATGAATGTCACTCATCTGTAAGGTACTGTTCGTGACCTATTAATGATAATTGACAAATGTAAGAATTTTTCAGACTTTCTGGATTCTTCCACAAACTTGTTTGTTTCATATATTACTGATATGCAGGTATAACAAAAGCAGAATATATAGCTCGCTCAGGGCCTCTGCTTTTTTTATGAATTTCTGTCCTATTATAGGAAATGTAATTGTTGCAGTCCCCCAGAGTTGCTATGTTTTCTCTTTGTCAGGTTGAGATTGCTCGGGTTTTGTGCTGGTTAGAAGGGCAGGGTTATATTCAGGCTACTTATTTTTTCTTAAAAATATTGTTTAAGCCTGTTTTACCACTGTGTCATAGTTTCTCATAGCACATACGGAAAAAGAAAAGGAGGCAGGAGAGCCTGTGAGGTCTCCCTGTTTAGCCACCTTGCTAACATCAGTGCTGTACAATCGGAAGCAGTTATGCACCAGACTGGAGAAAATTATGTCTCCAAGCGTTCTTGTCCTGTGGGCTTCTGTCTTTTTCTGAGAAAAGCTACGTATTAGTGGAGTGGGCATAGCTGAGACAGGGAACTATGGTCCAGCTCATAAACATATACAAACTCAGAAACCGATTGTCGTCAGTATTGAGATATTTATTATGACTTTGAGTTTTCACTGTGGGGGGAAAAAAAAAGATTGGTTTAATTATGCTGTGTTTGTGATTTTTGACTGGCCATGATCCCAATTTGTGTCAAAAAAGAGTTGTCTGATAAGCCAAGATATGTTTGTTCACTGTATCAGTTTTTGTGTCAGAATATCCCTAGCAGAACTGAACAACAGTGCATTTATACTGCTAATATTTTGTTGAAGAACATCGTACAGCAGATTATCTTTTCAGTTACCTTTGCCATCAGTGTCCATTTACCTACCCAATGATCCCATCTCCATAGGCAAACAAAATATTCCATCTCCTGTATCCTGAGTAAATGTGAAAAGGCAGCTTTACTGACCTGATAAATGATCTCAAATATTTTACTTCAGGGTCTTGCTATTTTCAGCACTTTATTATCTCACAGTCAGATAATTGTTACTCTCATTATTTATCTAGTTTGTATGAAAGTCAGTTACACCTGATCTATTAGTTATCAGAAAAGTATAAAAAATAAACTTGTAGGCTAGTGGTAAATTTGGAATTTAATTAGACTATAAATAAGGGACTCATAACATGAATTAATAACTAGATGTCAGTTGTGATTTTTTTTTGGGGGGTGTGTGTCTTTAGTTCTGTGTCTTTCTTTATAACTCTAGGTATGTTTCAAATAAAGAATTTTTTTCTGGCATCCCTTGAAATTTGAGACACAGACTCCTACCAAGTTCTCGGGTCTTATATCAGATCCTGAAACTATTCACAAAAAAAAAAAGAAATCATCTTGGGACTAGAAATTTATGCAAGAATTCAGCCCCATTTTTTCCATGAGTTTGAGTCATATTGAATCCATAGGTGATAATTGTAGAAATTAGCCAATGTCTTAGAAACTTGTTTCTAAAATTTATGTATTCTGGGTTCATTCTTCCTTGTCTTTTTTTGAGAAAAAGAAAAGGGATAAAAAAGCCATTTGATATTTCACCATAAGCAGAGGACAGTGAAGTAAGCTCAGTGAAGTTTACAGCACACAGTATAACAGAGTCCTTGTGTCAACAAGGACCTCTATGTGTTACAAGTAATTGTAAGTTACTGTAATACAAGTAATTAATAAACATCATTTATAGATGAGTATTGACTCTGCACTTGTCAGCTGCCCAGCTAACCAGCTGTCATTTGGCTCTCTCAGTAGAGTTCTTTCAGATAAATATCAGGAATGTACATAAGATATTTGGATTTTGTGTCATTCTTGTATCTAGGGTATCATTTGGATAATTTAAAAACTGCAGTTGTCAATATTGTGCCTCTTTCTCATCTTTTTAAAAGTTGTGGTTTTTTCTTCTTTTTTTTTTTTTCTGAGCCCTTCCAATAGGTACCTGAACTCATTTTATTAGAGAAACCTCATCAGAGTCCTCCGAGGTCTTCAAGGATCTCCCTTATGCAGCTGTTCCCCTCCTTTGCTGTTCCCTTTATGGGCATTATGTTCTCTAGTGGGCAACCTAATAATCATTTCTTTGGTGGAGGGGGAATATGCGTATCTTTTGAAAAGAGGTCCTGAGAGATCATAGTGTGTTTCTTTGCCTCTTTAGTCTAGTGTGCATTGTGCATCTTCTCTGCTACTCACTACCCCAAAAGATGTTAGTTCAGGATAGCTGGTCACCTGTCCTTTCTAAGAAGAATGTCCTGGTAGAGCAATGCAAAGAACAGCTGAATGGGGAGAAGACCAGATGGGGTTTTCGCTGTTCTGTGCTCACAGAGCTATATGAGCGCTACCAAGCTTGTGTGGGTAGAGAAAACCAACAGTGTTTCAACCATCATTAAATTAGTACAGATGTCTCCCACAGTAGTCTTCACCAGGAGCTCAGACGATTTGGGTAAAGGTCTAGGCTAAATCATTGCGAAGTCTGTATGGATTCTGACTGTTTTGAGATTGACGTATGTTACGCACTTACAGTTTTTGTGATGCTGATTTGTATACAATTTGTCAGTATTCATGCTAAGCCAGAGATTCTTTTTTTGATGGGACATTGACCCCAAATTTTTGATGTTTTGAATCACAGGTAGGTTAGGTGTTTACAGCAAATGACATAAATACTCCAAACAGTGCATGCACGTACCATCATAGCACTGCTATTGTTTCCTCCTTGGAAACAGGTCAGGTTATCTGACGTGCCAAAAAAAGTGAGAATTGTTACTGAGACTTTCGTCTCCATATGTGCTTAGAAGGGGACTGCAGGACTCAGTACAAGTTGCTAGAGAATCAGAGGCAATGTATTACTAAATATCAAATGCTGCTGGAGTGGACACAGTTGTGTCTTTCTGCATATTTAATATTGTCTATGTGTAATGGTTTGTGTTCTCTCCTCTGCCAATTCTTCCAGAAAAGCATTAACAAAGGCAGAAGCTATGATCTATCTCTAGTGCTTTAAAAAAATATTTCAAATTTAATGCTATTGCAAATTGATGGCATTATGAGTCATAACCTTTGCAAGTCAGTTTGTAAGAAATTCACAGGAACGCATGATTTAGAGGAAATGCACGGGAAATTACATTAGGAAGCTTTGAAAACCACACAAGTGATGTGGCAAATAATTTCTTGTGAAACTCCATGAAATCATAATAACTAGTTTCAACCAGGTTCTTCTGAATAACTTACAATTCTGCATGAGTTATCCCTAATGTACATTTAACTGCAAGAAAACAGGGAAAAATAATCAAATTATCCTCATGTTATATCTGTTTATTCTGATGTGTGACACTGATGTTACTATGTAACTGCAAACATAGTAACTCGGAAGAACGAATGTTTTATTAGCCATCTCATAAGGAACTTGCTTTGTAGCATTTCCTATCTGTGTTTGTTTTCATATTCCAAGTAACCTGAAAAATATTTTTAGTAAGAAGAAATTTATACTGTACCCATGTGCACAGTTCACAGGTTAGTGCAAGTACACTGAAAATAAGTTATATTATCACATGTAAGCAGATAGTGTAAAAGATAATCAATATGTAAGTACTCACGATTCAATTTTTCGTTTCTCTTTATTTCACTCAGTTACCTTCTCAACAGTTTTCAATTCTAGCTCAAAGCTGGCTGCATAGCTGATGTTTATATTTCTGCACTGTAGATATGTTTGACAGCCAATTGCTAGAAAAGAGCTTTCTATTTGCACTGCCAGCTTTACACGTTATGTGGTTTTAGACAGCACTTCCTTATCTTCAGACACTGAAGTAGGCTAAGCAGTCATCTTAAGTTTGAAAAATTGCCTTCAAAAAAAAGTATTTTAATGCTTTCAGATTTGTTTCATTAAATATTATTAAATAACAGAATGCATTAAATTAAAAAGTGCATTCTGCATGGATTTGAAGGTCTTTTATTAAGAAGGAGGATAGCTTAAATATGTTATCACTGGGATCCTCTTAGTTGTTGTGAGCAAAGCATGATCAGAAGCCAGGGTGCTGAAAGTAGAGCCTTGAAGGATTGTAAAATCATGACAACTTAAATATGCTTAAATAAATAGAAATATCCTGTCACCTTTGACCACAGTAGCCTATTGTACTTTTTTCTGCCATCGCTGATCAAGGATATAGCTTGTCTAGTTTGACAGATTTTGTAAGCAGCCTTCAAATTACCGCTGTGGGTATGTAGTGATTAACTTTTTTATTCCTCTTATGGAATCCTAAGAGTGTGTATTATAAGATAGTGGTCTGACATTCACTTGAGAAAATCATTTGAAAAATACAAAGAGGTCTCAGCGCTCAAGTGCAATGTACTGTGTGACTGAGAATGAAGCCTAACATGTTATAATAAGCTTTTAAAGAGGAAAGAAAAAATACAGCTCAAACAACATGGAAGAATAGCTTGGAACAGTGTGAATAAAATGATGATGATGATGATTAAAGGAACAAAAGAGAAGGGTTTGGTATATACAGGAACTGCCGAACTTCTGGCTAGCACATTGAATTGGAAATTCCCATGGCTTATGTTTTTTTACTAGCCTTCACTGTCTTTAGTCTCTATAGAGGAAGGAGTGTCAAGATGGACTCTGCTGGCAGTAGAAATTGGCAGCCAAAAGGGAACAGTCGTGGTTGGAGACTTTACACAATCTTACAGGTAGTAGAAACCACAGCATAGTTTGTGTCTGATGCTGACAAGATGGAGGAGGGAGTAAATGGATTTACTGCTATTTCACTGAGTTGGAAAAAGAATGACAATTTCAGGAGGCACTGTTAATTATAATGCCTGAAGCACTGGAATTGTTAATGTAAGTGCTTGACCCCAAACAGTAGGAGATGACAGACAGATACTTTTTTCCCCCATAAAGACACAAAAGAGGGAGTATGTTTTACAAGACTAAAACTGCATGNAATTTTTGAGGCTCACTAAGTCCAGCTTTCCGATCTCCTGTGGTGAACCACAGTACACTATAGATGAAATAACAGAGAAGTAAATGAGATGGGAAAGGATTCCTCTTTGACAGTATGACACAATTTCATTGTATGTTTCCAAGTATCAGAAACAGTTGGGTTAAAAAAAATCAAGACCTTTTTACAGGAGCAGTGTCTGTCGGAACATGAGAAAGGAACAGCAGTCTGGGTTCAGAAATAGTTTCGTGAACTCTAAGCTAGGCAGAAAGCCAACTACAAAAAGGTGCCAGCCATCTGAGGCCACTTGACACGGGACACTTGAGCGTTAAATAGCTGCAGAAAGCAATGACTAAAGGCAGCAGTCCAAGCTGCGGTGGGACACAGGTCATATGTGGTGACTGTGTTCTCAGGACAGAAGGGAAGACAGATGGTATTCCCAAATGGAAAGGGCCAAGGCCAGAACTAGGAAAACAGAAAGCTTTAGCCATCATCTGGCTTAACATATGGATTCAGAAGAAGCAAGGTATATAAGAAATATATATATAAAAATCAACCTGAGACCATGCTTTGGAATGAAGATAGCAAAGAGTAGAAACAAATTACCTTGTCTTTGTTGCCATCAGAACCACTGAAGATGAATATGTGATTGTGGATTTGGGGAAGCCGCTGCATCTGGGTGCATGGTTTCCTCCTTCTCAGGGAGTTCCCCTGGCAGGGGGGACAACTTCTGTGAAACAACACTGGCAATACCTAACAATTCTAATTAAAAATTAATACTGTGATTAACTGGAGATAAACATGTAGAGCTGTTTAGGAATGCCTTGGGTGGTCCTACGGGCTGGATGTTTTTTCCTAATATAGATCTTTGTGAGACCGAATGTGGGTTTATCTGTTCCTCCCCATCTGTAAAAACAAGTATAGCTACCTTTTTTCTCCCAAGACGTCAAGCAAAAATAGATGTTGAAAATTATTAATTCAGCCTGGTGAGGAAGGCGATGCATGACACCCACAGAAAGGGCCAATAGTGTTCTGACGAGGAAGGACTTAGCTCAAGATTCAGGTCACATTCCTGAGCTCTTTTCTTGCATCAGTTGGTCATAATCAGTGAATTAGAACAAACAGATTGTTAGATCCCAATCTTGTCTCCAGCTTTTAAACAACAGTTCACTCTAGTGTATTATAAAATGATACCAAAAGGTAAGCAACGAAAAGCAGTTTGTGCACAGTTGCAGTGTGAATATAAACAGAGACAAAATTAGCAAATCAAATAGAATAAAAAAGCAGTAGCAAAGAATAAACAGAAACATAAAAGAAACCATCTGCAATCAAAGATACTCAATGACATGGTAGGAAACTGAGGCAGACAAAAGCAGAGATTATACTCTTAAATGAAAGTGTTAGGGATATTATTGCTTTAATTCTCTTTGAATATGGTTATGAAGCTGCAGCTGAGAAGTGTGAGCAGTAATGGCTTTTGACAGTTACTCCAGAGGCTTCAAGTTATATGATTCTCATATCTTAAATGAAACCTTTGTCATCCACGGACATGTCTATTTCCTTGCTGAAAGTATTCCAAGTACTGACATCATGTCAGGTATATCAAGTCTGTGCCCCAATTTGTCATTACCCTGAATAATAATGCAGAATATTTGGTTCCCCATTGTGCAGCTATAATTCCTGTGACTAAAGATGGGATCTGCCTATCCATGGAGAGAATAAAAGATTCTATTAAATTGAAATTACATTCACTTTATTAATTTGTCATTGTGTGCAAATGAATTAAATCTATATATAATAGTTTAATTATGAATTATTTTTTTAACCTCTAGGTCATCAGTAAATGTGCTCGTTGTCCATTATGTCTCAGAGCACGTCAACAATACACAGAAAAACCTTCTGTAACACCTAATGATGTTTATATTTTTAGGAAAAAAAAAAACAACCTGCAAAGTCACATACAGAAAAAACACGATGAAAGTGCATTACATTTTTGAAAGCATTGATGTCTATAAATGATTTTGAAAATCACTAAAATCCTTCTATACTTTCACAGAAAGAGCTACAGCTTCTTAGAACCCATCAGTTTTGGAAAAGAGTCATAAAAGCTGAGAGTCCTGTCCCTAAATTCATTAAATAGAGTCTGCCTCCTAAGTTGGGAATTTTATTGCAAGGCATACGTAAAAAATAGAAGAACCTGAAGGAGCATTTTAGGATAGTGTTGAGGTGTTGTGTGTGTATCTGTGTGACATCAGGTGAAAATCAGTGATGCACTAGTTAATTCCTTAAAAAAGATTCCAGAGTTAGGAAGGAGAATAATGATGCAAATTTAAAAATGAAGTTTTAAGGCCAGATTATGCCTTTTCCCTTGAAACAAGTAAGGGGTAATTCCCTTGTAATTACATGAGGATGAATTAATTACTTTAGAACGATCTCAAATAAGAACGTGACTACATAATGCCTACTTTTCTTTTCTTAATTAAAAATGTCCAGGAGCATTTTCATAATATGTAGATTTCCCCCCTCTCCTGAATTATCGATCTATTCATGCTTTTTTACTAATGAGCAAATTGGGGTTACAAATCCTCCCTTTGATAATGCATGTGCTTGCAGGCGACTCTGTATCAAGTCGTGCATCAACACCACCCCGGGAGAGGACTCCAAGTGCCCAATCCTACTCCAAAGGGCAGTCAGCAGCTTTCTGCTAATTCTGGGTATGGGCCAGACCCAAGTGCATTATGTACTTTCCTGATGGTGAACCCATGGCTCGAACATGAAATTCATTGTGCTGAGCAAGCTGTTGTTTTGACTGCTATTGATTTGCCAGGTAGCTGGCTGAGAGCAGGTGAGACAGTTTCCATCTGCAGAAGAGACTCTGAAATCTCTCTGTGGACTCAGAATTGCAACAGAGCTTCACAAACCTAGCTTGGAGCTTCTGCAACCTTCGTCCATACATTAAGTCTTTGGCTGCATACATACTTTTGAACCTAGTATTTGTTAAGAAAATATGAGTAAAAGTACGATGAACAAATATCTATGGAATAAGAGAATTTAATGTCAGTAACATGCTCATGTATTTGGTTTTTACTACAGAGTGGTACTTCTACATCTACAGGATATAGAGGCTCTGTGAATGAGTTTGATCTCTGCAATTTCTCTTGCATTGATTGTAATTATGCATGTTTGTGATATATGTACGTGGGAGACTATAAATATATGTTATGTATTTGAATAGTGTGTTGGCAATACTTTTAGATATGCATTCATTATTAGTGAAAATAATGTTAGTTTTGTGGAAGTACACTGTGTGTGCAGTTACCATTAATACTGGCTTCATTGATTATAATCTGTGTTATAACACAGAAGAGAGAAAAAATTAATAATGATTAGAAACGGTGGTGTTCAGAGGGTTCATTCTGAAATAAATTCATTTTTTAGGCTATGTGGGAGCCATTAGCAGGGTATTAACAAGGGGTATTTGCATCACCATTAATCCAGGAACAGATTTGGTGATGGGGTTGCATCTGCTACTTTAAGGGAGAGACAGGTTTGAATATATAGTCCCACAGGCAGGGCAGTGATGGAACAAGATGATTTCACTTCCTTTGAAGTCTAATTAACTGAGTCTTGCTGAAGGAAGTGAGTTTCGCTCACTCTGAACAAGATTAAGTTTCCAGTAAAGATGCTTTTCTGTTGGTTTTGGGATGCTGTGTAATAGTGGGACATAAGGGCTAGCTGTAGATGTCTGCTTTTTTAAATAGACGTTCCTGTGACCTTTCTCACTATTGCTCTGAAAAATAAGAGGTCAGCTTTCAAGCAAGGGTGCAACAAACAAAGCTACAAGTGTGGAAAACAGTTTCACATTTGCAGCGTTTGTGAGGCTTTTTCAGCAGAAACCGATATTATTTTATCATATTCATTATGCCTCTCTATCATTCACCTAGACCCTATATAATTATGTGTTTAATGATCTTTAACCTTCATATGAACACAGCTTGCTGAAGCTTGACAATTGCTGTAAGTTATTATTCACATCTGGTATAAGAGAGGAAATATTACTTGGAAAAAAAATACTACACTTTCTGGTTTAGAACTTCAGTTCTGTGATTTAACTTTGTGAGTAGATGATGATGATTTAATCCTAAATCCAAACACTGAAATTATTTTGGAAAAATGGCTCTTCTATAGGTCGTTTATTATAATATTTTTATATTAGAGTGTAGGTACTTCAAAACCTGAAAAAGATATTTTAATCTGCTAGTCTGGATGCTTACCGTAAAAACTACATGTGATTTCATTAAATGTCGTATTTATGGCTCATTTTTTATTACAGAACTAAAAAAAAAAATTACTATCATTTTTACCACTATTAATCTTTGGGTAAAAAAAAAATGATCTTCCACTAATTTGACCCAGTTTCAACTTTAAGATCATTAAATGTTTCTAGCTCTTCCACTTTTTGTTTAATGTTTAGCTCTTCATTTTATAGTGTTTCAAATAGCAATATCTATTTCTTTCTTTTGATACAAAGGACCTTAACTTACTAGAAGAAGCAATTCATAGTAATCATAGACTTTTTTTTTTTTCATTTTAACTGTTGGTATCTTACTAGCACTGCAAGGGTTTTATAGTGCTACATTAATTTTTACCAGAAATGATTTATGAACTATAACTGCTGTTGGATAATACAGGTAAGACTTACACCGGAGATTACACTAGCAGCCTCTCCTACTTATTAGCAAATAGGGAGTTGGAGAATCTTTTAGCGTTCTCAGGTATCTTTGTGGAAAATCTAGTTTATCCAGCCAGTGCCTTTTTAGAAATTCGAGTTATAGGTTTTCACTGTAAAACTCTGCGTAGTTGTGTGAACTGAGATGTTCCCAACTGCTTTGCTGAGTTGTGTGTCCAGACAATGTTGTGATATGACATCACTGTGATTCAACTATGAATATTCTGTGAAAACGTTCACATGCAATGTTAATAACATTCAGATTTTATTCAGGGATCGAACAAATGCTTAAATTATAAAAAATCTGTTTAAAACACAAACAGATTCTGGATTGATCTTGACAGGCTCTGGGACCCTGAAAATAATCTTTTTTTTATGTTGCTGGCACCTAGATTGAATATAATCCCGCTCATAAGGACAATAATCTGTAAGACAAAAAATAGTTGTATTAACATGTCTTACTGCTCAGACAAAACTGCAATACCAACCAAGAGGAGAGTGCCGTTAACATTATGTAAATTATGCTGATTGTTCTTAAGTCAAAGCTGATGACAACTACAAAAAGAACAACAGACAGAGTTTTTGGAAGAACTTATCTGTCACTTGATGTTTCTGCATATGTTCATGAGGGCTGGGTAGGAAGAGTGAACTGGATTGAGTCATTCATATTCACAGACAAAGTGCTTTTAAAAAGTTGTTAAAACAATGGTGTGGTAATAGCTGGTGTGGTAATAACGTGTGCCGAGCAAACGCCTCTTGTAGTCAGTGGGAGCTCTGCTATTATTGCAGAGCAGAGAATACACTGGTGGCCCAGGATTTTGTATGTATAATAAACCAGATCAACTGGAAAATCAGACCTGACTGCCGTTGTGCTCATTGCAACAATGAGATTCCTTTTTGTAAGATGCTGTTAACGAGTTTTCTAAGCTCTTATTCCTGAACAGCTAATTTGCAGATACAACTATATATGACCAATTATCTGCTGAAGAACCTGCAGAGCCTACTTGTGGCATGACATAAAAATCTACTTGTGGCTTGGATGTAGCCACAGTTACAAGGGCTTTTTTCCACACTTATTAAAATATCCTAATACAGGCTCTTATATCAAATGACAATCCTGCCGGCCCTACCAACAACTGCTGTCAATTGAAGAGTAAAATGCATAACCAGCAACAATTTCTGTTGAGCTGTCTGCACAAAAATGAGCAAACAGGAACAAGTCCAGTAGTAGTTCTTGTAAGTCATGTTGCAGCTGTCCTAGACAGGTTGTACATATTTCCTTCAGACCATCTTTTGTGAGGTAGAGATAAATAGTAATAAATGCAAGTTACATTTTTATTTACATGTTATTCACTTCCTATTGTTCATATTGAATGTGTTAGATTTAATAGTAATTCGAATTTAAAGCTCTATTACTGTATATTTAAGCTATTCTGTATTTTTTAATGTATTGACACTAATACATACGGTCCACCAATTGGTGTGTTCACCCTCGCAAATTAAAAATTGTTGGAGATAATCTGATATGTAGTACTTGGCTCTGAGTCTTCAGAAAAAAAATCAATGGAAGTCCTTTGTTTGTCTCCAGTGTTCTTCAGTTCAGGCTTTTAATTAACAACAAAAAAAATCAAAGTAAAGAAGAAAACCTATTTTCTCATACTTCTTCAGATTATTATAATCCTATCTTGTTTTTTGAAAAACCAAGTACAATCTAAATATCATTTTTTTTCTAATGGGACTTTGAGGAGAATGGGAAGATGCATTTAAGGGGGTTTCTTATATTTCTGGAAACCTGCTTTGACAAAGCTTTCTTTCAAGGGAAATACTTTAGAATAAAGATCTTAGAGCCTTTCAAGTTCTGCTAACAACTGAGTTATGATACAGTTCTAAATTTCTGTGAATGCTGTCCATTACGTTTACATAGATGCTAGTGTTCAGCCATTTTCAGTCACCTGAAAATAAGCTGAAAGTAGTAACTAAAAATAAGAAACTAGATTAAAATATATATTATTGTTAATCCTTCATTCATCTTTTGATCTACCAGGTTAAGGACATTTTGTGGTGGTTCGTTTTGGCTGAGAATAGTTCTGAAGACATTTACATTTTAGAACAGGGATTTAAAATATATATAACTGCTTTTTAAATAGGAAGTCTAATTATGCCTGTGATTATATTCACTTTTGATTAGTATGCATACAAATCCCTACTCTCCTTGTGTATTCAAGCTGAGATATGGATCACTGGAGCTAAGATTAAAGTACAAAAGAATAGCTTGACAAAATGTATGGTTATGCCAATGCAAAAAGAATTCTGGGTGCAATTTTTGTCTCTAAAATGCTTTTTTTTTAATTTCTCCCCTTAAGTTACACACAGACCTGGATCCTGGCAGCAGCAAAATCAAGTATATTCTGTCAGGAGATGGAGCGGGAACAATCTTTGTGATCAATGACAAGACTGGAGACATTCATGCAATGAAAAGGCTTGACCGTGAGGAAAAGGCTGAATACACTCTAACAGCTCAAGCAGTCGACAGGGACACAAACAAACCTCTAGAACCTCCTTCAGAATTCATTATTAAGGTTCAAGACATCAATGACAACGCCCCAGAGTTTGTTGATGGTCCATATCATGCCACGGTTCCAGAAATGTCTCTTGTAGGTATGTATGTCTAAACATCGATGAACTTTGATTACTCACAGTTTAAACTATGCCAGTATGCCATTGAGTTGTTGATGAATAGTAAGATATTTTTTATGTTGTTAGCATTAATTTGCATATTTTTAAATCTCTTCTTGGCCAAACCTTTCATCTGCAGCACAATAGTAGAGTCCCTTAGTAGTAAGAAAATGACTAACAGATGTATTAATGTGTCTTTCTCTGTCCAACAGCACTTTAATGGGCTAAATTTATATTCCCCCTCTGATGCTGTCGTTAGAGTATTGTTGCTGAGAAGGATTTATCAAGATTTGTTCCAACTTGACACTCTAATCCTATTGATATTTTGTTGATGTTTAATTATCTGTTTGTGTATTTTCATACACAGATGTAGCACTTGCAGTATGTTGATACATACTTATTTGTTTTTGTCAAAGTGCAACTGTAATCAGCCAAAACCATTGAAATGAAAGATGCTGTGTCTGGGAATTGATGGTTAGACTCTAGAGTGGGCTTAACCAATTAGCCATAGGATTTGTGCGGAAGATGGAAGGGGAAAACAGAGAAAGCTGTGGAAAAAGAGGGTGAAAAGGGAAATTAACTGTGTGAAAGGGGAGAAAAAGAAAGGAGTAGGAAATAATCTTCTTAATACGTTATATTTATTCATTTTGTCGGATTAGTGTGAATCTGTTGCCTCATGGATTAATATGTTAGATTTATTTTTTTTTGCATAGTTTGTCACTTGTTCTGTATTTGCAAGTGTGTAAGTATGTACTTACAGAGGGACAGATTTACGTGCTCAGATCCTCAATCCCTACTGATACATGCATAACAAGCACAGGTGATCCTTAGCTGTCACTACAGCAGAAGGGAAGTAAACCCATCACACCAAGAGTCAATTTCAGGGTAATGTAAGAATTCAGTACAAGCAATGACGTTAAATCTGGTGATGAAATGCTTAGTAAATTCTAATGTTTCCTAGTATTAGGTTGAGGATGATGTGCTTTTCAGCCATTTGTCTACATCTGTCAAAGCAAGATAATTGAAGGAGTGCCAAGGCACTTTGTAAAATAAAGCAACACCCTATCAAAAAGTTTCTAAAACATCATTCTGTCTCATTTTCTTAAAAAGACAAGGAATGTGAGGACCCCGATCCTCACACATTCAGTACAATGAGTTGTACCAGGTCATTTTCAAATGTAAGCATGGTGTGGTGGCTAGATGGTGATACCTGAGGCTTCATTTTTTTAATCAAAACTTCTCCAACAGATTTTCATATCTTGGTTGCACTGAATTGCTTGTGCTGAAACAGATATGTGAATTTTCAAGCCTGCGTGCCAGTTCTTTACCCAAAACATAGGTTTAATTTGTTAAGTTACTTTTAATTATACAGCAGCACAAACATGACATGGACCTGCTTTCAGAAGATATTTTTGCCAAGCTCTAGGCAAGAAAACGGCTTAATTAAATTTAAATTAAAAAAAAAGAAAAAAAGGAGCGAGGTGGAGGATGGGAAATTGAAGGCAGTTAATACTTCTATGAATGGGACTTGTTTGGTATTCTACGAAAAAAGAAAATGAAGACAAATACAGACAAGAAAATATGGTTTCTGCTGACAAAGGCTGCTATAAAAATAATTTATATCTGTGATGCATATGAGCAATATTTCTAATCCTTAGTAAAGACATGGCCCCTATCCAAGGAGAATTCACTGTAAAGAAGAAGAGGGGAAAGAAAACAGAACAACTTTGACAGGAAACTAGTCAGAAGATCACATGAATAAAAATCCAATGAATTGGTTAACATGAGGTGTGAAAGACGGTAGAAGTGCAATGAAAGCAAGAGAGTAAAAGGTAAAACATTAATGAGAGAGGGAAAGTGAAACAATTGAGAAAAGTGTTAGGGTGAAAGAGGAGGGAAAAATGTAAAGGAGGTCAAGAGAGGTGAACTAAAAGATAAAACTTTATCTTTGAAAACTTTGTAGTAGAAGATTGTAGAAGAAATGCCTCGACATAGATGCCAATTTAGGGAATAGTGAAAGGGCCTGACTTTTGGAGGATGTAATTTCACCTGTTTCATTAGCGCAGTGGGGGAAAGAGGAACAGTTCTTCACTGAAGTGTCTCTGAAATCATATAGTTCTGTATTTTTACGTATTCTTGGGATGCATGGAAAAGTTTGGTCCAAAATGAGTTTATTCTAACACCACGAGTATAGGTAGAAATTTGTTACAGATTATTGTTACAGATTATCTCAAAAGTGTAGTTTTTATTACCTTTATTACTGAAACTATGTGAGTTTTGCACGTTTATCCCTTATGATCCCCGATCGTTTCATGTCTTTTATGTGACATTCCTAGGAGTGCATGTTTACCAGCTATTTCTTTAAAGAAGTACAAACATACACTCCTGCTCTTCTGTTGAAAAAAAAACCCTAATTCTCAACTGCTGCTTCAAAACTCTGCAAAATCTGTGCAGCATACACAGTCAAGTCTGCATCTGAATCTCTGGTGGAAGCAAATTTCTGGGCTGGAGAGTTGAAGAAGAGAATGTTACCCCTTCACCACTGTAGCTGTTGCTATTTCCTTCTGCCTTCCTCTTTTAACCCGCAGGTAGCAACATCAAGAGCTGTACCAAGTGATGCTCCACAAATTATTTTAACTTTAATTGTTGTTAGTCCTCTTAAAATTGCTTTAACTCCTCTATAAGAAAACTCTTTCTCCTTTCAGAGTTCATTTGGTTTTTTGTTTTTTGTGTTTGTTTTTTTTTTCCCCACACTAAGAGTATTTCACTTCCATTATCCACTTAGTTAATTCCTCTTAAAGAGTTCTCCACCCACTGCTAATTTCAGCCTTGACATTTCTACAACAGTTATTACTAGGCAGTGTTCTTATTCAGGATAAAACGAAGTTGTGCTAAACCTCCTGAAAATGCTTACAGCCATTCTGGCTGCTCTGAAACAGAAGAGGAATGCACAAGCTAAATATATAGTACTTATGTAAGGAGGATGCAGTACAAGGCATTTTATTTTTGGACCTATGTGGAAAGCAGTGCATAAAATACAGATGAACACATTAACCTTTCATTATTCTGTAATGTAATGTTGAGGTTCTAACACAATGCAATTTTTAATAAGCACATTAATTATTAAGTAATTATAATTAATTTAATTAATGTATTAGTATACACTAAATATATATTTATATTTATAATATAAATATAAGATAATTAATTAATTAGATACAGCTGGTCTGATGTTCCTTACTGGAACAGTTGTATTACATGAACATCAGTAGTAATTTTGCATGACTATCTAGAACATGGATGATACACGATGGGGATATGAAGACTGCAATGTACGTGCAAACTTTCTGTATGGGATATGGATGAATGTGTGTGTATGCCAGTATATGAGATAATCATACATATATGGCCACAAATCCAGCCTGTTTGATCTTTGTGTTATGTATCTGTGATAGCTTCCCTACTAAAACAAAGGAAAAGGATTTGCATGGCTTTCCTCCCACTACTTGGTGCAAAGAGGATTCGTATTACACTCTCTTATCTCTGGCAGGAATGATGCTCACTTTTCAGCTGTCTTCACAGAACGCACACCCACACACGTACTGAGTGGTGTGTATCGTCACTGTGTTCGGAGTTATTTTGAAATAATTTATTTCTCTCTTCAAGGAAAGAGCGGAGCACATTCCAGAAAAAGTTTTGACAACTTAATTGATTTTTCCCTTCTTTCATCCTTATGTTTCTTTTTTTTTTTTAAGTAATTCCTATATAATTGACCATAGTAAGCCCTGTACCCCAACTCCAAAATTATGAGTTTGCTTGTGAAAGCTAGTAGTGTATAAGGATAATACGTTCTTTGCTGAAATTGAGGACTTTAATTGGGCACAAACATGATCGAAGGGCTGGAACCCCTCTCCTATGAGGAAAGGCTAAGAGAGTTGGAGCTGTTCAGCCTGGAGAAGAGAAGGCCACAGGGAGACCTTGTAGCAGCCGTCCAATGCCTGAAAGGGCATGTAAGAGAGCTGGAGAGGGACTTTTGACAAGGGCCTGTAGTGATGGGACAAGGGCTAATGTCTTCAAGCTGAAAGAGGGTAGACGTAGATTAGACATAAGGAAGAAATCCTTTACTCTGAGGGTTGTGAGGCCCTGGCACGTGTTGCCCAGAGAAGCTGTGGCTGCCCCCTCCTTGGCAGTGTTCATGGCCAGGTTGGACGGGGCTCTGAGCAATCTTGTCTCATGGAAGGTGTCCCTGCCCATGGCAGAGGGGTTGGAAATGGATTGTCTATAAGCTCCGTTCCCACCCAAACCATTCTATGATTATATGATATTAATTTTCTTAAGGAATTAAAGATCAAAAAGTGAAATCTGTGGAATCTTTTCATTGTAACAGTATTGAATGTCACAAATCAGAAATAATTTGCCTGTAAATCTTGTTTAATCACTTTTAGATGTAAAGGGTCACACTGGGAATGAAACTCAGTTAAAACCTTTTAAAAAGAGATTCAGCTAAGCTTCTGGAAGAAAGAACACCATGACTCTTTTTTTTTTTTTCCCCATTTTTCTGTGAGGTCTATATATGTGCCTGCAGGGAAGATAGCACATTATGTAAACGAATGAGCAATCGTAGAAGATCCACAAGGGTAATTGGAACTGCTCCTGTAGCTTATTTAAAGAAAAGAAAACAAAGAAAACAAAACCCACCCCCACTTCCCTGAATAAGTTCTGTTTCTGTGTTGCCTTCTCAGCTACGCTCAGGTTCGTGAATTCTCTGAAAGCATGCTGCAGAGGTGATAATGTGAGCAAACGTGGATATTGCCTCTCAACAGTATAGTTTCAGGATCTGTTTTTTAGGAGAGGAATGAGGAGTGAGATTTCTTGATTTTGTTCTTAGTGAAGCCAAGAGTGTTTAGACAGCTAGTGTCATGTTGAAAGACAGAAGACGACAGAAGTAGAGTGATAAACGTGTTGGTGAAATGAAAAAGGACACAGATGGAAAAAGAACAAAAGCCATAAGGGAAGAGAATTCTCTGATAGTTTGCCTGAATTAAGGTAAACAGTCAAACTTTAATAATCTCCAAATACTAAGAATTTCCTGACAGTCATAAAACACTCGATTGTAAAATACACTCAGTGAGATTCAGTCTGCCATTGCTCTAGAAATGCTTTTGCCTTTAACACATAAAGATATTAACAATGTGAAAAAGCTTAGAATGATATTTTTGTTCTTAAATGCTTCCATGAAAACTATTTACTAGGGGAAAAAAGGACTTTATTGGAAAGGGTTTAGGCTTTCAGTTGAGTCAGAATATCAATTTCCAATTTTGGCACAAGCACATCTACTTAGCAATGCTTTTCTTTGGATCAAAATTTGCCCTTGATTACACCACTGTAAATAAGAAATCATTCAATAATTTTTTTCCACTTTTTCAAAACTAGAACAGTTATTTAGTATAGCCATGTATAGTTAAAGCACACTGTACACAGTGTAGCTTCTCTTTCCAGTTCTCCCAAAGATATTGGTTCTCTTCCAGTTCCAAAGTGTTTGCAAAAGGACAAAATCTGCTGAATAGGAAATCAACATGCAATGTCTCATATAAATAGTGATAAAATAACTTGATAAATTAGAAAGTTGCGATAAAAACCTGACCTGAAAAGTTAACAAGATCAACCACACTGTCTTACTGCCTTTTTTCCCTATGTATGCATTGATTTTCAAGGCACTGAGCATGACTGTTAAATCAATGATACTTTGTCACAAAATTGTAGAGTAAAAGGACTATATTACTCGGGTCAACTACAAATTAGCCCAAAGGGTAAATGCAAAGGGAGCGCAAAAGCTAAGGACAAAAGCAGCAGATGTTGTAAAATATGGCAACAATGTAACAGCTGTTAGAAAATGTATATCTTCGTGTAGTCTTGTTCCTCTACTACTTCGTCTTGTGCATAATCAAATTCACTAGCTGTGATACTGAAGAGCATTTTACGTGAGAGATTTATTTAGTGAGCGTGCATGTGTTTAAAATCTTCTGTACATTCTGTGTGACTGAGACATAGTTCCAAAAGCAAAGTCATAAGTAACCATAAGTAGTTGGTTAGGATATATTCAAAACCAAGGCAGTCTTCTCCCTAATTTGACTTGTTGCTGAGCCTTGAAAAAGCATATTTCTGAGTATGTGCTGTTATTTTTGTACTTTTAATTTCTCATGAGGTCTGATTTGAAACTATTATCTTTTTATAATGTTCTTAAATGACCATTATGAGCTCGAGGACAAAGGATGAAGTTATGATATTGCTCTTTAGAGGTTTATTATCTGACCCTTTCGTTGCACTGACCTGTATTGTCCTGAGTGTACTAAGCTAGTTCATTGACTTTACACAAAATTGCTAAAATCAGTGTGATTGCTCAAAATACTTCGTAGCAATGGCAGCAAGTACTTGAATGTTCAGGTTCTGAAGACACTGTCTGGGTCTTAGAAATAAGCCCTAAATTAGCTGTGCAAAGTATGGAGCTGTTAAAATGTAGTGGCTTTAGACAAAAGCTGTCTCTTTTTTTCCTCTCCATTAACTGTTAGCAATCTGTGACAAATTTTCGATTTTTTGCACACATGCATTCCCTTTGCACGAACGAACATTGTGCAAATGACACATAGTGAAGGTAAACTCCTCAGGGAGAAAAACCATTTAGATCAGAATTGAAGTCATAGTTCCTTATGGAATCCAATATGGAGGAATATGTCTTCCTGTGATGTTGCTGTTCTGCAGGGTGAGGACAGACAGACAGGCATAGCTGTATGTTGATCATATGAGGGCAGAGCAGAAAATTCTGGCAGTCTTAGGTGCATGCTTCTCTAGTCCTATGTAATCTACAAGAATCTGTCCTACTGTCATTTTTCCAGATGATTCTTGTCTCATAGTCACAAACATCTTGTTCTTATTGCAGACATTCTGCTTCTGAAATTCGGTGTGATTGCTTTCGTGGTACATATCAAACACATCATTGTGTTTCTATTTTGTGACTATATGAAAATAAGTCTTTGACTCCGGTTTCTGGTACATTCTCTTTTGTTACAAGTTTAAATCTAGTCTTAGCAAGGATTTTTCACAATTTTCCCAAATTTCAAATTTTGGAGAAAAACTGTTTAAAACGATGATAGGGTTTTTGGTTTGTTGGCTTTGAAAGCATGCCATTTCATTTCTCCATACAGTTGTGTTTGTGACATGAGCCCATTTGCAGGCCAGCAGATAATGCCTAACTGGAAAACAGACAGATGAGAGGAAGCAGACCACTCCAGATTTCTGCCAGACTGCAGCTCTAGGAGAGGCCACAGAACTGGACTGGAACGTATTCTCTCTTTTTCAATTATGGGAAATGTAGACAGGTTCTAACCATGAGGTAGAAAGTCCTAGGTCAGAAAATTAAATTCAGTGTGGTAATATTTTCACAGAAACTTTTATTAGTATAACTTGTATCACTCTGCTAACACAAAAGATTTAGCTTGAGATCACCGGGGACCAATACTCCTCAAACTCTGTTAATTCAGATGGCCTGTGTTAGACGTCTCCTTGACGGACATACTTGGCATTTGGAAAAATGAGCTCAGATCCAATTCAGAATCCATTTTTTTTTCCGGCACTGGTCATTCCCCACCCTGCCCTGAATTGGTACCTCTGTCTTTGTTTAGTTGCTGAATCTGCAGCACTTAGTGTTTCTTCATGAATACAAAAAAGCAATTGCCTGTGGAGCTGCTCTCAATATGGCTTTCTCATGAATCAGCCGGTGGAGTACTGCTGGGTAGCTGATTCAACTCTACCCTTTCCCTGGGGCCCAAATGGTCTCTGCTGCCATATGCTTGCTCCGCAGAGGCCTGAGGGGATGATATTTCAGAGTCTGCTTTTGCAACCTGGTTTACAGTTGCTGGCATTACAGGCTTCACTCTACCAAACAAAGCAAGTAGAGCATCAAAGCTGCAAGATTATACCAGCCCTTTTCTGTTTTCACAACAGAAAGTTATAAATGAAAGAATTTCTGCAGTAAACAGCCAGGGCTATTTTATTTATATTTTTATACAATACACGTGAGCATAACCTGAAACTTCCATTGAAATCAACAAGCCTTACAGTACTTTTTTTCCTGCTTGGAAATACAGCGTACAGTGATCATCCAATTTTACTGTCTGTGCCTGGGGACCTCGCAGAACGAATGCTGATGAAATAGTCAATTGATTAGAGACAAGCAGTCTTTCAAAAAGTCCTGAGCAAAAGAAAAGCTATTTCCCACATCTCTCACAAATATCAATTAATATTCCATAGTGAGGATGATATCTAAGGGGAGAATAAAAAATAACATGAAAAGAAAACATAATTCTTTAAGCCAAATATAAAATGTATTTTAGCCTTCTACTGCTGCCTGTGATGTTACAGACTGTATTCTAATCCTAACAAACAGCCACCCCGGGGAATTTATAAAGGAATACCTGCAGGCTCTCTAATGCCACCATCTTACAAGTTGTAGCAAGAAAGAACTGCCAACCTTAAAACTGAAAGGCAGTGTCCTTTCTTATTAGATTCACACAAGCTAAATCCAAGCAGTAGACAACATCATCAAGGATTAACTGCCAAAGAGTTATCTATATCATTAGATCTGAATATGTATTTCTGATGTAAAACATGTTTGTTTCCAAAAAATTATGTTAAAAAGGCAGCATCAGAGTTCTCAAACAATTAGTTTATGCACAAAAAAATGTAAAATATGCAGCTTATTAGATTTCACAGCCATGCTTCCTACAGTCCTCATTATACAGCTGTGAAATGCTGAAGGCTGCCAGCTTGCTCCATTGTCTGTGTGCTGTACAGAAGGCATTTTTCTCCTATGCATAGCAAGCACCTTTCATACTTCTGCAGTTACACATTTGCATACAATATATTTTTCCCATTTCCCTCACATGATAAAAAGTCCTTAAAATTACACATGAGCAATCTGAAAACATTGGTGTGTTACATGTGGCAGGATATTCATTTGTTCAGATTTGACTCATACGCATGTTGCATGGTACTGTCATTTTTTAAAGATTTCATTAACTTTCTAAGCTATCTACTCCAAAAATTGCATTAAGAAATAGGGAACATTTGGAAGAAACAACTCAGATTCGTCTTCTGCTTATGGAGCTAAACCTGACTTAGTATATCAGAGGTATATGAAAAGACTATTTTCCTGGTGGAAACAGGAAACCCTTTCTTGCATTTTCCTTCATGGTACTTCAAAAGTTGTTGCAGTGGTTATCTCCTACTGTTGACCAAGCTGCTCCTTTTTGATTCTTTCAGATCCCTTCATTAGGCCAGATTTTTCAGGCATTAAAACTTTTGGTTTAGATTATCAGTTCTTTGGGGCAGCATCTGCCATTTCCTGTAGGTCTGTAGAGTACTGGTTTGTTAAATCTCTTTTTCTCTGCATTTCAGTGACATTACATACGAGTACTTATATAAAGCAAACTAGCAAAATGATCAAGTAATGCTTTGTTACTCTAATATTTTAGATTAGTTTTAAAAAATTGAATATGAAATATATGAGTTGCAGTTTATTTCAGGAAGTGTATACAATTGTCCATATGAGTATGTAAGTGCACATAGGTGTTTATGTCTATATGGAAAATAATGTAAATGGAAACAAAAGTATTGCAAGATGTCTACTTGTCCTATGTGTTGGGGTGCCACCTTACATGCTTGAAGTTCCTGAAGGGTTAGACGCATAAGAGAGTGGTCATATGAGTGAAATTTAGGCATTCACATTAGCTGGCTAATTTAATTTGCATTCCTCTGTGGTCAACCAAGAAAGAAGGATCCCATGAGATGACAATTCTGTCTTCCTGCCTTGGATAGAGCAGAAAGCTAGTGCAATTAGGTATCGGATTTAGCCAGTTGAGCCTGAAACTGAGTTGTACCAATAACACTCTTTTCCTTCTTCCTTACCTTAATCGTCATAAACAAGATCATGACAGCATCACAGTATTTTACTACTTAGAGTCAAATAAATTACAACTGGGAAAGACAAATTACCCTATTAGTTAATCTTCCTGTCTTTCTAGGGTTTTCCCTTAAAATACATTATCTAGTAACCTGTGCAATAGAGTCAACTCTTCAGCGAGGAGGATTCTGTTATTTCCCTTGGGGAGCTATTCCTCCTTGTACAATTTCTCATTGTAAGGAAGCTTTTGTTGTTGTTTTTCTCTTTGCAGAAGATTAAGTGAAGTCTTGTATCTATGTATTTATATGGTTCTCATCACCCACATAGCAGTATTACATCTGTAAAGTACACAAATTTTCTTTCTCATTTCTCCCTCTAGGAGTGGCTGTATACAGTATTCTGCTATAGATATAGTAGAATACATTCTGGCCTTCCTGTATTTCTAGCACGTCAAGCCCAAGTTGCCCATTTTTCCTTTAGTGGACCATTCTGGCCCATATCTCTACCCCTTACTATGGCTTTGGATGTCATCTTCCACTCCTATTGATTTTTTGTCACTGAAAGGGGTCCGCTGGACGCTTAAAGAGCAAATACTCTTCTGTTTTTCACATGCTTCCCTTTAGGTGTGGGAAGATCTTCTGAATGACCCACACAGGACCTCTGTCACCTGTTCTCAGAGCAGTCCATAAAACTCTTCCATGATGCCTAGGTGCTGCAGGCACTGCGGGGTAGTTGTGCTACCCTGACAGCAGGTAGGTCGGGCAGCAGCACCTCTGTGTGCTGGCAGCATTGCTTCCCGAGATGATTTACAGCCTCTTGTCATGTCCTAGTCTCTCTTCATGTGTCTGTCTGCATTTGTCTTTCCTGGTACTCCGCTCTTGGAGTCTCTGGGGAGAGGACTTTCTTGCATTGTGAGGCCTGAGCCACATATTGGGCTTTTAGCGCTTTGGCAATAAAGTAACTCTAAATAATAATAAAAATACATTCAAGTACTGATGTAGAAGGTAGGGGTGAAATAACGTATGATCTGCGAAAGAACCCTAAAACACTCATACAACATACACACATGTGTGTATATCTGCATAGATGCCAAGCTTTGCAATTTAAAATACCAGTTATAATATTTTATGTGTGTACTTTGCATATGTTAACAAGCTCTGAAGTGCATTACAGAGATTTCTATTCCATATGCATTTTCTTTATTTGGTTAGTGAAATCTCTAATTCATAGATTGAGTGTTTAGAAATGGTCTTATGTAGAATAATACAGGATGATAGGCTTAAAACTATGTTTTAGTATTTTAAAAAATCAGCAATAATGAAAAACAAATAAGTTTCTTCAGCTTTGAGGCAGTAATAATTTACATGTCAAGAAGTTATACAGGTTTTATTAACTAAAAAATAGTTACCATGACAACAACTGTCATGCTACCTGTGAGATTATAGCAAAGAAGGACAGTGAAGAAAAGACTTCATTTTGGAAAGAATGCTTATCTGACCTGCTGAATACAAACAATGCTTTGCTTTGACCACTGCTGACTGCACGGCTGCTATCAGCCAAACTCAAAATCTAGCTAGAGATTTTGAAGCACAGTGATCCTCTTAGAAAAACAAAACAGTTGGTAAATAATGATAGGTCTTTTTCATGCAAATATTCTCTTAATGTCCTGTCAGATTGGTAAGCAAATCTTCTGAATGAAATGGAGGTTTCAGCCTGTCATGATTTGGGAGAAAAGTAGCAGAGAAAGAGTGAGGGAGACCAAAAAGGGCATCAGAAAAGCAAAAAAAACCCAGAAGTTCCTGGGCAAATGAGAAAACATGGTCCCACTAGGTTGCATTACGGTCACGTTTTTTATTTTTACCAACCATTACAATCTTTCAACAAAATGGTTGCTTCATTGAATATGGATTCATGTAAATTTCTGGCACTGACTATGCATTACCTCCTCTAGAACATACAAGTTTGATTTTTTTTTTTTCAGTACACACATTTCACTTCCACACCGAAAAAAATTTGCTTTACCACTCCCTGTGGCAGTATATGCATTTTTCTTTCTGACTAATGTGCAGAATTGGTACTCTAACTTGCACATAAAAACAGAACCAAAACAACAGAAGAGCAGTAGCTGAGCACACATGTCTTATTTTTATGATGGCTTTTAATCTTAGTTTGCCAGCAAACACAGGCTTTCTTACCTAGCCTTGTAAAAATACTTTTATTGTTAATTGCATCTCTGATTGCTAGCCTGTTGCACAGAGAAACTATGAAACCTGACGCTAACAGAATAAAACAATCAGCAATGGTTAATGGCTAAATCACATTAGAAGTGTTCATTAATTAAAATCTGTTGAATCTCTTTGCAGTCCATATTTAACCATAGGGTCATTAGCATTGCAAAAGTGTACTTCAGAAAAAAATGCAGAAAGTTTTTCAACTGAACATCTTAAAATTTGCCCCATCAATCGAAAAAATGGTTTTGTTTTACATAAGGCAATATTAGGTACATAAAGAAAAAAGAAACAATGATTATGTTGTTGGGCCAGATTATATAAAACTGCTATATTATTGTAATTAGGACAACAATGACTTGAACTATAATAGTAGCTTTCTTGCGAAAATGGCACCATTTCAAATTTACGGTCTCCAGCTAAATGAGTTTGTTGTAGCATTGACAAAGAAACAAACACAAGCCAAATACAGTCAAAATTAAACACAAACAGAAACTATAGCTGTTTATTTGCTGGGTAGAACCCAGAATGTTGTTTTTCAAGGAGCATTTACTTAATAAATGCCCTTCCCTGTGTTCTTACTGCTTTTTCAATGCATAATTCTGGGATACATCAAGAGGAGTGTGGCCAGCAGGTCGAGGGAGGTTCTCCTTCCCCTCTGCACTGCCCTAGTGAGGCCCCATCTGCAGTACTGTGTCCAGTTCTGGGCTCCCCACTTCAAGAAAACTTTAAAACTTTAAACACATTATGCATGTAAAAAATATTTACATACATGTAGTTTATAATTGAGGTGTCTGTAGTGGAGTAAAATCCTACATAAATATTGATAATCCAAACGTCTAGACCAAAGCGTAGAGAGTTCTGCTGTGTTCAGGAAATTGCCCAAATAGCAGCCATATTGGCTGTGAATTCCTTTTTTCTGTATTACTCTTCACCATCGGAAATCTCTCGGTTCTCCAGATTTTTTGTGCATGCTTAGTTGAAAAGCGTTCTGTCACTTGTGGGAGCGGGATAGGTTGCTGCTTGTTCTGAACCCTTAGCATCTTGCAGTGGAACCGGAGCAGCAGTGATGGAGCAACATGCTCTGCAGCTGCAGAGGGGACAGAGTTTGCTCCTTTATATACTTATTGCCAGTCTGAACATACTGATGTGGCATGTTTCACACTTGCCGAAGGTTTGATTCAAGGCATAAAACAAAAAAATTTGAATTAAAGATGATCAAATTTAAACTATGTAAAAGCTTAGCTAATTTCAAGAGTGGAAGTAATTAATTTCTGTTTCATGATTGCTTACATCTCTCATAAACATTTTTCATCAATAAGATTGTTGGGAGCAAGTTCTGAATTTGACAAACCTTCTTCAAACTGTGCATGATGGTTGGAAATGAAGTGCTGAGGGGCAGAGACTGGCAGTGTAAGAAACTGATTTCCAGGAGCTAGGAGAGTATTTTATTTTTCTGTTCCCTTCATTAATTTTACTAGGTGAGATTGTAGCCACACTTCAAGTGACCTGTAAGGGAAGGAAAAAGAAAGGTATGCCATTTCCCCCTGCTTTCTCTGTGTATAAACAGTGAATGGACATACTGACTATTAAGTATTTATTTTTAATGTATGTATAAAATTCAGATAAACTTGTGGCCTCAATAAGTGACTAAATTATTTTGTACCACAAGAAAAAAATCTTGAGCTGAGCATCAGGCTTGGAAGCCATGTTAGACACCGATTCCCTCTTTTTATTAAGGCATATTCAACTTTAATGTCTAAGGAATACTAGGGATAAAGGACACGTTTATCAAAGAATCAGCATGCCCATTTAAGTTTTGAAATCTTGAAATAAATATCTACAGAAATCTTCCAGAATTCTCAAGTGAAATAAGAAAATAGACATTATATATCAAATCTTTCTAAACAAGCAATGTAATTATTTCTGAAGTCCTTTGAAATGAGAGCCAGCTAGGCAAATCAAACACAATCTCTAAGAAGTCAACAGCTTCACTTCTTTATTTTCCTTTGTGCATAAAGTATATCATGAAAACAAAATGGAACAGCCTAGATAAAATACTTGTACAAAACTTTTTACTGTTCTGTGATGAGTCTTATCTTATTACTGCCCTGTTCCATTGTATGATGTTATGCACAAACCTCTTCTGTCCTAGAAGGTTACAAAGCGAAAGTTTTATGATAGCAGCCACTCCTGCAGAAACCTAGTACATCACCTGCTATTCCAGTTTGAATCCAGTTGAAGAAAGCACTGACCTCTACATTCATATTTGGTATCACACGTGAGACAGCAGTTTGAACTGCAGGGCATGTCCTGCTGGGACGGTGGGGCTATGGCCTAAATTCTGCGAGATGGGAGGTACAGCTTGGCTAAAAGATCGTTTTCTGTAGCAACAGCAAAATAGAGAACTTGTAACTGGTGTATGAGTTACAGAAGGCGAGCCAACAAAAAAATACGTGAAAGAATTCTAATAGCTGCATCTTTTCATGCTTTTTTTAACTACTGTGGGCAAGCTGCAAAGGGTCCTTTAGTTCCTCTGTTCCTGCAGCGTCCCAGCTCAAGCTTCCTGTATACTCCCTTGTCAGTGTTCCCTATTTCATTATGTTCTGTAGCCTGTGCCATGGCCTCCACAAGTATGCCCTGTGGTTGCTTGCCTGTTACTGTTTTTGTTCTCCTGTATGCGAAGAAGGTCATTCAAGATACCACCTATAGGCTGAGGCTGCTGTACTTGCTACAAGGCTGGGGACCACATTAGTGTTATTTATCACCTTTACCATTTTCACTCAAAGCTACGAGGCATTGTGTGTTAGCATTTGGGTATACAGCAAAATTTGTAGTTGGTCAGAAAACAAATTTCCAATGTTTAAGCCTTACAAATCAAACAACAAGGTGAGGATAAAGTCCATTTCTCATGCCCAGTGGCAAGTTAAAGATTATTATATGAAAGGTTAGGCAAGATCACCTTTCAACATCAAAACCAATTAAGCTTCAAAACATGAACAGTTTACAGGTTTATAAGAACAGGTTCAGCAATCGTCTGTCAAAGATAGATGCAACCCAATATTCATCAGCATTGCGTTCCTCTTCCACGTGGTACGCATCAGCTGCAGGCCACAGGGATTCTTCTAGACCCTGCTGAGCAACAGGAGAGATGCTGGTGGGGCCCCTCCCTGAAAGATGGGGCCATGATAGAATTTCATTCGATTTTGCTTCTTACAGAAATCCAAAGTGCTGTGTTGCCTAAGAAATAAAAAGGGAAATTTCCTTAATTTTTTCTTCTATTTTTTTGGGCAGAGTATGGAATGTATAACTCTGGCTAGACAATGGCCCCCTCAGTGGCAGAGACTCATTTCAGAGACAGTAGGTGTTGTCCTGACTCTGTCACTGTGGCCACATCAAACCATTATTATGGCTGCAAGCCAAGAGAAGAAAAAAGAACCCTTTTTATTATTGCTTTTCTGTGCAGTCTCTGTAACTTGGCAAGGTACTTTCAAATGTGATTTTGCAAAACTTAAATGCAACATATTATATTGTATTATTAACCTTGTATTTCGTATCCCTTTGATATGATTCCTTTGCAAATGCTTGAAGTCTACACAGATCTATCAGGTAGCTTTAAATGCATTCTACAAAGAAACCTTAAATAATACAGCTACTAAAAACGTTTTGCTTTTACCCAGAAATTCAGTCTGCTGACATGTATCACCTTGAAGGAAAATGTTTTGTTTGTGTTCCACAAGTAATGATTTAAGTTATTACTGACATTCTTTCTTCTTTTATTATTGTCATACAACTCTCAAGGAAATTAATTTTTGTTTCAAATTATTTTTTGAATCAGTTATGCAAATTTCTAGTAAGAATGTAAACATTAATTGTGTATATTCTTTTTATTTAGGCACCTTTGTTACTAAAGTAACAGCTACAGATGCAGATGATCCAGTTTATGGAAACAGTGCCAAGCTGGTTTATAGCATTCTGGAAGGACAGCCTTACTTTTCTATTGAGCCACATACAGGTAGGCGACTGAATACGAATATGTAAGTTATATTTACAGAAGTGACTGTGCCTCTTACTTATTTCACATAATATACTTAAACAGGAAGTGTAAGTAACTGTCTGGCAGTATTACAGAGTTGTAACACGTGTCTCACTTGTATTCCATCAGAGTCTGATCATGTGAAAAGACAAAAATCTGTATGAATGATAATGTAAGTAATGGTGATGCTGATATTACAGAATTTACTGAAGCAAAACTGAAGGCAGTGGAAGTGCCACGTGACTTATAACTGATTAGAGGTTGAAAGTCTTGGCCTGAGGAATTTAATGAGCATAATGTAATTTGCAATAGGAGACTATAGTATTTCCAGTTAAAGAAAACACATCTTAGGTTGAGAATTTTAGTGAATATATTTTGTGTTTTCATTAACAGTTATTTTTCTTTCTTGATTGGATGGATCCGGGGAAAGAAGGAACATGATACTGAGTGTTGGTATGAAGTTTTATTAGCATGCTTTCAGGATTATTTTATTTCTCTGTGGTTTTCAATCTTGAAATTCATATGAAAGAAGTACCAATAAATCTGTTCCCTCTTGTTTCCTGCATATGTCGTACTTAAGAAAATACATTTAGTTACGTCTGAGAAGTGTTTTTTCAAAGTGATATGATATTATTTCATATATTCTTTCACCCATTACTAAAAGCTATTTTTAATCACTGTGAGTCAAGCAGCTGTGATCTCCTAAGAAGAAGAAAACTATAACTCATTTTAAAACATACAAAAAACCACTTGAATTTATATGACCATGAAGGAGTAAAGCAGGAGTAAAAATTCTGTTCTCATGCAGACTAACAAAACTATGAAGGAAATTCTAGGAGAAATTATTAAAGGATGCTTTTGATAGATCAATTGTGCTGAGTTTTCTTACCAACATTAAACAGAATGCTTTTAGATTCTTTAAAGTCTGGCAGTTCTTTAACTCTTTCTAGTGAGAATGCATTCAAAAAAAGATCTCCCTTTCCTAGAAATGCCCTAACTTGCAGGGGCTTTAAGTAAATAGTGTAGGTCAATAAATATTAATAGATTAATTAATTAATCCATCAAAGTATTTTCTTCTGGTTGAAGGACAGCTATCCTAAGTGTGAAAACAATCTCTGGAATGTGGTTCAGTATTTTGTTTTATGCCGCATGTAAAATAGACTTTTACAAAGATTAACTCTAGCCACAGTATAATAGAAAAACAATAGCTTGTTTCAAAAATAAGTATGTCAACTGTTATCAGTGGAACCACTTAGTTCATGCTGGCTAATTTGTCACAAGTCATGTGGAAATGCACCTCCAAACAGACCCTTGGACCATGAAGTATCAAAATATATGATTTGTTTTTCTTTAATATTACAAATTATTGCACGCAGTAATGACTTGAGTTGGCTGTCTTAATTAGAGGGGGATGAGCTGTAGGCTCTTGCTCAGTTTCTACTAGGGAAAGTTAGTGCTTTAGCATGGGAACACATCAGCTTTCACAGAGGAGCTGAGAAGTGTATTCTCCACCTACACAGAAGATTTTTCACTTCTTTCAAGCAAAATAGTCTGAAAGAAAGTATTCTAAATGTAAAAAATGGTTTATTTTTACTCAAGTTTGTTTTTTGTGTTGCATTAAAATCTTATACTTCATCCAAGGAAGTAACTATTCATGACCTAGAAAAGTGATTTCCATTATCATGAAAGCCAGAGAAAACTCCAAGGCTTCTTGGTGAATCTGGAAATCATGATTTTTCTCCTGTTTCACTAGCATTAAATTCCCCCTTCAACCTTCATTTCCAGTTATAAATATTCCTTTGAGGAGCAGTTCAGTTACCATGAAAATGACATGTTCATTTCTAAAGGGAATTTAATCATAAAGAATTCAGCTGTGGCTTTGCCACAGTCCCTGAGTAGTAAGTGGCTTCCTATTATGGAGCTGCTTCTGAATAAACAAGTGGTTTCAGATTCCCATTTTTCTAGAGCTATGGAGGACATCAATTAAGTTCTTCTCTAAACCATTACAACTGGAGGTATCTGGATGTGTGTATAACTGCATTTTCTGTCTGGTTACGTTTCATTAGTTGAAAATCTTTCCAATTCATTTGAAACAGAATTGTTTCTGAACGCAGATATTGTGTCTAGAATTTTGTCTTTCCCAAAATGGAATTGCTGTTGTAAGAAATGGACTATGTTAAAGTGATCCGTTTCAGAATGTAAATATTTTGTGTGATTCATGGGAGTATATCAAATGTTATCAAAAGTATCGCTACTTAGAGCTAATCTACTTACTGTTTTTCTAGATGACTGGCCTTTTGTCAGCTTTGTTTATTAGAAATCAAGACTAGATTTAGATCTGTGCAGCTGTCAGCACCAGGGCAGCTGTAGATAGGATGTACAGCCTACATTTTTTTTCTTTTCCTGGCTCAGACTAAAGATTATCAGACCTTGATGCTTTGTTTTAATGCTACGCTGAGAGCTGACCATCAGGAATAATCTCAGTCATGCCTTCAGATTCCTCTCCTTTCTGTAGTACTCTGGACAAAAGGAGGGATCCAAGGTGTAGGATATGGCTTCATGCCTACGGTAGAAAGGGTTGCTGCACCTCAGGCTAAACCTGAGGAAAGCAGTTGCTTACTCTTCCGCCTTTCTGTTCCTACTAACTTGACGTTAACTAGGTGTAGTCCTTATCTGAATAACACTCTTGTTTGACATTGCTCTCAACCTACTTGCTGAAACAGGAATAAGTACTGGTAAATTAAAACAATAATTTTCCATGAACTCAGATGAAAAATGCATATACTTTGCAGTTCTAGTTTGTAAGTTCTTCTGCATGAGTTATACATACATGAAAGAAGGTAATTCAGAAGTTATTTTTCATTCAGCGCTCTGAATGCAGCTTAGGGTAAATGCCTTTTTGATGGCTGCTTCTGAATTTTTTTTGCTTTTCATAGGTGAATTTTAATATGACTGCTGATTTGTTGGATCGAGAGTAAACATCAATAATACATTACAAAGATACAGATTTAGATTTTCTACAAGAGGCTAAATTTAAAGTGTGATGACATCAGTTTAGTAATGAAACTCACAGTGGACTAAAATATATTCCGTAAATCATTATCGTTACATCTGACTAACTGATGTCAGGTTTCCTGACTAGTGTGTATTATTTATAAAGGTATACAAGTTGTACGTATTCTCTCATTATCCAAATAATGACAATCAAAATGCTGGGGAAAGGGGTTTCTTAAGACTGCTAAAAGTAGCTAAAGTACACTTCTTACTTTTAAACTTCTTCATGGATATTAAATCATGACTGTCAGCTTTAAAATAAGATTATCATAATGGAATGTAATATGAAGTGACACTGTTCTACAACATAGGAATTGCAGAGAAAATACATTTTCAGCAGTGTCTGACTTATTTACCTTTCACATGAACTTAAATAATGTCACTTCTATGCACAGCTGAAGTATAGTAACATGAACAAGGCAAATTGCGCCAAATGCCCTACTGCACTGGAAAGCACATTGTGTTATTCAAGCATAAACCCTAACTATATTTGAAAAAGAACAGATTTTTAAATACTGCCGTCTTGGATATGCTTGTTTGGTACAAAACCAAAGTTCAAGTTAGTAAAGCTGAGATGAACAGAAGAGTCAGGAGACCTAGAAAACTAAATTAGACTCTTCTAATAGAATGTGGACATTTCTTTGGAGAGTGAATAATTGATTATTTTTCTACACCTGGCTTTAACTTGCAGGTGAAAGTGCACATGCTTTACTCAACAGAGCTTTTGATGATTTAGGATGTGGCCCTCTCTGGACCACAGTGTTGAACCCTGTGCTTCTGAAATCAGAACATGAATGAGTAGGCCAAGGAGGAATGCAAATGGCATTCAGCAGAAGTCAGGTTTGAATCTTTTGTTTTAATTTGCAGTCTTTATTATCTTCCTCAGTCTAGACCTTGAAATACAGTCCAGTAGAATAAAAAGAAGTAAGGTAGTGAGAGAATAAGTGACAGCAACTTCTAAGATACAGACATTTTTGTGATGTTACAGATTATTTCTTCTATCTGGTTGTTAATGTCCAGTTGATTAGTAACGGTGCATACCAGTGACAGCACAAGCTGCCCTCAGAATATCACATGTAGTACTGATGAGACCCATCATCATAAAAAAGACTACTGAAATACTGAAGAAAGTGCAAAGCAGGGTGGCTAAGGTGAGAAGAATATTATTTATAATGAAAGATTGATTGAACTTAATTTGTATAACTGCAGAAGAGGTGATTAAAAAAGGATACAAAATCACTGCAAAATATTTGAGAGGTGTTAATAAAAGAGAGGCAGGAGGACTGTTTCTGTAATTACTCATGATAAAATTACAAGGTGGCATTTTCAAACTAGAGAGAGATGGGAAAACAGTTTTGATACAGGAAGTAGTCTGCAACTGTAAGGGTAAAGTAATGATCTTCTAGGAACAGAACTAACCCATGTTCAACAGAGTCTTTCTAAATAGTTCCACTTCTTAATAGTTTAGATTTAAACCCTCATGGGATTAGTGTAGAGAAAGAACTTGTTCAGCATAGAGCCTGGATTGAACTGCTGCTTTCTAGCTCATCTTACTAAGCAGTGCTGCTGTGATATCCTTGCCAATTACTTCAGATTTAAAGTTAACTGATCTTTTAACTGAAATAATTTTAAGAGGCATGAACTGGGATGGCTAGATGTTGTTCTGCCTGAGCAAGTGAGGTGTAGGAACTCCATTCCTAGAGGAGAAGGCAGGTGTGTGCAGCAGCGTACAGAAGGTAGGTCCATGCAGCATGCATAGCAACACTGCCAAGGTAGCAGAAGCTGCTCCAGCAGATGTAAGGTCTTGTGGAGTTTATACTTGATCGCTTCCCTTACAGTGTCTTCAGCTCTGTCTTGACAGCATTCAATGCACTTAGATGCGATGCTGAAAATAGAGTATATTTTCAAACTAGTATAAGCCTTTTCTTCTCATTGTGTACTAAGTATACTGTGCAGCCTTAGGAGTTGCGTTAAGGTGTTTGTACAGAGATTCTTTGGTGATTCTGAGTTGTCTTGGTGACAGCCCATTAGGGGAGAGAGTTGTACTGACAAACCGCTAGTGCAGCAGACCCGAGGGTCAGTCCTACAGTTCTTGCTTTTTACTTAGAAGTACAAAGTGCAACTATTATAGATAAGGTATGTAGGATTGGGTCCTCAGTAGCAGCAAAAGCTGTCTTTTTTGATTAATAAAGGAAGTATAAAATCACTGCAGAGACATTTGAAAACAGTTATGATGGTCTGTAGTTGGTAAAAATGAGTGGTTTAAGATCAAGACAGACTGGCATTTTGAAAAAAGTGATTTTGCTTCTAGAGTTTAGCTAATAATAGTAGTAACAAAAAAGCTGATACCACACATATTTCTTGCATTTCAGAGCAATACCTCTATCATTTTAGAAAGCTAGTGAGGTAGTCCGGACTTAAGTACTTTTTCTCATGCAGAGTAGGAGTACAATGGCAAACTTGCAAGGTGTACTTCAGGATGAAAGCAAGATCAGAAAACACAAAAATAGACATAATATGGGCTGAAAAAGAAAATGCAGTTGATTGTAGGTTACACAAGAAACAAGAGAATTAATAAAACAATATTCAACCTTCATCTCACTGTTTAACAGAAGGGCAGGCAGTGCCATCTTCCCTGTACAACTGTAAAAAAATAACCATGGTGATAAGATACGTACACTATTAGCTTCTTTCTTAAAAATCCAACAATGACACAGAATCACTCCACATTAAAGGGTATAACATAGTATTCAGTTCCTCACCTAGTGATGATTTTTACTGTGGCTAATGTCTTTGATTCGAAATATATCTGCGTCTGAATGTAATTCACACAACTCCTGTAATTGATAATTTTTCTAGAAAGTTAGGCAACTTTGCTAGATACTACAGATATTTTTCTTGTCTTGCTAAAATGAAAATCTTAAGGCACCAGAACTAAGTAAGAAATGAGAATATTTTATGATATTTTTAATTAAAAATATTATGATTTTTATGCAGGGTAAATTGAACTAAAAATAGTGGATAGCCATGCCTGTATCATGTCATCAAAGTACTAGATTTTCTTTCAAGTTAGTTGTGATCTATTCATTTTATAGGACTCATGGTACAGGTTTTCCACAGATCTCCAAGTAAGCCTTTTTTATGGACTGCTAAAACATCACTGAAGTCACCGTGCTTCATGGGAGTACAAAGAATACATCTCACAGCTCTCTGTGGAAGTTACAAGATCGATTTTTCAGAAGTTTGGGTCCCAGATGACTTATATTTAATAAGAATCTCCACCAAGATTTTAGCACGGAAGGAAGATCAAAGCAACTACTTAGCTCTTCCGAAATGAAGAAGGGAAAGTTTGGAAGTATGCAAGTTGAAGTAGCAGGAAGACTTCATCAAAATGTGTGAGATGCTTAAGAATGACTTTTCAGGGCCAGATTTCAATTTTGCATAGTGCTTGCTTGATTTTGTTCCATGTTCCCTATTATGTGTAGTTTTATAGTGTTACCATAAAGAGATCTTTAAAAAAATGGAGAGGAAAGTGAAAAGTGAAAACTAGATCCTTATTTCTGTTGTTCCTTTTGCTTCTCTTCTTTCTCTTCATCAGCTATAGGCTCTGACACATTGCTTCTTTTCCCCTGATCTTTTTCAGTGTGAGATGGTGTATATTCTTCCAAATAGGTTTTTGAAAGTAGTCCACAGGGGTGCATTTTAACTGATTCAAGTTGCGAGGCAGATTGTGCAAATTGCTCAGTGTGTGCGTTTAGGACCACTGTAAAAGTAAATCCCATTCTGCAGCTGTTTTATTTGCTATTGAGCAGTGTGACACCGATAGCTGTTTAGGAAAAGCCACTCAGCCAAAAAAAAAAAAAAAAGGGGTACTTCCGATATTGGGGATGTTTTCATTCTTTGAAGAAATAGATTACTTCTTGATTTCTTTACCTTCCAACCCGCTTCCTGATGTTTCCAGCTTTGGTCAGAGGATCCATAGCCAGACTATGAAGCAGGTGTCTGTTCAGCACTTGTACTACATGTCCATTGAATGTTTCCACAGGACTAAGGTTTGTGAAATATTTTAGAGCACCTGGAGATAAAGCCGTATCTTACACAAGATGGAGGGAAGGGACCTCGAGTGAGACTGCAGTGAGCACCATTGCCCCAGAAAAGGATCAGGTTTATCCCTTTTCATTCTTGACAGACGTTTGTCTGATAGGTTCTTAAAAACTTTCAGTAACAGAAATACTATAAATCCTGCAGGCAGCCTTCTCTGTCTGTACTTATGTTCTCTGCTAGAAAGTGTTCCCCTAATGTTTAACTGAAATCTCTCTTGTTGCAATTTAAACCCATTTTGTGGTTTACATTTTAGGCCTATCATTTCTTCTCTTATCCCCAGTGGAAAAGGAGTAGCTCCCAGTAATTTTTACATATTTGGCTGTAATCTTTCCTCATACTTCCCTAAACTATATAAACCAATTTTTTTCTCATAGACTTTCTGCTGTCATACTTGCTGCTTTGGACACTCCCTATGGGTTGCTATACAGAAGAGGAGTACTCAGAACTGGACACATTGTTCCAGCTGCAGCCTTACCACTATGAGTCAACGGGAAAGATTATTCCACAGTTCTTCCATATAACATGCTAGCTAATATATCACCAGGAAATGTTTGAACATATTTGTCAGCAAAATGCTGTTGACTCATATTCAGTTCATTTTGACTCTGCTTTCTTTTCTGTCTTATGAGTCATCTGCTCTATTGTAATTGTGAAGTTAATTGTTTCACCCACAGAAAATACTTTTTACTTGCCAAATTGAGTTGCATCCTGCTTTTTTAGACTATCCAATTTGCCAAAATTGTTTTGAACTCTAATCCTGTTCTTCCAGTACTGGCAATTCCTCCCAACTTTATGTCATCTGAAAGGCTTGATAAGTTCTTCCTGTGTTCCATCATTCAGAAAATATTGAATGATGCTAGAAGCAGAACAAACCCCATGAACCACTTCATCCATCCATCCATCCATCCATCCACTCTGACAGGAAGCCATTGATAACACTTCTGAATACAATCTTCCAACAAGCATCTACCTGCTTTATATTAGTTTATGGTAATTCTCATCCCTTGCTTTTAAACTGCTCTCCTGTTTGGCACATATCATTTTCATCCATCATAGCATGCTGAAAGTGATTGTGTTTTTATTCTTGATTTGTTCCTGGGTTGAAGTAGAACAGGTTGAATGCTCAATGAGTTCATGTTCTGTGTGCTGTATGCGTATTAGTATTTGGTGAGCCTGAACTCTTTTCTAGGAATAGATTGAAAGTTTCAGTACTTCCTGTGAGCCCAGCCTGAGAACTGGTGAATAAAGCAAAAGAACAAATAAATATCCTTGAAATCCTCTATGCATAACTCTCTTAGTCTGTCTCCATCAGATTATTTGGGTGAGGATGGAGACTTTTCGGGTTTATTTATCTGCCTCATGAGAGATACTAACACAATTCTCCTTTGCTGACCTCCATGTTTTAGATTCTTAATATAGAAATACTGGTGGTAACAATGAGTCTGTGTAATATGGATGTATCTGATGTTTAAAAACCTTCAGCTCCTCATAGTAATTAGAATAGTAAACTTCTTTTTAGCTTTTGACTGTGTCTGAGATTAAAACTTTACTTTGACTCTTAGCTTCTGGAAAATGGTTTATGGGCTAAGACAGCAGATAGAAATACGGATAAATCTATTGAAATAACAGGTTGTGTTAGTGTCTTTAAACATTAAAAAACCCCCAATTTTTGTGTCTTAAAAGTAAGAAACTGTAATTCTGGTTTAGGCGCTTCTTAAGGTATTTAGTCTTCCTGGTATCTTTCAAACCATAGACAAGGGCTAGACTGTTCCATACAGTAAGAGACAGAGTAAAATACATGTCTAGGAAAAATCATCACTTTATTGAAATAACTAACTTGTCTCAGAGAAAACTGCAGAATACAAAGTGCGACATCTTATGCAAGTCATCTGTAGGCTAGACTTAACTATGTAAATTAGATTTTAAAAAAACCAAACAAGGGCATCTCTGCCTAAAAAAAAATAATGGAGAAGTTGTTATAGTAGACTTAATACAAAACCCATTGAAATAAGGGTTCACTGATCTGTGGATCAGCTCTATTAGTGAAAAAAACTAATGTGGACAGAATTCTGATACCCTAAGTTTGCATTAGCATCCTTTTTATGAGTTATCTCATTTATAACAATAGAATTATTTCCAGAATGCATCATTATTGTTCCTAAATAGTAAACCAATCAGTACGAACCAGTCACAACTGTCAAATGCTTTTAGAAATAAATATCATTTACTCTCCTTACCCAGGCTGCTGTGGAGGAAATGGCCCTACTCTTTTACTGAATGTATTCGGTACCTATTACATCTGATAAATGTTTACTATTTTCTTGTGCATTTTATTGTTCCCCTCTTCTCATTCAAAAAATTTAACAGAAGCATATTCTTCAATGTTGTGCAGAATAACTTAGGTCCCCTCCTATAGATGGTATGGAATAGTTAAATTACACGAATGTTGTACAAGGCTGCTTCATTGATTTTGCAAGCGCTGGAGTACCTTGTATTTGTCAGGGTCCTGAGCACAACCTCCTTCAAGGAGTTTAGCTGGTTAGGTTTAGAAGCATTGCTGGCTGCATCCAAGGTCAGCCCCTTTGCTGATACCAGTTGTTGTGAAGAAACTTCATGCAGAGGCTGCCCCTCCTTTTTTTGGGAGCTGCCTTTAGGCTGGGGCTCTCTCTGCTGCTGGCCTCTGGCTGTGCCACATCTACGCTCGGTCATATATTTTCCTGATTCTGATCCAGATGCGGACCCTCCAGCTGGGTTTCCTGGCCTGGCCACAGACCTGCCTTGTTGCTGTGAGCTTGCTGGGTGACCATCAGGCTGTGGCTCAGCCTGACCGCTGTCCCTGGCTCTGAGTGGGACCCTGAGTTGCCACTCTGCAGTCTGGCTCCTTGCTGGTGAGGTCCCTGCTCCTGCCTGCCTTGCTTCCACACTCTGCTCCTGACTCCCCTTCAACCACAGCACTTTTGGTCTTGCTGCTCCTAACCCCACTTATCTATGTTGGAATGAAAAATCGCTGATTACATATTGAGTTCCTTGGGAACAAGAGATTACTCTGGCTTGGCAACTGCAGACATTAGATAGAGGTTTCGTTTTCATCCAGAATTATATTTGTAAAATATCTAAGATAACAACCCAACATATTTTATTGAAATCATTTACAAAAGTGTAGGTTACAAGACTCTGTTACGTTATGTTTGGTGGTTTATGTAGCAAGCATATTGCTTTATTCTAAATGTCTGGCACCCGCTTGCTCTTCCTTGGACCTGTGCTCAGCCAAGAAGAGAAGGTCTGATCAGATTCTTAGTATTACAATATTAAAGATAAATGGATTCTGAAATTACTAAAATGCATCTCTATTAATGATAAAGAGCAGGAACATTTCTTTATTGACCAAAAATACATGAACAGATAATCTCAGCATTACAGCTGCAGTGTCATTTCCAAGAAGCTTACTTAATAGAAGCTATCCCATGTGAAAAAGAGCTATCTGAAGTCTCCACAGCTATGCTAGTCCCAATAGAGATATCAACACTAACAGACTCGCAATGAATATTGACTGACATCTAAAAACTCCTGATAATACTTAACAAAAAACAGATAAAAAGAAAAATACAGTGTGAGAGCTACTGAAATGTACGATCAGGCTCAGCAACAGGTATATATGATCCAGGGTGGCCACTCTGTTCAACATGCAAATCTTAACAAATATACAGTACAATATAGAATTCTTGCCAGCTTTTTTTAATGGATTCCAAAGACTTGGTGAGCTATTGTCAATGTCTACCAATAAGACATGTCCTTCAGCTCTGTAAATACATGTCCATGAAAAGAGACACTCTTCTTTATGCATCATAAGAACCCTCAAGCACCATGGTTTAAAGGAACCACTGTGATGGTGGATTCAATTCCCCTTGGCATTCTTACACTTCACTTAACCACTAAGATAGTTCAGTAACTTGAACTATGTACTCTCTATTAACAGACAAATGATTTTTAAAAAAATAGAAATCAAAAAGAGGATTAAAACAAAAGAAGACATATTTCAATTTAACATTTAGAGTTGTTTTCCCTCGGTTTAGTGGGTCTTCTTTAGTTGATTCCTGTCTTTTTATTATGGTGGACATTACCACACTATGATGACCACCATTTAAATTTACTGTTAAACATTTAGTATTGCACTTTCCATACTGAATGTTGTGAATATAATAGCATATTCCAGGTGAAGAAGTTTTTGAAAAAAAAAGATTTTATTATTTCTCCTGTTAGAGGTCCATGAAATCTATAGGAGTTTGCAGTGGATCGGGACTCGTATTTAGCTGGACTGTCCCTTGCAGATATCTTCCTGCTACCCCACTGATATTTTATATTTTGATATACTACAGATCGTTTTAATTCTCTATCTTTAAAAACTACTAAGCTAATAAAGTAGGTGATAGCAGCTTACTGAGATCATTGTCCAACAAGTCTCCAGCAGAAGTTTAGGCACTCAGTCTAGGACTTAAGTGAACAGCTGTAGCCTGCATTATATACAAGAGCAGATTAAATAATGGTTTTGGTTTTAAAGTATCTGAAGCAATTAATCTGATCAATACTGTTAATAGTATTTACAAATTAAGTTTACTACGTGGTTGTCCTCTGTTCATGAATTCTGTGAGGAAACAACACATTTCTGTGGGAGGTAGGACAGAAATCAAAGGATTTATGAGGAAAGAAATGTAAAAATTAATATGTATCACAGGTATGATTAATTCTGTGGTTTTGGACTACAATTTCATTGTATTTTTAATTAAATCAAGGTAGGTGACCTCTAATATACTTTTTTGAAAATCTCAAATTCTTCTTTATGCTTGGTACTAAGAGACAACTTAACTGTACCTTTAGCTGTTCAATTCTTATACTGATATTTATATATATCCATAAAAATAGCTGCAAAACTACATTTGGGTCTGTACCTGACTTTCCCCCCCCCCCGTTATTATAGCTATAATTAAAACAGCTCTTCCCAACATGGACAGAGAAGCCAAAGAAGAATACTTTGTGGTCATCCAAGCAAAGGACATGGGAGGACATATGGGTGGACTCTCTGGAACTACAACAGTGACAATTACACTCACTGATGTTAATGACAATCCTCCAAAGTTTGCACAGAGTAAGTACCATTATATGTGTGTGTGTTCTCCTATACAAGAAAGTAACACAGAGTTTTGGGGGTTTTTTTATCAAGCTCTTTTTTTCATCCTCATATTGTCTAGGTTTGTAATGTAATTTAAAAATATGTAGCTGCTACTAGAGAAAGATTAATAGTCCTTTGCCTGATTAAAGGCTTAGGAAAGAGGGAATTATGTCCCCAACAGTGTACACAGTGCTCTGTCTTCCTTGTTACCCCTCTTACATCCACACAAAAGGGCTTGAGGACTTTTTTCATATGTTTATTTGCTTTCAGTGCAGTTGTTTCTAAGTGCTAGTTAAAGTTGCTGTTACATGTCTCACACTGACAAGTGACACCACCAGTAAAAGACATATATAACTGATAAAAGAAATAAAGCATTGACTAATTAGGTAATAGCAAGGAAAACAAAGAAAATAAGTCTGAGTCTAGATAATTGTTGATCTTTAATTCAAAATCCGTATTTACTACTGTGGTTCCAATGGATATCTTGCTGGGCTAGGTTAAAATGATTTGGCATCCTGCTGAGATTCTCTACAAGCTTTGTAGTCTATTTCAAAGATGATGACAAAAAGAAAAAAAGAAGAGGGAAGAGCATAATGACTGGATCAATTTTATTTGGAACAGGTGCAATCTAATGCACTATTAAGAACTTATCTTTTTATCCAGCTTGTTCTGAAAAACTAGTTATAAGCTGTTAAGAGACTGTTTTGGGGTCGGAGAATGTTCACATCTAGACTTTGTATCATTTTTACTTTATCAGAAACATGTCTTTCTGAGAAGATATTGATGCACCCAATGTAAAATTAATTCTTTTCCACATATGTATGACTTGAATTCCACTTTTGCCCTGTTCTGAAGACATAAAGAGTGAAATAGGTTTGTCCTAGTACTCAACATGTGATAAATACTCTCCTATAGTCTAGAAAATGCACATATGGATAGGGAGAGAGAAAAAAATATAAAATAAATAAGCAGAGGTAAAAACTTATTTGCAAAATATATATTTTATTACCTCATCGTAGTGGTTTTTAACAGATAAGCACTCTGTGCAAAATAAAAGGTCTTCTCATTATAAAATAAGAAATGCATACATTTTTTACTTCATATGACATTGTATTGCTTGCATTTGTGTAGTAGTGTTTTCCAACTTATGAGGACAATTTGTCTAATAATGTAAACATCTATAGATGCAATTCCTGTCTGAACCGTATCACCAGAATGCAGGGGGAAATTTCTTTTATACCTACAATGTACTGTAACTCTAACTCTCTGACTACAGATCTATTTTTGCCGGCTTACCTGGCTTTTATGTTTGGTTCAGCACTTTCTGCCTCAAAAAGCCTTTGTCTGCCGGTATGAAAAAAGCTGATCAGAAGCTCGGCACCACTACTGGTGCTAATTGGTACGTTTGCTGGAGGTCGCAGCGGGAAGCGCAGGAGTGAATGCCTACGGAGAAGAAACTGTATTTTCCTTATGCAGTTTACTGCTGTCTGTTTTCCTGTAGTTTGGACACAGTGACACATTGACTGGGTAGCATGAGGAGTCACGAGCATCACAGATCCCTGAAATGTATTCTCTATATGGAAAATGTAAATTACTTTTCCTTCAACAAAGAGTGAGTTGCTGTCTTTGAAGCTATTACAGCTAGTGCATTCCAGTGCAGAATTCAAGTTACCACGTAGGAATAACCATTCTGCTATAACACTGATGGTTATGCAACTTCATTAGAAAAAAATGCACATACTATAACTATGTGTTATGTATGTATTGTATTTAATGAGGATGAACCATAGTAAATATTGTAACTGGATGTTATTACAAATTCTGCCTGTTAAAACTAAATATTCATAGCATGCTGCCTAGCATTACAGATTAGTCATGACTCTGGCCTTATACAAGAGCTGATAACATGTTTTTACACTGTTGAAGCACAGTTTGTGTTTGCCTGGGAAGGAAAATAAGAAAGGATCAGACTTACAATAAACCCTAACCAGAATGAAATAGAAATTCATAAGATGTAATACATGCTGTTTTCACAATAAATTGTAATGAACTCAGAAAGCAGTGTGTTTTATTGGTTTATTGTTTCCAGGCAGGACAGAAGTGTATATTTATGGTCTGATTTCAAAGAGAGTTAGCCTCCTGGGTTTTAGAAATGAAAAAGATGAACTTTCACTACGTCTGTGATCTCTTTGAAATAATTTTAGAGGCATTTTAGCAGTCACAGAAGCTTTTAACCTGGCAGTTTAACATAGGATTGTACTGAAAAGAACTGTGCACTGCTGTGAAAACCAAGGGTTTTCAAAGATGTGTAATGTGGATTTTTGGTCAGTTTTGTACTGTGACATCTTGACAGGACAATTCGTAATTCCTGAGCGCAATTTGTGTCGAAAAGTCAGTTGCATCATAATGATTTTTTTTACAATATTTTGTAAACTATCAATAAAGCTGAGAGAAAAATACCAACTTAAAAATGCAATCAGCTGTATCTGGAGATTTAAACCACAAAGTGTGGACAGCAGTATAAATTGTGAACACATAATTTGGTCTCCTGAGGCACTTGATTGCTTTGGCTGCACATTGTTTGTGAGCCATTATGAATATTCTTGAGGAATCTTGATGATCTCCAAATTATCTCAAATAATTTAGCCTAGAAACATTAAAGAAAAACAATACTTCACTTTGGGACAGACTATATGTATAGCTAATATATATATTTGTGAATTCCTCGCAGTTTCTTTCCTGCTTTCAGCTGTTGATACTGCAATCAGCCTACAAACAGTTAAAGCAACAACCCCAGAACATTTTGTTTTTAGGAAACCGCTAGCTGCACAGAACATTAAAAAAAGCACATTGTCTTAGAACAGCTGTGAGGACAGAAAAGAACAAGTCCAGAACCCTTTGTCAAAAACTGTTTTAGTGGTCTCATCTGATAACCTTGAATTCCTTTTGACTATTTTAATTACTGAGTAGCACTGCAGTTGATTATATCACGTATTAACTGTACCTTCAATAAGTGTAAATTACCAAGAGGTAAAAAAAAATAGGTACTTCATAAAGAATTTGTGAAGTAAAGCATGCATGTGTCTTCTGTTTGTCAGAGTACTGTTAAGAACTGGGATATATAATAGTAAAATAGGTATTTTGATTTTTCTCTTAATAAAAAGCTTGCAAGTTCTAAATGTTTTTTTGACACTTCTTAGGTCAGAAGGTTTGAAGCAAGTATTACAAAAAATAAAAATGCTGATAATTTAAACAGCACTTTTTAGTGGATTTTAGTCTAACTCTGCAACTAAATAGTAAATACACTACTGATTGCTAAGAAAATTTATTGTTTCCTTTAAAATGTGCATTTTAGGAGTTTCCTTTAATGTTTCTTAACTGGTTTCTTACCACAAAAGGAAGCTGGAAGGGGATAAAAAAAAATCTAATTGAAAGGGTAAAAACAGTAGTAAAGATCTGAAATTGTAAAAGTATTAGACTAGTTTTCTACAGAGTAAAAGCCAAAGTTTCATAGTTGAATTTTTAAAAAAATATAACTACCTGTCTGTAAATAAAATGGTAAGTTCAACAGTGTCTGCAGTAGAGAATGTTGCATACTTTCAGTGTTAAAAGTAGCTTAAAATTTAGGTTTGCCAACACTAAGCATCCCTGCAAGGAAGAAGCAGGATACTACTGTAATGGAAAGAACATTCACATACAGTAAACTGAATATTCCTATATAAGAAACACGTTTTGCTGCTTTCAGTAAATAACTTGTGTAAATGTAGTTTGTATCAGTTGCGCATCTCAAGAGTTTGCATTGGGGACGTATAAATGAAGAGCATGCAAGAGGTATTGGAATCAGGTGTAATGTTTAGTCTTTTCCTCTTATTTGTAAGGTCTATATCACTTCTCAGTAGTGGAAGATGTTGCTCTTGGTGAACCAATAGGAAGGGTGAAAGCAAATGACCTGGATATTGGAGAAAATGCTAAATCATCCTACGATATTATTGAAGGAGATGGAATGGATATATTTGAAATTACCACAGATGACCAAACTCGGGACGGCATTATTAGAGTGAGAAAGGTAAATGATATCTCTGTTAATAAAACTGTTTATTTCACGTACAACTACCCAGTCAGACTGTACTCTGTGAGAAGAAGCTGAATTTCCAAGGATTCTTTTAGCTATGGATGAGTTGTCAAGCCAGCGAAGTGATAAATAACCAATGTATTAGCCATGTCCCACAAAACTGACATTTAGGTGACAACTGGGGAGACATCCGTGGAAGTATTTTCTGTGCAGGGTATGTGTTAATCTTATCTGGCCTTCCACGTGGTCAAATCATACAGATTTTGCTTCCTTAGTTCCAGAGGAGAAGAGTAGATTAGAATTTACTTTCTTGGTGGTGTAAACTTCCAGAAAATCTTGGCTGTAGTTGCTATATAGCTGGTCAAATACTGTTCAGAGAAAAAAAAAATCATAGCATATTATTTAAATTACCTGATGTGTGAGAGGCTTAATCTTCAACCTTTTCTCATGTTGAACTCTCTTTGCTCAATTAATCATGATTTCAGTGAACCTTATCAAGGACATCAGTACTGATTCACACGACAAGTGCCAAATTCAAGCCCTAAAGAAGGCTACAACTCTGTTACCTTTTCTGTGCTTGTAGTCTTGGTGTATGCAAGATGAGGTATTTGTGTGTACACAACAGAAGGACCACCCAATTGCATTCAGAAATATGAGGAGAGACAGAACCTCTAGAACAAAGCTTGGCTAGTAATATCAATGAAACATCAATTGCAGACTTAAAATTCATTAGTTTCTGGGGAATGAGAAGAGAGACGATTCTCATGCTGTGTTCCGAGAAAGGATATGAATGTAACTTATAACACTAGCATAGAGGGCTTTAAATATGTAACACAGAGCACTCTAAATGAATCTTTGTTTGTTTGATTTTTTTAAAAAACAAAAACCCAAACCATGCCATTCCAGTGAAAAAAGAAGAATCCAATGAGTACAGGTAATTAATATTCAACTTGTACCTGTAATTAAAGACGTCAGGGAGAGTACCTGTCAAAAGTTTGTATTTTCTGTTTCTCAGTGAGTAGATCAGCACTGTAGATGCATAGTAAAATGATGTATATTTATCTAAATTTAGATCTGTTTTCCTAAAGAGAAAATTATGATATACATCCCTGATCTTCCTTACTGTTATTTATTCAATGCTGTGGTCTCTTTTGTAAACTAAGGCAAGTAGCCTTTTGCCCCAGTTCCCTTCGCTTTGTTTCGTAACTGAGTCTCTAACACGATGTTGTTTCATATACTCATTTTGACAGCAACAATAATTTTGGTTCTACTACAGTAGATGATGTATGGAGGATACCGCTCACCAACAGATTTTCTCCAGCCTAAATTCATGGGCTTTAGACAGTGTGGAGTAAATTTTCAAGATGATATTCTGATTAAGCATGACTAAATGTATTGGGGTGCTGTCATTTCTGTAAAGCATATGAAAAGCAATTGAAAAAATTATATAGGAGCTATGATTGGCAAATTGTGAATATGTTGGTTTATAAATCACCATTTATAATTACAAAGGCTAACTAATTTAAGAGCTGCTAAATAAGCAAGGTTTTCTCAGGTTTACTAGAATTTGTGAGAAAGAGCAAATCCCATTGGAGCTTGATTCATACCTGAAAAAAAATCAACAAAATTTGAAAGTATACATATTGAGGGCTTTGACAGACTTCCTGAAAGTCCCTATTTGTGCTCCTGCTGATATTTGCATTGCAGATTCAGAGTTTCTGTGTCCCTTTCTTTTTATCCCTGGGACATTGTAATGCAAATCTTAATATCCTTCCAATGCTTGGCAATTTGCATGTTTGAAATTTGAATCATTGTGAGACACAAGAGAATTATATAGTAAATATACCAATGTGCTTCAAGACACAAACTTGATTTCTCCTATAATGAAAAATTCTAATATTCAGAAGTGTCACAGATTTGGTCTTTATTTGGTATTTCATTCCTTTAAATCCACTATGTTTTCATCTTTTATGTTTTAGTATGAAACTGTAAAATAGTAAAAACAATGGTGACATGGCAGGTATATTGATAGAATAAAGTAATCGGCTTCGTGTTTCTCTCTCTAAAAAAAAAATAAGATACAGAAATAGAAATTGCTACAGTTTTAAGAAATTCCTGAGAGATGTCTACCTCATTTACCCCTATATACAGAAATGCCGAGTTACCTGAAGTACAATAATATTGAAGTGCTTTCTTACATGATTAAGTCTACATTTTTCCACATAATGACTCTCATGTCCAACAAATAATAATTGCTAGTTCTTTGCATTTCTCACATGGTTCTGGAAGTAATAAAATATTTATTCTTTGTGGAGCTAGTATAATATTTTTTGTTATCTCCAACTAACAAAGCACTGATTAAGTGCATTATTAGTATGCAAGTCATATCACCAACAAATTCATAGTATTTGTCTGATGTGTAATTGTAATGGTATCATTCATGAGAAAATATTTTGGTAAATTTCTTGTGAAAAGCACAAAAACAGAGTCTTGTTTTCTCTGAGGCTGGTTAATAAACAGATATCAATATACACCTAGAAAATTTGCAGTTTGGATTTCTGGGAGTGGGAAGTGATTGCATTAAAACTCACTGAATGTGCTTAAATGCACATAACTTTCATCCGCCAGCATTATATTAATTTGTTCTCTCTCTGTGGCCATTAGTAAAAGACTAATCTTTGTCATTCTTCACAGCCACTGGACTTTGAGACCAAAAAATCCTATACTCTGAAGGTAGAAGCAGCCAACGTTCATATCGATCCTCGCTTCATCAGTGGAGGACCATTCAAGGATACTGCAACCGTGAAAATTGTAGTAGAGGATGCTGATGAGCCACCAGTCTTTTCATCACCTACTTACCTCCTGGAAGTGCATGAAAATGCTGCTATTAACTCGGTGATTGGTCAGGTGACTGCTCATGACCCTGATGTGTCTTCCAGTCCTATAAGGTAGTGCTGCTTTCCAGTTCTCCTTGAAAAAAATGCTGCCAAAATGCTAAGTATATTTTTCCATACTTTGTATGATACTGTTCTCATGCTGTTTTATTTCCGTGAAAATACTGGTATAGGATTTGTTTTATGATGTTAGATTTATCAGTTCAGGTCATTTTCAGAATGATAAAAATACTCCATGCCCCATGAGTAGTCTTATGAAACAGTAGGAATGCAATGAAAATAGGAAACAGGGTGTATGAGGTCTCAAGGAGATGAATCGTCAGTGTGTATCTGTGCAGTTATTTTAAATAATCTGCTAGTTGCTGCGCTAACAATACTGAGTTTATTCCATGTAGTTGTAGGCTTCTCAAAACATATTTTGTATTCCTTTGGCTAAACCAATTCCTGGTTTAAAGATAGAAAATCAGAGATGCTTATGCCCATATGACTTTTGCATCTTTGATTTACAATATTTTCCCTTTTTGATCTAATTTGAACAAAATCTGTTGTTCCAGTTTCATCAAATCAGTGTTTTCTATCTCATTTTGATGAGCACGTGTCTTCCTCTCCCCTTTTGTTAATGGTTAGTATGGTCTGATGCCAGTGTTCCCAAAACACATTTTGCTATGTATAGTACGGCCTGCGAACAGCATGATGAAAACAAACACAAAAATGTCAAATTCATAGTGAAGGTATATTTGGAGAGAGTCTATTTATAATCATCATCACTGTGCATTACTGCCTTAGGGAATTGAAGCTACACAAGCATTCTTCAGCATTGTGAGGATGATGCTAATTGTTACAGTCTATCACTTAAGACCATTTTCTAATCATCAAGTTTGTCATAGAGCCAAACTTTACACCTTTATTTATGGGGCCTACATGTTGCATATAATATTTTAGTATTTCAAAATTAGAAATTCAGAATTTCCAACATGTTTGGATCTGTTAGAATGTGTGTATGAAGAGGATGGAGAGCACATTGGAGTCTCTCATTTCTAGTTCATCCTTTCAAAACTAGTGAAGTGTAGTGTTAACTATCATAGATTTCTATACAAATTGATTAGTCCATTTTCTACTGCAGCACACAACGCAGACAGTGTTAATAGACACAGAATTTATTTTCTGACCAGAGAAGCTCTCAGTATGATCAGAGATGGTAGCCTGATCCTAGAAATGGGAAATAAATGAGGGTAGTTACCCAGGTTAGAAAAATGTTACATAAACAGAAAAAGCTATAATAACATAGAATTCACGGAGTTTGATCAATCACAACTTAAGCAGTGGCTCCACCCCTGATTTTATTACTGCTGTCCACTGGCTTCTGTGAAAAGGGCTTGAACTGCTGCTACAAAGGGTCCTCCAAAAGGTGTGTGAAGCCAGCTATGGTGGCAGCAAGTTGGCTTTCTTCCCTTCATTCCAGCTCGATAGTAATTTCTCTTTCAGTTTAACCTTAGTTCCCTCCCTCTACACCGTTCTCCTTTGCTCTTGGCTTGGTCCTGTGCTCCTCTACCTCTTGATTGTGTCCCTTTTGTTCCTCATCTCAGCCTGACTTCAATTCTGTTTCAGTTTTACCTTAGCTATTTTTCCAGTCTTGTTCTGTTTCCCTGGAATTCTTTTCTAGTCATGCCTCAAACTCCTGATAATTTAGACCAGCTACAAGCCTACCTACATCCTAAAATTGAGCCTCTTTATTCTGTCCAAGCCTGAAAAAATGAGGTGAGTAAATATTTCTCATAGAATGATAGAAAAGGTGGGTTGGAAAGTTACCTTATAGACCATCTAGTTCCAAGACCCCTGCCATGGGCAGGGACACCTTCCATTAGACCAGGTTGCTCAGAGCCCTGTCCAACCTGGCCTTGAACCCTGCCAGGGAGGGGGCAGCCACAGTTTCTCTGGGCACCCTGTGCCTGGGCCTCGCCACCCTCAGAATAAAGAATTTCTTCCTTATATCTAATCTCGGTTTACCCTCTTTCAGTTTAAAGCCATTACCCCCTGTCCTGTCACTCCATGCCCTTGTAAAAGGTCCCTGCATTTCCATTTTTTTATCATTTTATAGATCAAGATATTTTCAAAGTTTCAAAAGCAAAAATATTTTGTAAGTGAAAATTGAATTAGAATTTTATTACTTTATCATGTCATAAAGAAGCAGTTGACATACATGAAACAGAATTGGGCAAAATTCACTATGTTTAAGCAAAAAGCTAATTAATTATTGTAATTTATATCTTCTTTAGAAATACTGTATGCAGTACTTTACAAGATTTAATTTTTCTGCAGTATTGGCTTGATAACTTCTTAGGGAATATACAGAGCTCAATTTTCTGTACAACTTTTTTTTTTTCTTGTTTGCTTACCTGATTAATTTGTCTGGGCTGGTTTTGTCTGGGATAGCTTTGGAAAGTCCAAATTCCTTTTTTTGCATTTTTTGCATGAAAAGTATTTTGATTAAAAAAAAAGATATTTCAGGTTAGAAATTCTACCATTATGGGAACAAAAATATTCATCAGAGACAAATAGGGAGCAGAAATGCGGTTAATTTCTTACCAATTCGGAAGAAATTTGGAGCATGGGAGGTTCTAACAAAAATATGTGGAAGCAAACCCCAGTGACAGGCACTGCAGCTACTCCAACCCCCTCGACAAGTGCTGTGGCTACTCCAGTCTTCAAGCAGGGCCCTGTGGCTATTTGAACTCCCACAAGAGTCAAAAAAGGACTGTCGTAGTTTAGCCCAGCAGCCGGCAACTGAGCACTGGACAGCCGCTCGTTCACCCCTCTCCTTCCGCCCCAGTGGGATGGAGAGGAGAAATGGACAAAAGGGGAAACTTGTGGGTTGAGATAAAGACAGTTTAATAAAACAACAAAGGAAATATTACTACTAATAACACTACTAATAATAATGATGATAATAATAATCATGAATATGTAAACCAAACTTTATACAATACAGTTTTTCTCACCACCCGACAACTGATTCGCCGCCAGTCCACAAACAGCGATTGGGGAACCCTGAAATCACAAATTTAATGAAATTCCTGTAAAAGTTCAAGCTCCCAGACAAGAGAGGAGTTAAACTCACAGACGTGAGTAAGAGAGCTTCCTGCTCCCTGGCCAACCCCCATTCATAAACTGAATGTGGCGCCTACGGTATGGAATATCTCCATGGCCCAGCTTGGCTGGCTGCCTGGCTGTGCTCCCCCCAGCTCCTGCACAGCTGCTCATCCTAGACTGGAAGAAGTCCCTGATTTCATAGTGACAACCGAAAACATCAGTGTTATCAACATTCTTCTTGTACTAAATCCAAAACACAGCAGCTATTTGGAGGAAAATTAACTCTATCCCAGCTGAAACCAGGACAGTTGGATTAGAATGTTTCATTTTGATTGTGCATTTGAAGTGTTTATTCTGTTATTATATCGCATATATGATGTAAATTTTATGTATGTTCTGTGATACACTTTCAAAAATTTTAAACATGAGTTAAAAAATTGAAAATCAGAATCAAAACATTCTATTCTAAAAATAATGGACTGTATTAATACTGCCTGGCCATTTTTTAATGTTTTTTTTTCTTTGAAACAGATTTTTAGGAGACAACAACTAATTGCATTTCAAGGAAATTGTATTTTTCAATAGATATCTGTTCTATCAATATTTTAGTTAGAGCTTTTGTATACGTTTTTCTTAAAACTCCTAGCAACACAAGCAAAAACATGAATCTCCTTATGTGTTACCAATACCACATCTGCTGCACATTAGTCTTATACACAAGGACTCAGTAAACTCAGAGTATTGCAGTATCATAAATTAAATAAAACTTGGATATCTCTGAGCATGGAAATACTCCCATGATTGGGTTGTGAGTCAAAACCTTGAAGAACTTATGAAAATTATTATAGAAAACAGCCATGAAAGAAACTTCTATGTTTTCGTTTTTTTAAAAAAAAAAAAAAGGTTAACCTTATTTCTATCCAACCCAGCAGTAATTTGTTTTTTATGCTTGCTTAGAAGAGGTGAAATGTCTTCTCTGATCTTTCCATCACTTGATCTCAAAGTCATGAAGGCTATCGTAAATTTACAAGCAGGTATATGAATGTGTTACCAGTCCGGTTCTGAATGTGCCCACCTCATGGAAACACTTGAAGGGGGTTATTTAGCAATGTCTTGTGTGAAATCCAGAGTTTTGGCACTGGTTATTAGTCTGACATCTCCGCATCAGCCAAAGAGATTTAGACACTTTTAGATGGATGGGACTAACAGAGGCTTATATTTTGTGGGACTTTTCGCATGGTGGGTATTGAGCCCTTGTTGTGGGTAAGCAAAGGCATCTGAATGGCTAAGTGATAATGTGCTATGCAGCTGAATTATGCTTTCATTATCTGTTTCTCCAATGAACATGAACTATCTCTTCATATCAGTGGTTAGGTCAGTCTAACGATATCATGTCTTTCATAAGCCGGTATTTTTAAAATAAGCAGCAAAATTTCTTTTATTTTTATTTGCTATTCTGCTGTGCATGTTGCTTTGGTGGCAAAAAGGATTTACAAATTTGGCTAATAATTGTAGACATGATCAGTAGTTTGTCTTATTCTAGCCTAGTCATTTCAGAAGCATGCGTCAGTGGCTCACATCTTACCACATCTAGGCTGTGTGCGTCTTTCTTGGGAAAGGGACCCAGTGAATTCAGCTAAGCTAGTTGTAAAGCTTTACTGTAGTTTATTTAGTAAGGGTGGTACATTCTAGATTCTAGTATAGTTAGGCTTGAAAGATCATTATCTATTAGCATACAAATCTATTGATGCCAGTAGTACTTATTTCATGTTTTTGTTGGTTTTTTTATAACCAAGGTCTATTTGTCTGCAGTAAATTATCTTGAATAAAGCATGATCCAAGTGCATAGGAAAAAAGCATGAGTAATAATCTTTCTTCCTATACTGTCTCTGCCCTCCTATAAATCACTGCCCTTCAGTCTTTTTCTCTGTGGAGAGATAAGCTTCGCTGTGGCAGGTTTTCCCCATTTGTATCGACAGAGATTTCATCTTTGGCAGCAGTTGATCAGTTTTTTAATTCACAGCAGGCCTTAAAAACCTGGATACGATATTTTCTGCCTCCCTAAGGGTACAGCTGTTTATCTGTCAGTAAGTAGCAAGTCCGATCTGCCTGGCATTCATAAACAATGGTGATTTACTACTGATGAGGTACCAGTACTGTGATTCAAATCTCAGCAGGTGCAGCAAAAAGGGATTTCTGCTCTTTACATTGGTGCAAATAAAGAATATATCGAATTAAGTCACAACAGCGATAGCAGTAGTGCAGGAGTACAACTGAGAATCACTTTAAGTCTTCTGTTAAACCACTATGGAGTTGTTCCTATAATTGCTATAGCAGACCCATAAACTAACCAAAACTTCCCAATAATCTGTGCTGGGTTTATGGCGATTTCAAAAGATATTATTTCCCAATATATTATTTTCTCATTTTTAGAGAAATGTATGTTTTAAGTATAGCTTACGTATCTGACAATGCATTCCCATTAAAAAGAGTTACAATACCATTATCATGAAAAGGAAACTGCAAATATACTATTAGTTTTTCTGGGTTTATGACACTATTTTTGTACGAGATATTTATCAAATTAAAATCAGGAGAGGTTTTTACCTCTTTGTAGTCTTGTAAAACTATGTAACTTTTGTTAAAAATGTTTCATTTTGAATGTTGGTTTTGCATTGTGAATAAATGCTGTTGGGATGAGATGAAATGCAATGTAATAGACTCACAGATGTTACACTCCCAGTTTTATAACTTAAAAATATGTACTGCAGGAAGACTGTCAATGGAAGTTTAAAGAAGGAGGTGTTCAAAAAATGTGTAGGTGTGGCACTTCACAATAGTGTTTAGTAGGCATGGTGGTGTTGGGTTGACAGTTGGACTTGATGATCTCATAGGTCTTTTCTAACCTGTGATTCTATGATTCTCAGAGAAAAAAATGTGTCTTATCTCAATAGAATTTATGTCATGCCGGGGTCAACTAAACATTAAATAGGATATAAACATTTCATATTTTATTTTGTCTGTGGTCTGTAAAAATTTCATAAATGTTTGATATCAGAAGAGTTCTTTCTGCATGATTACATAAACATCAAGAATTAAAAGAGAATTTTAAGTGATGTCTTAAAAAAAAGTGATGTTCATGGCTGTCTGTATTGTATTTTCTTCAGCGACATCTTAAACCTGTGAAAGTCTGTAAGATATTTTTTACTAACTTCACTAGTACCAGAATTTTACTTCTAATACTTTAATTGGCATGAGGGAGACATCAAAATAAGGTTAAGATACATTTTCAAAAATGATTGTCTGAAGTTAGGCACCTACAGCTTCATTCTTCCACACAAGTGACCTGATTTTCAGAAATGCTGAGAATAATACACTTCCCATTAAACCACTGAGAACTGAGTATGTGGAGCTCATTTGAAAATAAATTTACTTAAATGTCCAAATATAGACGCATGTGCCTAGCTTTAGGCACATATCCTTGGAACTTTACATTATATTTTTTCTGGTACTTTTCTTAACACAACTACTTGTTTTTAAGTGAGTAAAACTAGTTCTTCTCAGAGTTTAAAACCAGAAAACTTAAATGTCTCACATATCCCATTTCCTAGTTAAACAGGGGAGTTCACTTTTGAGTCCATCAGACGTTAAGTACTTTACCAGTGTGATCATGCTAGCCTTGATCTTTAGTAATAAAGTCATTAAACATTGGAACTTTAAGATTTTGATAAATTTTCATAGCTTAGAAATAATTGTTTGGAAGTGAACTGTATTTTACTGAATGTATTGCACAAGCAATCTAATTGCAATGTATCTTTCATTCTAAATATGAAAAAATCTGACATTGAAATAAAAAAAGTTGAAGACCATAATCTTTAGCTTTGAAATCAGATCCTAATGCTATGTCTGTCAAAATCAATTGTGTTACAGTGGAATGAGTTTGAGTTCATCAGAATATATTTATTGTAGCATATAAAGGAACTTCCGAATCAGAACTTTTTTTGGAAATTGCTGATGATAAAGCATAAACCAGAAGGGAATAACTGATGTTTGGATAACTGCGTCATTGTCACTGTAGCAAAATATGCTCTTGTTTTATTGGTGAATTTAACAGTGCATTTGCAAAAAGTAGAAACATAATGAGAACCTGACACTCTGAGCCACTTTTCTGACCACTATATAATGTAATCCAGTCTGATACTATATCCTAACTCACCCCATTATGCCTAGATACAATGCAGAACAGGTGTAAAAATTGTCAGTGCATGCTGTTAGGTTCTGTAATACACAGACACAAAGGCTGAAAAGGGTTTTCTATAAATCCACAATTCGGATTCAGTAAAACCCCTTGAAGTCAATTTTTGTTGAACCATATCAATAGTTTATCACTAAACTCTGTCATTTCATACCTTTCCTGTCAAAAAATTGGAATGCTTGATTTTGTGATTTAATTTCGTTTTGTGAATAATAAGTTAATAAAATAACTGTGAAAATGGACAAACATAAAAGCTTTCCTGGAGATCCTGTTCTGAGCTTTAAATCATCATCCTGCTTAATGCACCATTGGAGCAATCTGCTGCAGCTCTTTCTTGTTGACAAGCTGGCTCTGTTTAGGCTGCGCAATTTACCTGGATGTTCACATTTGCAAACTCTGACTACCTGTCAGCTGAAACTGTTTTGTTAAAAATCAGTGATGTCAATCCATAAAACGAACAGCCCTTCAGTGTTTGAAGTGTTTTATAGGAAAATGGTGATTCGCTAACAGAGGACTGCCCATGGAGCTGCTTGAACCATAACCAAAGAATATGCTTGGTGAATAGTTCATGCTTCATTAATCTGAAATTTATTGGTAAAATAACATTATTCAGCCCTTTTTAAAATAATCATGAAGCCCACCACTTTGGTGTGATTTATACATTACTGTTGAAATTATCAGCAGTTACTGTGAAATACCATAGAAACTGTCTAGTAAATGTGATGGATTGTGTAATTAGCTCTTGATCAGCACCGTTTTTCAAAGATGTTACTCAGTGAACCTGGGGGCATTTTATGACCTTCACACTGGGTATACAGCTAATTACTCCTTGGGCAATAATTATTAAGTTTTTTTAGTCTCAGTTTGTCATTTTGTCTCATAAATTATTATGCTATTGAGCTTCTCAATCCATTTGGCTATAAACTTCAGCTCTCCGAGGGCTCCCTAAATTGTCTTGTGATTGTATGGATTACACCAACTTCATTAAGTAGATTACAGGGATGTCTGTTTTGTAGGTTTTCCATTGATCGGCATACTGACCTTGAGAGGCAGTTCAACATTAATGCAGAAGATGGGAAAATAACTTTGGCAACACCACTGGACAGAGAAACAAATATGTGGCACAACATAACTATAGTAGCTACAGAAACTAGTAAGTATTTGTGTATATGGATGTCTAGTTCTGTTGGTTTTATAATTAATTGTAACAGCGTGTGCAGTGGAAACTTTACGTAATTCAGTAAAAAGTTAAACGCATTGGATTTTTAAATTTGAGAATTTTTGAAAGAAAACAATTTCTGCAGACGTTCCATTTCTTTTACTTTCCAGAACTGCATTTTTTTTCAGTGACTACAGTAGTATAGATTCTGAAGAGATGCAGGAGTAAATTTCTGTAGGGTATATAGGCTAAATGTTAAAAAATGTTTAGAAGACCGAAAACCAAAGCCTTATATTTAGTTAGTTAAATTAAGACAGAGAAAAAAAAAAAGCTTTGCTATTGTAGAAGTAAATTGTAGACTCAACCCAGACTCTCTTAACCCTGAGTGATATTGTGTTTCAGTACCATAAATGATTAAGCACATGGGTAATGTTGCATGAAAGTAGTCCTGTTTGATACATATGAATAAATTTACTCATATGTAGCTCTAGACAAGAACGTGGATTGTTCAGATCCACAGAACTGTTGTGACTGATCTGCACACCTAAGTCACTGGGAGCGAGGAGTGTCACACTGCCTAGGAATATGGGTCCTAGATTTTAATCAAGAAGAATTCTTGATTAATTTGGAATTGTAAGCGCTGCTGACAGGTCACTTATGACAACATATTATTAATATTAGCATTGTGTTTTTGACATTTGATGTAAACATATCGCAGCAAAAGAACAGATTCAGAATGCAGGTCTGTCATTCCATGTCATTGCCTTAACCGAAACACAAACTATGAAAATGTTTCTGCTGATGTATCTATTCTGTAATCAACCTATATGCATAATTCCCATACATTCATACACACTTGACATATTGTTGTAACAATACTTCTCTTCAGAGCCTGATAATCAGTGCTGCTAATTCTTGGATGTAGAAAATAGCGTGATGTTGATGCTTGCTTCCCCCCCCCCC
>Ga0065711_1000408_pt1 | contig 77134 bp, 18 predicted proteins | sample Hoacrofraction12_FD_59098 | JGI IMG/M metagenome (GOLD analysis project Ga0065711, IMG submission 59098) | Hoatzin crop microbial communities from Cojedes, Venezuela - Epithelial fraction 12 v2 (version 2) | ecosystem: Host-associated > Birds > Digestive system > Esophagus > Crop | place...
GACAAGACAAGGGGCAATGGGCACAAACTGAAGCACAGGAAGTTCCATCTGAACATGAGGAAGAATTTCTTCCCTCTGAGGGTGACGGAGCACTGGAACAGGCTGCCCAGGGATGTTGTGGAGTCTCCTTCTCTGGAGATATTCAAGACCCGCCTGGACGCGGTCCTGTGCAGCCTGCTGTAGGTGACCCTTCTTCGGCAGGGCGGTTGGACTAGATGACCCACAGAGGTCTCTTCCAACCCCTACCATTCTGTGATTCTGTGAAATATGCAGTTGGAAACACTTTGAGACTAGGGACCTACCCATCAAGTGAGAGACAGATTTGCTGAATGTTTCAGTCTCTATACACAAGATTTTTTTTCGATGATTGATTCTCTTTCTGGGTCATTGATGATAAACACCCTATTAGAACGGAGTGAAAGATTTACCCTAGATTAGGCAGAGTCTGTGTCATTATGAATTCTGCTCTCAGATTCATGCAGGTGGCACGAAGGTTTATAAGCAGCACACATTAGTGCCTAAACAAAGGATCATTTTTGTTTGGCATTTTACCAGACTTTATACAGTAACATTATGTCACGTAATGTACAGTATATAGAGCACATTTGGGGGAAATATTTACAATTTTCAACAGATCCTGAAATAGCTATTCTAATTGAATCTGTGGTGCCTGCAAAATGTCAGTTCAAATACCATAAAACATTACTGCTGACTTATCTGGTACAGGCTTGCACTGTTTTTTACAGATTCATGATACGCAGTAACATCAACTGTAATATGACATGATACACATTTTAATACGTATATAAAACTCTCTGCTGAGAGTTTTCTGCTCAAAGAAGTGTTAAGAAGCAAAGGTTTCTCTAGGCAAGTGGCCTGTTGGCGATTCATCAGCATCTCACTTTGTCTTATCCAAGAAAATACAAGGACAATAAACCCTTGGAGGCTACAAATGTTTAGATTCCTATCACTGTCATCTTTGTCTTTGTCACCCTTGGATTGAGATTTGCCTGTCACTTCTTGTTCTGGTTTTGACTGTAAGGCCTAGATCCATAAAGGGACTTGTTATGTGTTTTGTATTCCAGGTGTCAATGATAAGATATGTAAACAATATTAAGACTATGATAAGATTTATAGATCAAGACCCAGGTTTCTTCTCATGCTACCATGAATGACTTCCTCACTGAGCTAGAAAGCTTGCTTGCTTACCTTGTTACCTTGCCTTTGATAGAGTGAACATTGACATCTTAGCTACATAGCTGCTAAAAGGAAATTGGAGAATATTCCTTGCATTTAATTCAACCAACCTCTGCTTCTAGCCTAGCAGTCAACATACTGCCTGTGGATACATCTGATTTGAAATTCTATCTGCACTGGCTAGGGAAAAAACTGCACTTCTTTATCACTTTTTTTTTTTAGTGCCTTAAACATTGCCACAATGCTAAAAGCTGGGATATGTAATTTCTATGGTGTGAATTTCTCTAACATAGCAGGGGATACATCTGCCCCTAAGTTAGTCTAAACTTCGTTTAGAGACAGACAATGGAAACAAGCACTTCTAGGGTCAATTTAGCTGAAACATTTTAGATGTTTACAATGGTTTGAGATCAATCACTCCTTAGCGGTACGTGTTCCTCTTCATTGACTAGAAAAAGAAGACTTTGAGTAAATTACTGAGATGTAGGTGCCTAGAGTTTAAACTCCCACCTTTGGTTGGATAAAATCTACCTCAGTAGATCTTGGAAGAGATGAGCCAGTACTCATTTTCAGAAGTATGACTTAGATGCTAACATTTTCAGTTTCAGTCCCAGTCTTAGACTAATAGAAAAATGGAGAGTTGCCTCTCTTTTTTTGTCTTATTTTAGGAGCTTTTTTATTAGCTTGCAGACACTCAGGAAGAAGGATTCTGTCATTTATATCCGCAGCATTCAGTTGAAAAGCCCGCATTTTTAAAATTGCAATATTTGGGCAGTTCTTAAAGAGCAAATAATAATGATGATCACTAATCACTCACTGACTATAGAAGGAAACTGGTTGTGATGCCAGCATATGCATTGCCAATTACCGCATTTGTTTGGAAGAATAACTTTGCAGAAATTGTTAAAAAGAACACAGTGGATCATCTCCAATACTCAGACGCGTAGTTAAACTGCCTAAAGCAAAAATGGTTCAATATTCTAGTAATAAATAGATGTTTCCACTTTTGCAGACTATATTTTAATTTTTGTTTTATCTTTCTCTTTCCAGTGTATCATCTTGTGCTTCTTTTTTGTTTGTCCAGCTCTTTCCATAGATTTTACTCTTTCTATGTGGTAACAAAATGTGAGTAAAACCAAAACTATTCTGTTTACAAGGAATAAGCTATATGACTTAATCTCTAATAATTTCTTTTTATCTTAAACTGGTCCTATGTAGCTGAACATACTAGTGACATTCTGTTCAGATTTCTTTTAGATTTCAGGTGCCTTACTTTAATTTTTGTGTTAGATTTATGTCAGTATTATCTAATGTTCCTTTTCTTACTCACCAAAGGTAAATGCACGATCGTGCTGAATAAAGTGCTAATCTCTGCAAATAAATCAATATTTTCAAATCTCTTTGCCACCTACATATATATGGTACAGTTCTTTTTACAGTCTGAAGGTTTTACTTTATCTAGTAAAATAGTGGATGGCAGTAAGTTCACGTATTATTTTAAATTATTCGAAATCTAAAATAATAACTTCTCTTGTCTCTCTCCTTGTTAAAACACTCATCATCACAGTCACTAGGGCTTAGGTTTTCAAAAATATGTTGGCACTTAAACATATTGGCAGGTTCTATCATGATTCAGGACGATGTCTAAGCAGGTTAGGCACCCATCTGTGATTAAAACTAACATTTTGAGTAGCAGTTAGGCAATTATTCTGTTTCAGTGTTCTTATAAAAGTCCTCTGTGCACCTTTCAAAGCCCAGTCTAGAGCTTATAGAGATGCCTCATGCAAACATTTAAAAAAGCAAAAGATAATATTGAAAACCTGTTTTCCTTTCAGAAGAAAAACTTCACACAAAAGCTTCTAATCCATAGGCAAGAACTGAAAAAACAAGTTCAAGGCAACAATCCCAGAAGAATAAAATATTTAAAACAAGATACTATGAGAACTTGACTAAAACTATTACTTGAGTAATGCAGTTAATTAACGTAAAATGTAGTAAAGTTATTTTGTGAAATACATTCATAATATATTTATGTAAACATCCTTATCAGAAAAAAAAATCCTTGTTCTTTTTATAGCTTTCAAGTTAGAAGTAAGGATTACTAACAAGGTATCAATTAAGTGAGACTTTCAGATATCCCATTGAAAGGAAGTGAGATTTTTCTTTCACCTGTAGGTGAAAACCTCAACATGAGCAGGAGTTCATTGTCACAATAATAACTTTTGAGACATAACCCTCATTTTATTATCTACGGTCTACTAACTAAATGCCATTCTAACATTATCGCAAATATCACAAGTGAATACATTTATTTTTAAGCGTCACCTCTGGAATGACTAGATGCAACATTAGCCTGAGATTATCAGACAAGTGTGATCCTTTTCTATGGCCAGTTCTTATTCCGGAGGTGAAAAAAGTTTTTTCTTCTAAGTTCATTGTCTATGGCATTTGCTTTTATTCTTTTGCCTTTTCTTTTTTTTTTTCCCTAAATACTAGAAGTGTTTAGAATTTTAATGTAAGCCAGTCTTTTTCTGCTTTTTTAAATAAAAAAGTTTGAATTTGGTATGACATTCAGTCCACAGTTTTTTTCTTTTCTCTGGATTGCAGAAAGCATAAAATAAAGATTTGCCTGTAAATGTTGATGATCCTCTGGAACACATAAATATATGCTTGAACATTAAAAAAATGTTCTTATTAAGTTTTAAAGATATTTATGACATAAGTACAAATCAAGCCACTCGAACACTACTGAGTGTGAGAAATGAGCACCAAGATGAGCACCTACCTCACCTCTGCCTAGTACTGCATTGAATTGCACTCAACTTATAATGGTCTAATTAAGACATTCATACAGAGGCCATGTTGCCCACCATTGGCCCATATCTGAAGTTACTCAGAAGGAATAGCCTTTGTACACCTCTGTAGCTGTGCTAAGGTCAAGTAACAGAGGCAGAAATTAAAATCTTCTTAGGTATTGGTAGATTCAAGTCAGTTTCAACGGGGACAGGTGCTCACAAGCACCTTTGCACAGCTCTTATCATACGTTCCTATCTGCTGTACTGTCTACAAGAAACTTCAGGAAGTGATGGGCCATCATGACTCCTTATGCTAAACAAAGTGCTTGTTTAAAAATATGAATAAATAGACTATCTCTTCAGAAATGAAGCCATTCATTTCAAAGATTTCAAAGTGTGTATGACCAAATAGCAGAGTAATCTGTATCATTAATACGCAAGATTTCCATAAGGATTTGTGAGGATTTGTAATGCCCTATATTGCCTCAAGAGATCCTATTTATATATGATTTATTCATATATGATTTATTTACATATGATGTAAATTGTTGAAATAGTTGAGTCTCATTGGTGCTCAACTCTCTCCAAGTTACAAGGACTTTGTACTTCTTGGTGGTCTAAGATAGCACTTCAAGGGAGATTATCTTCATTTTTACGTTCTTTGATATCAAATATGATAGCTCCCAGACATAGCTAGAAAGTATGCAGGAGTAAAAAGCTTTATTACTGAATCCTTCTCCATAGAGAGAAGAAAATGGAGAGATGAAAAAGTCAAAAGCGTAATTGTCTTGATTTTAAGAGGCTTATAAAAAACATGGGAAAATTAATAGATATAATCTTTAATACGTCATAGAAAACTTCTTATAGGATATTGTCTCCAGCATTAAATTCTCAGAAACAAGTTCAAAGATTAAATTATTCTGATAATCTCTGTATTAGTTGGAATAAATAGTCCATCCACAAAGGCCATTATTTTAGTAGTATTACATCATTATTTGAGCAAAACAAGGTAAAGACGTAATGATACAAAATGTTTTCTCACAACCTAATAGTTACACAGCACTGCCAGATGCATTTGAAAAATCATGTATTTTCAGTTGTGTTTGTGTTCTGTCAAGATAAGATATGATTCGGTGATATCTGCCACCTTTTACATTTATTCATCAGAACCAGATAACTTGCCAGTAAAAGTATATTTCTATACTTTATACATATTGATTCCTTATAATTTCTTCAATAAGCGATGTTTCTTATAGTTAAAATGGGTAATCCCAATAGAAATGTTGATATTCCTTTTACTAAGAATTTTTCTACTGTGATCAGTGCTGGTTTTTTTCTGAAATTAAGTGTTCAGGGAAAACGTCTGTCCATTCTGTGCATCTTACCCTGCAGGCAAACCTTCTGAAGTAATGCACAGACTTTGGTTTGGTATCATACACATAGATTTGGTGATGACTTCAGAGCAGAAGATGTTATGTAATTTTATGTCTCTTGCAGAAAAACAAAAAAAAAAGTACATGGAGATTTCTGTACATGTCATTAACTATATTTCCTCAAAATTTATAATCTAGTATTAAAACCAGACCATAAGTGTCCTGGTTTCATCTGTGAGAGAGTTAATTTTCCTCCCAGTAGCTGCTGTGTTTTGGATTTAGTACAAGAAGAATGTTGATAATGCTGATGTTTTTAGTGGTTGCTAAGAAATAAAGGACTGTTTCCAGTCACCCATATTCAGCTAAGGAGCAGGTGTGCAGGAGCTGTGAGAAAGCATAGCCACATAGATGGCACAAGCAGGCCAGTGGAAGTATTCCATACTGTGGACGTCATGCTCAGTTTATGAATGGGGATTGGCTGGTGCACAGCAGGCTTCTTTCTCATTTCTGTGAGTTTGAATCCTCTCTGGTCCAGGAGTTCAGATCTTTCTGGGAGCTTGGTCTTTTTTGGGAATTGAGTTTTGGTTTCCATGATCGCTGCTGAGGAACTCGGTGCGAATCGGTCACCAGTTGGTGAGAAAACTGTGTTGTATATAGTTTGGTTTTCACATTCATTATTATAATAATTATTAATAATATTAATATTTTTTATTATTACCATCAGTGTTTCCTTTGTTGTCTTATTGAACTGTCTTTTTCTCAGTTCACAAGTTTTACCTTTTGTCCGTTTCTCCTGCCCATCCCATTGGGGGGGAAGGGAAGGGGTGAGCAAGCAGCTGTCTAGTGCTTAGTTGCCGCCTGCCGGGTTAAACAACAACAATAAGGCTCTTTAATTGGGTTTTCTGAAATTGGTCATTTTACTGTTATGAATATGATATCCATACTTTCTAAAGTAGTGTTCCAACACAACAGCTACAGATTCAGATCTGACTTTGGCACCATCTTGCAGGCTGCATTATGCAAAAAATTCAACTTTTCCCTCACTCCCTATTAATGCAGTTACTTTTCTTCTTTCTCCTTCCATGGTTATGCTTCAACCCATTATTCCTTCCATACAGATACAACTTATTTTCTTCCTCCACCCACCCACCACCAAGTGTTACACTTAGGCTCTTGTTACTGCTGTCCCTGGGGATGACAGGATTAGAGAAGAAGAAATGGACCCTTAGGGGGAACAGAAGTCAAGTAGCACTGTGTCAGGTTGTGACAGGTGAAGAAGTGGTGTGACTGTTCAGCCCACCTGCACTAATTGAAAACCTTCTCCTCAGCTTATGATGGATTTAGCAAGATAAAACCATGTAAAACAAAGTTGAAATTCCCTGAGTCCATTTTTGTCCCTGAGATTCACTCCTTCCACTTTTCTCTGTTTATTGTAATGTAGCATGATAAATAAAACAAGCAGGAAGTCAGTGGGAACTATGAGGCAGCCTGAACAGAAACCAATCAGATGAGTCCCAACAAACTGTAGATCATGCCTACTGAACCGTAAACGTTGAAATCAAATGTAAACAAAAATTGGGAGAGACCACTAAACAATTTGGAGATGATAATGTGCTTAAACCTAATGGCAGCTACAGCATGTGCCTGAATATAGCCCAATTATATTAAGAATACTGTTGAAAAGCTGCTCTTCATCATGTTTCTTCCTTTCTTCAGTCTATAGTGCTGACCAGCATCAGCTACTATTAAAGAGTCTTCATGCATGTAAAATAATATGATTTCACAATGATTACATATTCACTCTACAGCTGGCTGAGTTTTTACATCTCCATTTGTCATTGACTATTGTGTCCAATTAAATGATTAGCTTTTAAAAACTGCTGCACATTATGAGAGTGAACTTGTGTTCCATTGCACTGAGTGATGCAGAAACAAACTCATTACAGCATGTAATTCACCCATATTAAATAACAAACAGATGGCTGCTGTAAATGAGAGCTGCTTTTTCTCTTCAAAAGTGCCAGGAAAAAGGTGTTTTTATTTATCTATGTTTCCAGCTTCTTTCTGTTTTCTTGACAAGTGGGCAGCTGGTTGCTGAGGTTTTCAATTGGTGCAGAAGAATGAAAAGCCTGTTTCCATTAATTTCCCCATAAAATAAGTCTTTGAATCATTCCTGTTATAAATGCATGTGCAGTAGCAAGCTGCTGCTTGATTAATTCACTTATTATGAAGATTTCATCTTTTATAAGAGGGCCTGCAGGTAATTTATCTTGTTTAGTAAGATTAGAAAAATGTAATTATCTTGATACCTTTGGACCCCTCTCACTTTAATTGTGTTCCCATAAATTTCAAACATAAAGATAGGATTTTTTTTTTGCACAAATGTTCCAACATGTGGTAGAAAAATGTGTTGTAAGATCTGCATAAAAACTTGTCAAGTAAGATGCATTTGGGTTTTACTATTAAAGGAATGTGTACAAATAAAGCCAGTGTACAGATATACAAATATCTGCATTTCTGGTTCTCTGAGTAAAGGCTTTTAAAAGCTGAAGTTGGGTGAAAAATGTTGAGATTTAAGTATTTGGGTTTTTTTTTTAATCAACAATGCATATCACCAGGGAAATACACAATCTGTTTCTTTTTCACTAATCAAGTTAAAAAATCAAAATTATGTTTGTCTTACAACGAACAGTAAAAAAAAAAAAATAGACACTTATGAGCTGAGGTGTATATGTAACGTCAGCTCCTCTGAACTTCTCCAGCATCCTTTAACTGTTTTCTCCCCCCTCTCTCTCTTACATATTCTTTAAATGAAAATTTGAAATAAATCAAGATCTGGGATTCTTTCTCTTCAATATTTTTTCTTTCTCTCAAACCAGCTTTTGGGTTATGATTGATTTGTTTTGATTTATTTACTTATTTTTGTCGCTTTTTTATATTGATCTTTTTAATTTCAGTTTATCTGTTCCAGAAGGACTATTTTCCTTATTTTCTTTTACTTGGTTTCTAAGAACCGCTTGATTGTTTTCTGCATCCAAAAAAGTCAACTAACAACTTTTCCTGTGCTTCTTTTTCATATTAATTTTAATTCAGAGTGATTGTGATAGTCAATTTCCATAAAATAGATTTAAAGAGACATGGTAAATATACGACAACTGCACCAAATCTTACCATGGGTCACTTAGATTGCAGTCGTGTGTCTACACATGAAAGAAGAACACACGAAGTTGGCAAATGTGTAGTGTCACATCTGAGTATCTTTTTTCAGCTTTCATCTTCTGCAGTTGAACGATGCAGAAATTCAGAAATCAATAGATTTTCCGGAAATTTTTAGGTAATAGCTCTACTTTTACCACAAACTGCAAACAGGTCTATTAAAATTTTTTGAGTGTCATAAGCCTTTTAACATTAGAATGAGGAAAGAATATCTTCTCAGTGTGTTTAAATTTTTTTTTCAAAATATGGCATCGATATCTTCTCAGCCTTTGAAGGTTTCCAAAGCAGTAATTTGAATGCTAGTGAACTGAACATTGTAAGAGGCAGAAATGGCACCATGTAAAGCAACAGGTAAGGGCACAAGTTTTGCAAAGTGAAAGTTCAGGCAATAAAGATACTCTTAAGAATATGCAAACAGTACAAGGTTGAAGCCATGAAAGTGAGAACTGTGTACAGATGGTTGAAACATTTCAAGTCAGGTGAGACTAGCAATTGCGACAAACCATGATCTGGGAGACCTGTGTCAGCAACAACAGACATGAATGCTGAAAAGGCTGAGCAGCTCATTAGGGAAGATTGACGAATAACCCTTAATGACCTTGCTACTGCTCTAAATTGCACTTCTGCATCAGCACACCAAATCTACAGTGGTCTTCTCTAAGCTCTGTGTATGCCAGGTCTTATGAAAACTCATATTGGGACATGCAAAAATTTGTGACATTACTCTTCAAATACTAATCAAATTAAAAGCTAAGTTAAAAGAGATATCCTTAATTCTTACAGAATTTACCACTACAAGTATATTTTGATATTTTTAAGCATCTTGCTCTTTCTCAATTATCTTATATGTTGCTTATATGAGTGATATATAATCATTGGATTCTAATTGCCAGGGAGTCTGATTAAGACACAGTTGTAATTTAAAAAAAAAAAATTTTATTTCATGTTACAAAAATCAGCTGTATTCTGTAAACAAGGTATAAGCCCACTGAGAGTGCACAGAGGTTCTCAGTCTAATGGAGGACTTAGTTAAAGCTGTTACATTTCTCCAAATATTTTCCAGGTAAAATGCCAACAGCAAGAGTGAGCTCTACAGGTTTTGTCAAAACATAATCCAAATTGCTGTAGATTCTAGAAGCTTAGAAACTACAATTTGTCCATCTGATGTCTATGTAATGTAATACCCTTTTTCTGGTAGTGTGTGGTTATGGTACTTTCTACTTGAAGATTAAAGAAAGGATGAAGGCTTGCTTACAGTTGAAAGTGAAGAAGTATTCTTTCTTATCTCTGGAGTTAGAAGATAAAAGCTAGTTGATGCAAGTATTTAGTAGTAGACAGATAAAAAGACCAGTGTGTAGTATAAATAAGATACCAAGACAAACTGGAGTATTTTGTACTAACTAAAATTGGGACACAATTGGTTCTTAAAATTAAAAACAGCCTGCTGGAGCACAGCGAGATTACAGAATCTCGATCTTCCACAACATGTAGTCTGTACTTCAAGATAAATCTCATCCTAACACCAAAAATTTACAGTCCATTCTCTCTGGAGAACCCAAACATTGATGTATTAAATCAAGTGGAGATGAGTAATAACTACCTCTGTCTTGCATTTCTTGCAGCCTTGGGTGCGATCAGCCTTTAACATCAGCTCATGGCATAACTTTATTTTTGATGGTTTCATCTGGAAGGCCTAAACACAGATTAGGCTTCCCAGTAACAGTAAGTAGCTTGGATTGAATAGCTAAAGAAACATAAAATAAAAGACTCTCAGGAAAAAAAAAAAAAGATAATTTAACATAGTATTATAAGAACAGGTGAATACAAATATACTGTCCTATTCTGAATGATGAGGATTGAACATAGACCTATATTTTCTAGTATTGCCTGGCTTTATACCTGAAAACTTGAATGTGTTTAGGATATAGGCCTTTATATCCTACATTCAGAGCATAGTCCAAACCCATTTCCACTTTCTGGTAATGTTTCCGTTTGGGTGACATTTCTATGACTTAGATCTGTATTATTTCAATTGATTGTAAAAGAGATGTGGAAAGTCAGCTTTTCATAACTGAGAAGCTACTGTAGATATTAGTCTGTAATCACTAATAGCATGGAAAAACTCTTCTCAAACTTTGCCCACAAAACACTGTTCAGTAATTCATCAACTATTTTTAACGAAAGGGCACCTCATTGCTATTTGGGAAGAAACTAATCTCCTTTCCAAAAAGTTTGCATGATGTATTGAGAAAGAAGTGACTGTAGAATCTGCTGATCAGTCTTGTGAGGATTCCACATAAGTTGGGTAAACTTTTATCTAACACTACTGAGAAAACTATGTACACATAAATTTGCTGGCTCAGGCATTTAGTACAGACTAAGAACAAAATATGCTTAGTTTGCAACTTACAGTCCTGTTGAGCAGCCACTGAAACCTGAAGTTTAACCAAAGAAAATTAACACTTCCCCTTAGCTCTCAATTATAATCTCTCTTTATCCAACACAGAGGCTGGTGAGGGGTCTAAAGAAAAAGTCTTATGAGGAGCTGCTGAGGGAACTGGGGCTGTTTAGTCTGGAGAAGAGGAAGCTGATGGGGTGACCGTATTGCTCTCTACAACCACCTGAGAGGAGCTTGGTCTCTTCTCCCAACTAACTAGTGATAGGATGAGATGAAATGGCCTCAAGTTGCAGCAGGGGAAGTTCAAATCGGTTATTAGGAAAAATTTATTTGCTGAAAGAGTTGCAAAGCACTGGAACAGGCTGCCCAGGGAGATGGCTGAGTCATCCCTGGAGCTATTCAAAACATGTGTAGATGTGGCACTTCAGGATGTGGTTTAGCAGGCATGGTGTTGTTGGGTTGATGGTTGGATTTGGTGATCTTAGAGGTCTTTTCCAACCTATGATTCTATGATTCCATGATTCTGTGTTATTTCCATGACAAAGCTCAATAATGATTACCAGCCGCTTCCTCATCTTCCTCCCAACTCAGAAAGCTGAAAGTTGCTTTAACGAGTACAGGGAAATAATGTGATTCCATATCTAGATGCTTGGTGATTGTATGTGGCAGTTTCCATATAGTGCAGTATTTGTCTCTGCCCAGAGCTGCCTCTTCTATGTTATGTCTATAAGAAGAAACTACTATTGACTCATCAGTGGTGACTCAGAACACTTGGACCAAGTTCCAGATAGAAAGATGACAGGAAATCTCACTTGCAGGATGTGGTTAGCAATGAAGATGCCTAATGATTATTAAATTTACCTCAGAGCTTTCAGACAGCTGTAAGTATTTGTCAGGAGAAAACATTGCATCCAGATTTTTGTAATTGTCTAAAATCAAACCACAACACATGAGTCTTCACTCACATATCTAAAAATATCTGTATAGTACCATTTATAAATATGTCGGCAGCTAACAGATAGGACATAACATCTAGGGGTGGTCCATGCAAACCTCTGAGTGGCAGCTAGAGACAGGCAGCATCCTATAGCACAAGATCATAATTTTAGGGAATTCAAGCAGCTCTAGAGTACAGGTAACTAGAATGAGCTATGTGTGTGCATTTGTTTATATATGAAATAGGTGTCTAAGCTTCCACTTCAGGTGATAACTACGGATCAATTCAGCTAATTAATCATGATCTAGTGCCTGTGGAGATGCCATAACACATCCTTCCTAGGATCCAGATGCCTCTCAGAGAGGAACACATGTCCCACAGCTCTTGTGTCGTGTTTGTCAGCCCTGTATGCATACCTCATCTACCTCAGGGCATCTCCCACAGCACCAAGTGACTCGGTTTAGGCAGCTGAAACCCACCCTCCATGTCTGCAGTGTAGGTTTTGACATTTGAATTAGATGCCTATGTTCCCATTGCAATCTAAAGGAGATCAGTTTGTTTGTCTTTAGATACTAAAGGTGTCCTTCTGCCTCCAGCTACCACTCAGAGAAAGACACAAATAGCACCTAGCTTTTTTTCTGATGCCTGCCAGTCCACACTGGTATGTTGGATGGCTTAGGTCATCTCAAATTAAATGAAGCAACTAGGTCTGTGCATCTGAATGAAGCTCCTCAACTTCTAAATTGTAAAAATGTGAGCTGTTCTTACATCTAAGTATATGAATCTTGACCTGAATCCCATATCTCAGATTAAGCATGGAGAACACCAACCCCTTAGTGCCCTTCTTTAATCCATGATTTCATACTCTGTTACAGACTATATCCTCTGCTGTAAGACTGTAGTCCAGAATCTCATTTATTCTCAATTTATTTAAAAGATTGTTAGCATTACATTGAATATGTGCCCTTTCAGTAACATGTGTAAGAGAAGGAAAAGACATTCTGTACTAGAAGACACAAATAATATAATAACCATAAAGCCTTTTGGATTTGTGCTCTCTGCACATGATGAACTATCATAAAAATTAGCGATTGTTGAAGCTGGGTAGTTGTGTATCAGTAAATATTTTTGGTATAGACTAGACTAGTATGTGTTTACTTGGAGAAAAAATGAAGAACGGAAATATTGTGAATTAACATAGCACGTAAAACTTAGACTACAAACTCTGCCACAAAATTTGATCCCACATTACCACAGAATATACAGAAGATCACGTTATTCCAGACTTCCAAAAACAGGTGCTGGAGCAAGATGAAGAGGTCAGTATTTTAAGGAAAAAAAGAAAAAATTGCACTGACATTCAAAGCCTCAAACCTTGCCAGTATTTAGAATTATGTCCACCTTCTATTCTGTGACGAAAATTTTTTCAGAACCCTTAAAAAACCTGTATTGTAAAGTTGATCTTAGCATAATTTTTTGTTAAAATAGTTAATTATATTTTATTATCTCTTGAAACCTTTCTCTGACGAAGGGAAATATTGTGAACTCATCTAGGATCTATTTTGGGTGGAAATCATTTAACAAGACCATTAAAGTTGTCTTCAAAATTTCAGAGGATCACTCAGGCATAAACGTCAGTTCTAAATGAATTAATTTCCCTTTTTATTTTTTAAGCATATTATCCAGGCAATAAGAAAATCATAAGTTTATAATATGTAGGCATAAAAAGTATTATTATAATTTTTTAGGGAAAAGATATTGAATATTCAGTTCCATTTTGGAAGAATATTTTCACAACTTTATTATTAGAATTAGAATAAAAAATGGAAAAAAAGAGGAGGAATTAGAGACATCTAATTCTATAAGAAATTTAACAAAATAACACCTACTTGTTTTTATCACAGTGAAGTGTTTTTAAGATCACACTGATTTTACACTGGGAACTAGTTTATTTTAGTTTACATTAGAGTTTTGTGTTTGACTAGCATGATGCCAGATTCCGCCAGGTTCATAGCCTTATCAATGGTCACCTTCTTTAAACAATGTACGACTGTGCTGAACTACAGCAAGAATGAAAGCAAACTTCCCAGCAGAAAGGCCCAATCCTGCGGTCACATTTGTTCATGCAAGTCTTCTGCTCCTTGGGAACTCTGCTGGGATGAGGGGAGCTCACACAAAGCTGAAAGGTAATGGCCTACGTTTTCACTCATTATATTTTCTAGTATTCTGTATTCTTCCTTCCTTCAATACTTCTGTGTTTCTACTTGATGAATTTACTGGTGGGTGTTGAATTTATTTCGGGGTTGGGCTAGATGACCTCTAAAGGTCCTTTCCAACCCAAAGCATTCTATGATTCTATGATTTATTTTTAGCAGTTTAAACACACTCTAACTTTTTTCTTTTTTTAAGTGACCAGTAGCAGATTGCAATTTTTGGCTGAGAGTCCAGTTTTTAAATACGACTGAGCATAATTTTTCTTTAAGGGACCAGCTGCAGGGTCAAGAACCAAAGCATTGATTAATAATTTTTGAAAATTAAGATCATCCAGTTTTCCCCAGTAGAGATGATGTCCATTCTTCTAAAACTTCATGCGAAATGTTTGTACGTATCGAGCCAACCAAGATTCTGTGTGAAGAACGCTTGCTAGAATCAAGTCTTGTCTGTTGCTCACCACTACAAGGAGATAGAACACACACTTCATAACAAATGAAATTTTATAATTCGATTTTAAATTACACAGCCCAATTTCTGTTTGGTTTACTAGAATGTACATTCTCATCTGCACTGAGTATGGAGGTTCGGAAAGGAATGAATGCATTTGTCTTACTCATATCAATTTCACATGATCTGCATCTGAAAGATAACAATTTAAGTTACTGTGTGGTTACTGATTTCAAGCAAAGCATTGAAGAGTAGGGATCCGGGTAAGGGAGTGGTTTCTAATGTGTACAGTGCTCTATCTTGCCGCAGTTTGTCATGCCATAATACTTCTCTTGTCATACGGAGCAGTGCAATATAGCAAGGCATTAACTTTGAACTTTGGACTTTATTGCTATCTGCAGATCATAGAACCATAGAATCATTAAGGTTGGAAAAGACCTTTAAGATCATCAAGTACAACCATCCTCTCAACTACACCATGCCTACTAAACCATGTCCGGAAGTGCCACATCTACACAGTTTTTGAACAAGTGCAGGGATGATGACTCAACTACCTCCCTGGGCAGCTTATTCCAACTCCTTCAGTAAAGAAATTTTTCCTAATATCCAACCTGAACCTCCCCTTACTCAGCTTCAGGCCATTACCGCTCGTCCTATCACTAGTTACTTGGGAGAAGAGACCAACACCTGCCTCACTACAACCTCCTTTCAGGTAGTTGTAGAGAGCAATAAGGTCTCCCCTCCACCTTCTCTTCTCCAGACTAAACAATCCCAGCTCCCTCAGCTGCTACTCATAAGACTTGTTCTCTAGACCCCTCACCAGCCTCGTTGCCCTTCTCTAGACATGCTCCTGCAACTCAGTGCCCTTCTAGTAGCGAGGGGCCCAAAACTCAATACGGTATTCAAGGTGCGGCTTCACCAGTGCTGAGTACAGGGGCATGATCACCTCCCTACTCCTGCTGGACACACTACTCCTGATACAAGCCAGGATGCCACTGGCCTTCTTGGCCACCTGGGCACATTGCTGGCTCATGTTCAGCATCTCCAGGTCCTTTTCAACCAGCAAGTATTTCTGCCAGGATATATTTAACCTTTGTTAAATTTCATAGGGATGTTTTTATTCACTGGTTATTTACTCTTCCCTACGGCTGACCACAACAAGCAAACACCCTCCAAGGCACGAATCCTTTCTACAATAATATTTCAATGTGTTAGTAGCATGTATTATGTAATGCACTTCTCAACATAACTCCCATAAATCCATTAGTGACTTCACGATTTTTGATATTTTATTAATAACCTAGCTGATATTTTGGGGGATTATGAGACAAATGTCTGTTTCCAGGAATGAAACAAAGTTTCACAAAGTGGGTGAAATAGCCAGAAATGTTGACCCATGTAAATTTGGAAGCCTCTAAAAGGGGCGTAGAATTCCAAACGGGGTCATTTCTTCATGTTAGCATCATTTTTCTTGTGAACTAAAGAGAATCACTGCTGCCTAGCACACTTGTAAAAAGGACGTGAACTCAGAAAAATTGTTTTCAGTTGTAGTTACTTGTTTCTAAAATTGTTCCTAACAAATATTACTGTAGAGCCTAGATTAGCCTTTGCAATGTATCATCTTTCTCAGATTAACTGGCAGTGAACTTGACAGGAGACAATTCTTAATGAACAATCACATATAGAAACAGATGTAAGCAGTCAGCAGAAGTCTAAAGAAAGAGAAGTCTTAATACTCTTTAGCTGTGAATTAGGCACACAGAAAACCTGCAAACACAAATATATTTTGTTATTAATTCATGTGTGCTTTAGTTAAGGACAGAGCTGTATTGTTTGTGGCTTGGGTGGTTTTTTTTTTTCTTTACATCTTCCCTTTTTTAGCTGGAACTTTCTTAGCTGAACATTACTTTTTTTCCATTTCTAATCCCATAACTAGTTATGGCAAATGTCTTTATACTACCTAGCAGACTCATACCTCATGACTTGGAATACTGGGGTTTGTTAGGTGAGGCAAGTTATTATAAAGGTATTACAACATTTAGTTTACACTGCAGAAGTGCATAAAATATCTTAACTGAGAATCTCTATGTGAATAATATGCATGATATTTAGCTACAGATCTATTTATGAATCACTTGTATTGAATTACGGAATGAATGATTCATTGTTCACCGCTTCCTTTGCTTATGCTGCATCATGAAGATGCAAAACTACTTCAATTTTCCCATCCCCATATTCAAAATGGATCAAATGAATGAAGATCAGTAACATATCATCCGCTTGCACTACAACTTCACTGACACTACAGACCATACCCGTTATGGTCTTTCAGGTCAATAATTCCTGAACTAAGAAGGATTAATAGGATTTATGACCCTCTTTTCAACTGCATGTAGCACAAGCAGTACCAATTATATTTTCATTAACCTCTGTGGCAAGCTCGTGTTCTGATAATTTAACCCTGTTATGGATTAATCCAATGTTTTACATGTTCAATAAAGTGAACACACAAACAAGAGCTACATAAATAAATCCTCATAGACAAATCATGGCTGCTTTAATGAAGAAATACTTGCAAAAGAGACGCTGTTTTTGGAATCTCCCAGGTTCTGACTCATTCATTGGTCAGCTATACCTTGGCTCTCTGAGTGACATGTTCCCTGGTCAAAGAGGCATTGTGAAGTCCAAGTGTTAGATAATTCCAATTTAATTGTATAAACTATAATGCTAAATGAGTCCTATGCAAGTTACCTTGTAATGGTGAAGTCTGTATTCACACTTCAGGAGATGTTAGTGCCACAATTTCAAGAACTAGTAGTAAGCATGTCTCCTAAATATATTTGGAAGGCTGTGTATCTGGGAGGTATATTCACACTTCTGACCCCTTCTATTGACCCCTGTCTCCACTGAGATACTCCCAGATGTCTCTGTTGCTGGAGGGATTAAAGGGTACACAGGAGACGTAGTTCTGCTGCCAGTAATTACTGGATTTATCGGTATGACAGCCATCCCCCTCCACTCTCCATTCCTAAGAAGAGTCACAGGCAACAGGACAAACAAAGCTGAATGTTGTTTCTGCAGTCAAAAGAGGAGTAGTGGCTGAATTCATCCCACACTACACAAATTTCCAAGAAACAAGTGCTGTCCCACTGCACCTCTATTCCTGAGCTGTGTTTTCTCTCCTTTTCTGCTGCAGTTAAAGATCAGGTCCTTAATAATTGTGGGTCTTTTGCTTACTTGACTAAAACTGAATGTATTTAATCTAGAAGATGTTACCAACAGCTCCATTCCCAAGTCATGATGAATCTGGGATATGAAAATAAATTCACATGGGAACCATGATAGCTAAATAGATATTGAATCTAGAATTGATGTTTGTTATGTGAGAAGCACCGAATGCTTTCTGTCATCTGTGTTTTTAATTCAGTGCTAATGTCAAACATTGTCAAACATTTGATTGCAATAGATGTTCATTGAAATAAAATATAGTGAAATACTGACTGTAAACAGAGAATTAGAGAATGTATTCTGAAGACAGTTTTACAAAGTATTTTTCCTTCTGATGAGATATAAAGGAAGAAACTTCATATTACAATTGCATTTGGTAAAAGAGTAACTTCTCTCACTCCCATAGTAGATGGAGTAAGTATGTTATGGTGATCTCCCTGTGCTCATGGAAAATACCGAGGCACCTTTAGACTACAGCTCATGTAGCCTGCTTTAAACATTAATTTTAAGAACCGCTCTTTGCTAACAGTTCTTTTTGTCCACCAGCTTTAAAAGTATTATAGGCTATTTATCTGATTAGCCGAGAGCTGAATTTTTGAAGTAAAATGAGACTAATCTCATCCCACTATCCATTAAATTTTATTAAGGTATAGGTTACAGCTTAACCATAAACCTTTTTGGTATGTGGGTGGTTTTTTTTTTCAATATATACAAGTTTGGTAGTTTGAATTACTCCTATGTACTTTAGAACAGAGAGAAAGATGTCATCATCTGTTACTTACCTCAAGAAAGTGTAACTATTGCAGGCACGTTCACTGTTTCTTTATTCATTTCACCCAAAGAGCTAAAGGAGATACTTCTGGTCTTCCAGTGCCCAGTAACCTCACCATGCCCCAGTCACTTCCCTGAAGGAGCAACTACCTTGAGACTTCAAACAACTGGATATCTACCATAGTATGTAAGCCTAGGCTATGGTCACAATAAAATGGTTGTCAAGCTCTGGTTTGCTTTTGTGCTTGCCCAATGTTTACTCCATGATTTGTGCTTTCACCAGCTGCTTGAAAAGGCTTTATCCTTGCCAGACTGCTTCTGATCCAACCTGAGATTTCGTAGTTTCCTCTTTAACTAATTTTGTTTGAAGGACCTGTTTCTATGCTAATCCTAAGCTTACATAATGCCTATGTAGACTCTAGCAGACCAAAGCAATCAGGAACAGTATTATTTTTCAATTCACTAAAGGTATAGTATCATAATTTACTTCTGTGATGAATGAGGCAAAGGACATTTGGTTAAAGGCATGACCTGATTGCTACATATTGTTTCAAGTTGTTAACTAGTTTCTGCAGGTAATCAGGCAGAATGGCCCTCCAAAAGCCCTGTTTTTGAGACAATGAGTCAGAAAGAAATGAGACTGAGAAATATTTTAATACTTCTTAGTAGTGATCAAAGGGCTTATTATAACACTGCAAGTGATAGCTCCAGCAAGCAAACAACTTAGTTTATTTCTAGTTCTACTGAGAACAGATCACTATGAAGAAAGAACTTACTTAAATCTATATTTAAAACAAAATCTAAGATACACGTTTAACCTAAGGATGTAAGAGCAGTCTGTATAAAAGTGGAGTCCATGAAAATTCATTTTCACCCTCCCAAAGTTTTCGAAGTTTGAAATTGGAAGTCTTATCATTGTTGCAATTTCTAGGACCTACGTAGTCCGCCAAACTCAGCTGCTTTTCCAGGCTGTTAACTCTTTTTGATATGAAATTACTGTTCAGTCTAGATTATCAGTAATTCAGCTCATGTACACAGGCAAATCCATCTGTTTCTTGAAGACAAAAAAAGTGCAGATATCAGTAGAACATAATGATAGAAGAACCATTACACTATGTCACACCAAATGTACATTTCAGCTAACATGGACTATTTAATCAGACCACCCTTCAGTGCTCCTTTTCTGCTGCTATCTGACATGTCAATTGAATCCAGTGTGAAAAAGGGATTACTGGAAGTGTAAGCACAATCTTTATATCACTGTCATTATCGCTTCCAAGTTCTCCATTTTTCTTGGAGTATACAATACTTTTGGAAGAGCTACTCCAATTTCTTCCTTTCTTTGCTTTCGATCCATGATTTTTTGTCTCGTCTGGTCATTGTCCAGAGCTTTCATTGCCTGGGCTTTCTCACCCTTTGATTTCTATCTCTGTTTAATATCATTGTCCAGAGCTTTCATTGCCTGGGCTTTCTCACCCTTTGATTTCTATCTCTGTTTAATACTAGCTACAGTGGACATTATCTACAGGTTTATTTTTCCTGACTCCATTCCTTAAATAGAATTTACACTTTGATGGAGGTTGAAACAAAGGATTGCTGACAAGAAAAATCCCAAGATCCCCCAACCTAACAAAAACATTCAACGGAATAAAATAAATTTAAATACTTGGATAGCTCCAGGGAAACAGTCTTTTATTCATAGGGATATTGCAACAAATTGATCTGCTGGTTGCAAAACTTGATTATTAGTCAAAACAGGAAAGATTTCGTATCTGTCACGTATTGGTATTAGAGAGATGCCCTATGAGTTGCCATGTCTGAATAACATTTCTTAACAATCACATATGTGGTGACATGAATACATATATTCTCCTAACAACCCTGATTTTTTTCTGTGTTGAGCCAGTGTAATTGGATGAAGTTTGAATCTGTGAGCTCCTGCAATGGAAAAGTATTAACAATCAACAAGTAAATAACTGAAGCGTAAGTGCTCTTTCATTGGGTAGTTTCCTTTTTAAAAATTTAAAATCCTGAGATGCCCTTTATGGTCTTCAGAACTATATTCTTCAGTTGGTGTTCCAGACGTGAATATCATGGAGGCACAGAACCAGTAAGTGACTAAATCTTCTCAGAGGCCGTTCGAATAGTTCTGGTGGTAGCTGTACTTCACGCAGAACCTCTAGTTTCCTTCAGCATGTTTTTCTTCCAGTGACTTCTCAGTTTCCAGCTGATACTATTTGTTGCAGGCTTCCTAAAAGAATACTTCATTTCACCTGATTCCTCATATCAATCTCGTATTTATATATACCTGGAACTCATAATGTCATCTAACTAATCTAAACCAAGAAAATACCTTCAGAGAAAGTTAAATGTACTGTTCTGGCTCGTGTGTGAATATCCTCAATATCTTGGATATCTCGACTGTGATTGGATGTCTGTGTTTAAATTAGTGCATTGAAACTTAGACTACTGCTTTCTGTCATGAGAGCTTATACATCCACCTCAAGAGTTGCTGTCTAAATTTAGGTGTTGTTTAAATTTTACAGCTAAATCATGGCCTGAATTTACTCTCTAAAATTTGAATCTAAATAGCTACTTGGATAGCTTTGTGTATTTACACTTCATAGAATCATAGAATGGTTTGGGTTGGAAGGATCATCGACTTCCAACCCTGCTGCCATGGGAAGTGACACCTTCCGTTAGACCGGGTTGCTCAAAGCCCCATCTAACCTGGCCTTGAACACTGCCGAGGAGGAGGTATCCACAACTTCTCTGGGCAACCTGTTCCAGTGCCTCACCACCCTCGTAGTAAAGAATTTCTCTCTTATATCTCATCTAAATCTGCCCTCTTTCAGTTTAAAGCCATTACCCCTTGTCCTGTCACTACATGACCTTGTAAAAAGTCCCTCTCCAGCTTTCTTGTAGGCCCCCTTCAGGGACTGGAAGATTGCTATAAGTTCTCCTTGAAGCCTTCTCTTCTGCAGGCTGAACAGCATCAACTCTCTCAGCAATGTGAAAAGCAGGCATATCTGAAATAGTTAGATAGCATTAGACAGTTACTCATTTCCATGACTATTTTAATGCTTGGGTTTGGGATTATTTTTTCATTACAGTTAACATTTTGCCACTAATTTGTCAGTTTACCTTAGCAGAAGCCTTCCTTTTAGCTGATAGACATTAAAGCAAGCATATTGCCACTTTTTTCTTTTTTTTTTTTTTCCTGTGGACAAATTGAAACATACTTTACTTTCTCAATATATGTAGTATGTTCTTACTTCAGATTATTTATGCACATGTTAATCTTTCTACTGCTGTTGAATTATAATAGATGCTAGCGACTTCACAGTTTATCAGGATTTTCTGTTATGTACAAACACATTAATAGATGGGAAACATTCTAATGCTATGTGAAACTGTCAAGTCTATTTCTATTCAATATGAACTGTGCAGAGTAAAAGAAACTTTCTAAACTCAGGAGTTCTATCCTACTTCTATAAAACTTATTTTTCAAAGTAACTTCACAAAATTCCTTATCCTGGTAGCACAGCTAAAGAATTTCAAACAGTGGTATGATGTGCTCATACAATTACTCTTTTTCTACATCCACATGAAACTAATCCACACACAGTTACAGTAAGAAACTTTCCAATTGAAACAGATAAGATAGACACTTTTATGACATAGACAGACATAAGTATCTTCTAGCTGAGAATGTCTAATTACTAGCTTTAGTTGCTTAGGTCTCCAGACAATTCTAAACAAGAAATAAGAAATGTTGATTCTTCCAAAGATTACTAGTTTTTGTAAGTAGACTCTCAGGACTGCTAAGCCAGGAAATTACTTCAAATCTGTAGAAGAAATAAAGCACAGGCAGCAACTGTTTGCAAGTACATGCCTTCGATTGACTCCTGAACTGTCTTTTATTGAGCAGAAAGGATAAACTCTCCTCTATTCACTACTTCTCTCTACTGAGATAGTAACAACTATTATCAATTGTTATGGTGATGTTTTAAGTTTGGGGGAATTAGATGAAGACTACCCACACTTAGTGGCCATAAAATATCAATGACAGTATTGAGAGGAAAGTAAAAAATTCATGCAAATACTTTAAGTACATGAACTCTCATATTCCTTGAAATTCGCACATTTAACATTCAGCTACTCTGTTTACTACAATACAAAGAACAAAAAGTGTGAATAAATTTCACTTTCCAGACTGTCAATAAACATAATTCTTTTTCACAAACACACATTATAAAACCCATAAAGACTAAATTTAATTCTTTAGCCCTTGTAGGTAACATCTCAAGATATTTTTTCCTCACATTTAGATCCCTATTAACATTGCTAAAGTTTCTGCATTGGAATAACAGCAAAAGAATCCCCAAAACATTTGGAATATGTTCTGGATTAGGATGTAGCATGGAATGTTTTATATATATTCACTCCAAAAAAAGTTGTTGTTGTTCTATTTTAGAAAAAGCTGAGAAAATACCCAAAGAATGTTTGAAAATTCCAGCATTTCCTAAGCACTGTTGAAGATTGATTGTCTTTTCATTTTTTTGTCCTGTCAGGGCAAAAGTTTCACTTTGTGAGAGGATGAGGTGGAAGTTGTGAGTTTTAAGACAAGTTTGAACTCTGGAAGCAGGCAAATGCCAACATCTGACTTACTTTTATTGTAATGTTACTGATAGTACTAGAGAGAAAAAAAATGAAAGCAAACCAAACAAAAGTACTAAATATTGCTACACAATGAAATTGCAGTGATGAAGTATCACTAGGAATTTTAAGGCATGGAATTTCAATGTATATAGTTTTGACATTAAATAACTCCTGGTCATTTAGATCTTGCATATAAATAATAATCAATAATTACTGTTTGTACATGTGTTGGAAAAAGAATTTTTGTTCATGTTTGTAAACTGCTTTTAATGAGCAAACAGCTCCTACTTCACTTGAGAAGGAAATTTCAGAATGCAGAAGACCTGATGGAAGGGATTATTTCTCGTTATTTTCCATTGATAAGATTTTAGTTTTGAACTAAGCTTATAGTCTTTTTCTAATTTTCAGATGTTTTCCAGCAAGTATAAATTATTGTATCTATCTCCAGCCTCCATCATTTGTTCAGAAAATAGGTCTTTTTAATGTTTTAATCTCCACCGATAAATTTTTCATCACATATGCTGCTCTTCGAATTTCACCAATTTCCTTAAGTTTCTGAGCCAAAGAGAGCTTACAAAAGCTGATAGTAAAGTCTTTGTGAAGTCTGTTGACAATTAGATTCTGATCCAAACCCTCATGCCGATGGAAAGTACTTCACTATTACTTCAGAGGATTCCAGTGAGGACGTCATATGGGGCTATTGTTTCTTTAAACTTTGTTGCAATCTATTTCTTGTTATGTAAACAAGAATTAGGTTATTTCACCACTGTTCACTCTTATGAAGCCTTTTAGATAGTTTTAACCCTTCTGTCATTTGTGCATGTATTTACAATTTTTGATCTGTATAATTGCTTTTATATTCTATCAAATGTTTTAATTTCTGTGTTTTTTATAAAATCCCACTTAATTTCCTGTTTTATCAAATTCAGTATCAGGCTGAGGAGAAAAGTCATGATCAAATCTCTTAAAAATGAACCAGTTTTCCCTGAATTTGATGACACGATTATCTTTTCAGAAAGGGTGAGTTAGAGAAAGACAGAGTGAGGGAGAGATGGAATTCTGTATTATTTCTCACTTCTCACTGGCATTTAAACATAATTTTACAGATTAAATTGATGTCTATAATTATAAGTAACTATATTTTCAATTTGTGAAAATTATCAGTTTTTTTATGATTCTAGTTAATTTATTATCTTATATCTTTTTTGAAAGCAGACTGAAAATCGATCTCTGAAATTATATAAAATATATTGCATTTTAAAAAAAGTACTTTCTTTCTTACATATTTCCTGCTCAATACTTTAATATAGACAAAGGGATATATTTATTTGACCTAATGTCAGAAAGGGAAAAAAAAATCTGAGGAAGTTGAAATGTTTTCTGGCACTAAAACTCCGAAGCTTCAGGAAGTTTCTTTATTACTTAGTACTGTATGTTCTAATCAAGCATAAAACAGGAAAGTGACTACTATCAAAGGACCCATAAAAAGAGTTTATGATGTTTCAGATTCAGACAACATAAAAAAGGACATAGTCAAATTAGAACCACTATTATAAAGTGTGATTCTATAAGGAATCTCCATAACAGACTTAATAATGTGATTAAAGAGACAAAGTAATAGCAATATACACAAGTACTAATTAGAACATTGAAACTATTATGCCTCATGTGGGAGACAAGTAATAAAATTCAAAGAATATTTGTAAGAAACACTATCAGACTAGCTTTTAAGTTTCCTGCTGCCTCAGGCTGATTATGTGAACTTGTGGCATGTGTCGAAAATGTTTAAGCCTATCCATTTGGCCTAGTAATGCTCCCTTCTCTCAGTGCATTTTGCATCATTATACTAAGATATGGTTTCACTAAACTACTTTTCACAATGGGCCTATCTGGTGTTGTGAAAAGATTCAAAACACGTTGCTTTTATATTTGAGAAAGACATATCTCCTTAGTAATATCATTCAATTTCTTAATAATTACTTGCTTTCTTTTTGCTCTTGAACATAGTACAGCTTTGGATACCTGACACAAAATACCTTGACTGTGAAAGGAAATATCTGAATAAATATTCAAAATATTCGATGGCAGGTGATATATCTAATAGCCAGAATGTCTCATTGGATTTTGATTTGGATGAATATATCAAATAACTGAAAAAAAATTCTTTGTAAAAAGGCATTATTTGCTATGGCAAAGAACTCCTTTCAGTTTCCAAAACCCACAAAGGTGATACACACTGAAAATGTAAAGCAATGCCCAAAATGTTCAAAATCATACACTGCTTCTTTTGGACACAGTTAGTACTAGTTAAATGTGCTTTTATTTCTGTGAGTGACTTTATTACCATCAAATTCACCAAGAACAAGAAGAAGACTGCATTGAAGACATTCTAGTATATTGACAATGGTAAGCTTCTCAATATGAATACTATGAAGTAATATATTTCAAAAGCGTTGGATGCCCAACATTTTCTTCACAGGTGTCTTCCTCTGAGCATATTAATATTAATCTGTATTTATAGTGTATTAGGACGTAACTGACTACTGCAGAAGCCTGTAGATAATACCGCACATTTGAAAATGCAGGTACTTTCCTTTCAGAGTACTGGAACAGAGAAATAGAGTGATCATATTCTTCTGGGGTATTGCTACATGCTTTTTAGTTGAGCTCACTCCTTGTTTATCTTTCATAATATACAGAGAAATTTTCTGTTTGTAAGTGTCTATAGCATTTACTTCACCATTAAATTACTTGAATTTACATAATGCTTCACCATGATCATTTCCTGGCTTTTTTACACTTTTAGACATGTTGTGATCAGCTTGAACTCTTGATCCACAGTATCTTCTTCATTTATGGAACATAGTACTTCAAAAGACTTTGAAGTACCTTAAAACAGAGACCACATTCGATCACAACTTATTTGGGACTAATATTGTCTTCCCCATTTGATTTCAAATTCTTTCTTCATGAACAAATTCTTTGACTTTAATATCAGCCTGAAATTACAGCCAAACACTGAAAGGTTGTTATTTTTTTTAAAGTGATTTATTCATTGAGGAAGAAAAAAAAGTCAGTATAATACTTACTGGATACAAAAAGGCTACTCAATGAAGTCATTAAGTAAAAAGGTTCAAATGACATTAATTCAACATTTTGCAGAAATTTAAGATAATCTGTAGAAACATGTTTCTTCTAGTTTGCGTCCAGTTAAAATCAACTCTCACAATATCCTGGTCACAATTGAATGAAACATGACCCCCCAGATACTCAAAACATAATTTATCTTTGATCATTTGTACAAGCTATGGGGACTGAAGAACTGAATTGACTACAGTCCTATAGTCTCAAGGCACTTGAATTGTACTCACTTTAAAATTTACACACTCACAAAATGTTACATCTGCGCCAATCGGGTTATTTTCCAGTATTAAATAGTATTTTATTGATCAACTGACACTTACTGTGTAAACTGCCACTCTCCACATCACCACTATATTCGACTCAATTCTAAGGAAGATGATACCTTTTACTGAAAAATGTATTTGTCCAATTATTTTTAAGCTACTTCTACTGCACTAATGTTAAAAGGTTTAATAAAACTCAGTCCACTGTCAGAAACATTAACACTAGCCATTGTGCATGTTTATTTTAAACCTCTAAGGCTTTTCTGCACAGCTTTTCTGCTCAATTTTTCCTCCACCACTCATTATTAAAATAAATTGCTCTTGTATTTAGCTCAGCTGCAGGCAAAATACTTCCATTCCAGGTGCCCATCAACTTTTTAAATCAATTAAGTTAATTGACAGCAGGTTTAACCATTTTCTTAATTATGACTGCAAATAGTTTTTTTTTTAAATAAGGCTCCCTCCCACCAAAAAATCCTGTAGAGTTAACAAAATAAATAAACAGCATCATAATAAAAATATGCAGAACAGAACCTTTCCCTGGTAACTCTCATTGTTAAAAAGACTCTAAGGCAGAAATCTATACAGAAGGAAATCCAATGACTGAACGATTCTCTCTTTTTCTTTCAAAGTCACTTTGGAGCATTTTATCAGTTCATTTTAAAGCTGAAAACCATGTTCCTCCTGAGTAAATTCAGAGCTGGGATAATGTTAAATAGTAATGTCATCTATCCTAAGCACAGAGGAAATGATGCTTTGCAAATACTTGTAGAAGGATTCTTCACATGATACTCCTGTTTATTGCATCAGTATTTCCATCTTTGCCTTTTTCCAGATTTTTCAGTATGCCCCATTCCTACATACTGCAAGGCTCTCCGTAACAGTTGAATGGCTGTACTAGACTCTGTAACAGTAGTGGAATTTTTATCAAAAGCTTCTCAATTAAGTTAGAATGTGTTTGAGTAAAGTACTGAAGTATTCTGGTGTAATCAAGATTAGCAGGAATTAAAACCATAAATTTTCATTCTGTGCAAAATTTAAATATTAAAAGAACCTTTTCCTTCCAATTTTCTTCTAGTTCAGATGAGAAACATATTTTTTTCTGAAGTGAAACTCAACATTTTTGCTTTAGTTTGAATCAGTTAATCATTTCCTTTTAATACTATTGTTTTAATTCATATAGTTTTATATCTGAAGTTCTAATATTATAGTAGTATAGCCAGTATTAGATTTTAGGAACATAATATCAAACATAATGTACACATACTTCATCATTATGAAACAAATAAAAATGGAAGTGTCAGAATGAAGCATTTTGGCTTGATCAAAGTATCGTATTTTGACTTTGCATTGCAAACATTCCCTATAATTAACAACCCCCTGCAGATTATTTAGATCACACTGAAACTGATTTTCTTGATGGAAGATTTCCATCAAATATGTTGTCAAGCAGGGCTAGCAAAGTGGCAGCATATGAGGTCAATCAAGTGCTTAGTAGACCTTCTTATTACTAGGTTGAAGTTGCCATACACAGCCTGGCTAACAGTGACAAAGAGCTACGGAAAGTTCTTTCTTTTATTCATCTCATTTTAGCAGGCTCAGGCAGAACCATAAGAAGCTAACAATAGGGTGACTTAAACATATTTCTGTGGCATGCATTCCTCTGAGCAACTTTAATGCTTAAGTAATCTAACTCAGCAAGATCAGACTTTTGATTTTCTATTTCTTACATGAATAGCACCGGGAAAGAAATATCTTAAATAAGGTAATTTTTAATTAGATTGTTAAGAATCCTTAGTGTAGTCAGCTGCATACAGAGATACTGTGATTTGAAAAGACAATGAGAACATTCGGGTCTATAATTATTTATCAGGGTAGTACCTAGAATAATGAGGAATCCATGGTAGAGTTAAAAGGCTGTGATTAGATGTTTTTCAGAGAAATATCACCTATACGTTCTTAGCTTCCATCCAGCGATACTAGAGAGCTATGTTTGCACCAATGGAGAACACATGACAGTTAAAGCACGCATACTGGTTATTGTTAAAAGTTGATGGGACAGTTTTGCAGAAAAAAACTCATTTATCATAAATACATCAGAAGTCACTATCCATCCCTAATAATTTTATGAGAAAAATTACAATGATTTATTTTAGAAAAATCTATAAAACTCTATGGAACGTTTCCAATTTCACATAAGTAGATTTCAGAAAAAGCTTATGAAGAAAGCTTATATTATGAAACAAAAGTTAGGTAATTACTGCAACACAAGAATTACCTCTGCATTTTGCAAAAAAGAGAAGAAAATGCACCAAAAAAAGGATTGGGACATCCTTTGTTTAGTTGTTCTCACCATTTAAAGCAGGGCAGCAATAAACTGAGTGGCAGATGCTCTACATTAACCCCCACCTTCCCCCACCACAGGAAGGGAAAAAGGAGGAAAAGGGAGAGATACTTACAAATAGAATATTAAAACAGCTTTACTAATAACACTAATAATACTAATAATATTAATAGTAAGATAAATAATGTAAAATATACAAAACTGACACAAAGTTTCCCGGAATGGGGTGCCGGGCACTGGTGTCCTGCTGGTAGCTGCCAGGAAGCACCAAGAAGTCCCGGACTGGCCTCAGCAGTGGGCAGGAACTGGACTCAGGGATGCACAGATCGGAATATGGATCAGGGTCGCAGGCAGAACAACAAGCAGGGTCCTGTTCAGAAGCCGGCCATGGACAAAGAGAGCGAGACCCTCGTGATCCCCCAGCTTTAAACTGAACATGACGTGCATGGCATGGAATGGAATACCTTCTTGGTCAATATCGGGTCACCTGTCCTGTCTGCCCCTCCCTGCAAGTGCGACCCTTTACAACTCCTCACTTGCGGGACCTAAGAGGTCTATTGGTGGCCTTGGCTGCTATAGTGATAACTATAAACAGGGGCCATTTTCTGCATTCCTTTCCTACCGTTAGCTCAGTGTAACTATAAACACTAGGTGTTACCAGCTTTGGAGTGGACACTGTCTGTAAAATATGCAGCCAACTTCAGAAAAATGCTGTTATTTAGAAGTACTTAGCTGTAAGGAAGATTCTAAAAGAGAATTGGTTCTGTTTTGACTAAAACCAGGACACTTGTTCTTCAAAACTTATTCCATTGTTTACAAACGTTCTTTATAATTTATCACACGTTCATTATAATTTTCAGTAAATAGTCACTATGTGTTATTAAAGATGCCCTGAAGAGTGAAATTTCAACTTTTCTACAGAATTTGTATCAGTGGTTGTCCTTTTAATGACCATAGTTTTCCAGCCTCTAGTGTCAGTAACGTCATTTATTAAAATTTTTTTTAGGGTAAAGTATTTTGAGTTCTTTGTTGCTCAAAAAATTGGCTTAAAAACCTATACATTTACACAACTGTTTGTGAAGGATTATTTATTTTGCTTTAAACAAACAAAGGGTGAGGGTGGGTTATATTTTTTATGTTATTATATTTACTAATATAGTAGCCATTTTAAACAAGTTAGATGTTAGAGACAAGAACAGCAATCTTGTTGGACTGATATTGTAGGACCTTACCCCATATATAGTCATACCTTTTTTTTTTCCATTTCCACAGAAAAGAGGATTTGGTATGACAGATTCCGTAATTTGATTTCCCGCTGAGTTTATAAGGAATTCTATAAGCAGAGAGTCTACAACTGAAGTCACACATTCCTGAAGCCTGTGATCTACATAAAAGGACGGGGAGACAACAGCAGCCAGTATTTTGAAGGAAACAGGGCATACCTTAAATAATGAGTGTTTCAAAGTTCACTCATTAGTCATTCAACACTCTGTCCTCTAGGTGTCCAAACGTTAGCCATCTAGTCTAAGCTTCGCATCGAAATTTGTTCTGTTTGGGCAAAGAGAAGAAAAGAGTTTCTAAGATGGCTTTAGAAAAGCTAAAGTAATAGTAAAGTCTGAGAGTGTAGTTCCATGATATATTATTTTTCTAATGTCAAAGCCAGCCCACAAGTTTACTATCCTCATGTGCTTCATCCTGGTTCCACACAGTCATTTACAGTCCTCAGAATTTTGTTCAATTAAGTGTTTAGAGGAGGACTCCCAAGGATGGTTTGTTTTTGTTTATAACTTTCATCATTCCTAGTACAGTTTACATCATGCTCAGACAAACAGTTAATTCAGCTGAAAATCTGAATCACGGTAGAAATGCCAGGACAGTCTAGAAAGTCTGGGGAACCTCTGAAGATGCCTTTGTCACTAGAGAAAATATAGTGTTAAAGCATGGCTTTAGACATGTGAAGCATGTAGTGACATGGCTGTTCACACAGTACAAATTTATTTAGAAAATTTTTCTCTTTAAAGACTATCAAGAAGTGGCCTACTGTGTTTTTATCACTATGACTATCGCTGTTGTCATGAGGCTTGTTAAAGAAAGCACAGAACAAATGTGGTATACTCTAAGCAGAACTGCTGATGTCATTACTCTGTAAACTTTATTTTTCCTACTATGTCAGTCGTGTACAATACCAGAAGTGGTTAGTACATGTGAAAGAAAAAAACCTGACATTGTTAATTATGCAGTGAATTGAGTGTGACGGAACTATCTTGTTCCTGAAAAATCTAAAACTGGCTACTGTTTAACTAGAAAATCACGTCCTCCAAATTGAGTCCTGCTTTACACTCCTGCTCACCATTACCACAAAAACCATCACGGACAGTGACTGACATTATTCTTCAGTTCCAATGCATAATAGTGTAACCCTTTCTCTTTATTACGCCTCTGCAATAAAGCACTCTTTCATTTCTTAAATACACTTTCATCTCCACCAATGTGGTTTCTTCAAAATGTTTTTAGTTACATGCTTGCATCACAGAAGCATGACAAACTCTAAATAACGTGTAATTGTATCAATATCTGTTTTGAAAATGCTTTACATTTAGTGATCTAAAAGATTTTCTTCTTTCAGCTGCATTACATATATTGCTCTAAAGAAGTTGGTCAGCTGTGTCTTCGGCTCTTCATTAAGCAGTCACTGAGTTCCTTCAGGTTGAGAATTCTACCCGCTGTCTTTTTCACAGCATCTGGTCTATAGCAGCATCTCTCAACAATTTCTTAGAGAAACTTTTTTTTTTTTTAATTTATCAGGTTTATTTGTATAATATGAGTCAATTTAATTTGCGTAGGGCAGATCTCCACTATTGGGATTCTCTTCTCTGAGTCTTTCAATTTCCCTGTAGGGTTTTAATACCTGATGATGATTGTTTTTTGTAATTAAGATTTAAGTATCCAATCCCCCAAGACTTGTCATACAGAGAGCTGCCACTCAAGCATTCAGCAACCCTTTCAGGCGCACCCTCTCTTTGTCACAGTCTTTTTCTATCATCCGAGAATTTAGAAAAAAGCTTTTTGTTGAAGAGTGCTCTATTTCATCCCACATATTTTGCTAAACCACACCATACCCTAGCTCCAGTTTACCTCAAACTACTAAAAGGCCAAAGTGATAATGTCTCTTTTAGCAGGTGCCAACAGCATGTCATGGGAATGAATAAGGCTTCCATTTGACTAAGGAAAATGAGAGACTGCCCTGTCAATTCCACTGCTTATTCATACTGTAAAAAGCATAAAAAGGTCTAGTAGCCTAAAAATCACTGTTATGGATACAATTGTTGTTCTTGCACAGGTTCACAACTCATAAAACAAGAAACTTGGGGCTAAAGTCAGAATCTTTCAGTTTGTGTTTTTTCCCCCATTGTTTCAGCCAAAACACCAAGAGAGGCAGGCCAGATAAACTCAACCGCAGCAATGTGCAAAGGGAACTAAAGGGAAGTGAATCTGTATGGAATCCTGACCAGTGAAGCCAGTCATGGTTCCATACCATGTAATTATACTTCTGATATGCTAAATAACATTTAATTGCTAAAATAATAAGATGAACAGAGAAGCATCTCAGTTAAAGTACTGTTTTAGCCACAAGGAGAACAGAGGTCATTAGCACCCAGAAGTAGGGGCCTGGATTCATTCTTCCTTCCTTGAGGTCCTCAGTTGTGCCAGGAACATAAGATATGTCGTATTAGCTAGCAGTGTGGCACAACAAGAATGTCTCACTAAGCAAAACAGACAGTGCTGAGGATCTGGCATCCATACTGAACATGTCTTAGAAGGTTTTACTCCCAATTAGATTTAGAAGAGTCCTGCAGACTAAATACCCACTACTATTTGGATCATGTTAGGTTAGTTTCTAGTGTGCCACTCTTGGTTTGCTCTCATCCAAAAAGAACTCAGTTATGTAGGGTGATACTATACTGTGGTTTGAACCAGACCTAAAAGTGTAAGATTCTTTCCAGAAGTGCACTTCTGATCAAAAGTGAAAAGTTAATGAAGGCCACCCATGGAATCCAAAAAACTAGAGAGCATACTTATCAAGGAAAAAAAAAAGCTATATTTTTACATCTCTTAAACTTGGATCCCCACAGATGCTGTGGCTATGTCATCAGTATCAGCCTTTTAAAATCCCCAAATAGAGTATTAATAAAGAATTTCAAAGTAGCTAGATTGATTTAATATATCCCTTCCTGTTTTACTTGTAATTTACTATGCCACTAATCTATCAATCTAATCCTGCACTCATAATTATTTGTTGACTTTAGTAGAGACAATTAATTCTTTACATCTTTCAGGCTCTTTAAATGATAATATATTTCAAATTTAAAATTATCATCAGGATAGTACGGCTCTAGGGGAATGCATGAAAACACCTCCTTTTGTTTGACAGAACCTTTAGACGTATCACATGGCACTCATAATGATTTGCCCTTATCCAGATTAGATTTAGAAAAACACTATTTTTTTTTGGTCACAGATTTTGCAAACAGAGGGTATTTAATTAGAAACAAGTTACATATTCAGCACTTAGTGTCAGTGCTTTAGTAGGAGTGTGATAAAAAAACCTAAGAATAACCCAGGGGAGATCGAGAGAATCTGTGCCAACAGTGTTTGTGGCTTCACAAAGCAGTCAGTCACAAACTGCCAAAGAGAAAAAAGTGTATGTAAGTTTGTGTATAATATATTTGGTTGAAAATATACTAAATAGTATAGCATAAGATTTATTTTAATTGTCTTTTTTTTCAGTGGAGTGTGTCATTGATCTTACTTTTCTTCCCAATGCATATAACTTGTCTTTGTTATTTCACTGTGTGTTAGTTGCTGGCTCAATTCTGTATTTAGTCCTGAGCTAATGTAAATGCTGTTTAGATCTTCATTTTATATAATGTACGAAGCAGACAAATCAGAACTTTAGATAAAAATCCTGATCTTTAAATAGATATGGTACTCCTTCAACTATCTGCACCATGTCATTCAGGAAACTACCCTATCTAAACTATCCAGATCAAAATTATTCTTTTCAGACAGCCTGTATTTCATATAGGCCTGTCCACTGAAGGAGTAGGAATGCAATTCTTCTCACCTAGCTTTAAAAGTTTTTGTATGACTTAACTGTCTTCTCATACACGGCCTATAGAAACTTGTACGGTCTTTTTTCATCTGCTCTTATTATGAATGTCTATCCTAGCAAAAAGATGAACTGCACTCATTAGTCTATATGCAGTTATACGAAATGCAACTAAAAGGAAAAAGAGCTCACATCCTCCTGCATAACTGGAAATTTCTAAGTTTAGAACTAATGAAGACTAACCAAAAAAGTCTCTGAAGTGCAGCTGCTGCAGCTGTAAGGTTTTGAGTCTCTGCAACATCACAGCAAACTCTTTGGAGTTCTAGATGTGATTCGATGTCAGTATAATTAAAAATTCTTTGGAAATGAATCAAAAAGGAGAAAGTTGACATTTTTCGTGAAAGGAGAGTTTTTATTGATTTGTTTTTAGGGTTATTTTTCTTGAAGAGTTAAACTGACCTAGATGATGACTTGAAAAGAGTTAATACAAATCAGAAAACTTGAAAGCAATAGTGGATATGGAAAAATCCAGAAAAAAATAAGGAAAAAATTAAGAAAAAAATATAATATTTTCCTGTTATATCATTTGTGGCAACATATTTTCTTTTTAATTAATTAGATTTTTTTGTTCGATATGAGCATGTATTATATTTATCTGTCATTGTTTAAAAGTATAACCTGAAATACATATTTAGCATGTGTAACCCAAAGCACACATACTTTGTCTTTGTGCATAGGTACTATGCAAGCAGTGATAAAGATGGAAATATTATATTCAAGGTACCTGCCTGAGGAAAAGGAACATAATTTTTCTCTTTTAAGTATTACATAAGATAACCTGTAAATCAAAGTTCAAATTAATCTTCATTGCATATTTCTTACTGAACATTAAAATAAAATAAATAAAAATAAAATAAAACTATTAATTTTTGTTTATCTAGAGTCTAAAATAATTTAGACCTTTATACCAGATTAGAAGTATCATATGCTTAATCCTATATAACAATGTGTGTTTTCTCTGTTGCACATTTTAAAATGAAAGTAGCACTAAATCTGTTTCATATCACCTGGTTGTGCATTTCAGGTGATGGAATAGCAAAACAGTGGATGGCAACATGCAAAACACATTCATAGACTTTCAAAAGACCAAAATAAGGGTCTCTAATGCAAATTTTTTTTTTTTTGTGAAACCCAGTGTTTAAAGTGGAATGTACATCTTTTATTGTACAGACTGTATGTTTTTGTTTTGTAGGGGTTTTTCCCTCCCTGCAGATGGTCTTTAGGGAAATATGGTAAGACCCTAAATATATGATGTATAAATTTAACACTCAGTTACTACAACGTCATTTCCAGTCTTCTGTAGATCCTAAGAAGAGTAAAAAGTAATGAAACAGGAAAGCCTTCTAAATTAAAACCATAGCTGTTATGTAATTTAACATATCTTTTCACCTCAGTGTAATTCCCCCATGTGAAACATTACAAAGAGCTATAACTAAAAATTCCAACCTCATATAACTTACTGTTATGAGAAAATACTGGAGTTTTCTCTTAGGCAATTCAGAACTAATTCTCACAATGAAGGTCTTGCTAAATTGGTGCTGAAGTATGTGAAAGACAAAAACTTCATAACAGATAAAAGCACACGAAGAAATTTAATTTATAAAACACCATAAATTAAACTAAATGTTAGAAGTGCTTGGGCAATACAACTGTCTTCAGGTAAAACATTCTGCCAGAGTTATTCACCTAACAAGCAGAGTTAATCTTACCAGAAGCTTTTAAAGATTAAGAAAGGTCTAAAAGGCTGTTCTACAGCTTTAACAAGAAAAAGATTATAAATGTCTAATGTTTTTTCCTTACATTTTCCTGAAAAGTCTTGATGGTGTTGATGATTGAATCCAAATATTCCCAGAACTTTATGATACTTCAAATCTAAATTTTGCATATTTATTGGGAAAAAAAAGGCAAATTATTTTCATGATGCTGAATTAAATATGTTAACTAACTCTTAAAATATTTGGGCTTCATTTTCTGCCAAAAGCTGAAGATGGGAAAAATGAGTGATGTGACGTGCTGGTTTAGTCTTCAGGAAGTGGAGTATTAGAAGATTGAATCTGTTTGTCCTCTTTACTCCTCCTTAGTTGTCCTTTTGGGTACTGATAGAAACAAGACACTAGACTGGATAGATCTTTGGTTTAAATTAATACGACCATTAATATTTCTTTGTGTTCATATCAGATTTTGGATTATATCAAATGAAGCAAGGTTTTGTAGTGACAGCCAATGTTTCTGGAGTTGCAGATGCAGAAGTTTGAACAAACTTCGGGTACACAAGAACTTTTTCAGAAGCTCTGAAAAAGCTTTGAGTACTGAAAAGCTTCTTCAGAAGCAAAACACTTCAAAATAAATATAATTTAAGAACAACTGTTCTAAGCTGCAATCAAACAAAAGGTGCTTAATAGCTGAATCTGAGGGATAAATTAGGAAGGGAAGAGAGAGAAATTAGATGAAACATTAGTGAACAAGATGGAATTTATTCAGATATTCCTTTCCAGCATAAACTGTAGGGACTGCCCCAGGTTAAGCATTTAGTTATTCTGATAGCTCTTATAAGCACTTCTGGATGACAATACACTGACCTATGTTAGAATGAGATGAGAGTCTATCTGAATATATACACCTAATTTTTAGACTGAAAATTTAACTGCTTCTTGTAAGTATGTGCCTTATTCAGTATTCTCAATTCCTTGCTTCGCACAACAGACATGAAAAAGAACAGAGTAAAAAGGAACATTTTCCTCATACCATTATGCTTTAAGAGCATTTAAAAACTTCTGTGTTCAGAAAACAAAAAATTCTCCAAATTGAGTAAAAGGTGGAAAATAATGCTTTTCTTGTATCAGGATAGTCTGTGTTTGTAACGTAAAGTAACTAATGAAGTGAAATATTCAGGAAAACAAGATTAAAGTTTTTGCTTTACAAAAGTTGATAGGAAAACTTGAACCATGGTGTCATCAGTTCAAGGCAAACTTCTGGGTTACTGGTTCCTGGAGAACGAGTGCAGCTCTCTTCCGTAATTCAGTTCACTAAGAGAGCTTTTCACTGCAACATATATTTTGTATGCTGAAGTCTAAGTAACTGTTAAAATAGAAGAGAGTTTCAGATTTGCTAGGACTTTACAAAAGGGACAGTATAGCCTCGTAAGTACCAAGGCCCTGACCAGGATCACTATACAGAGGTTCAGCTGCTGAAGCTTCCCCCTCTAACCCTCATAAATCATTACAAGTCAGATATAAATTTTGCTGTCTGTAAATAGTTGCTAGAGATTCTGACTTATTTTTAGTACATGGAAGAACTCTTTAATAGAAATAATAATTCTTGCTTGTAATACTAATGCAAAAATTATAGGTCATATTTTTATTCCAGATTATGAATGTTTTTGATGTCCCTGACAACAGAAGTGTGTAAAGATAATTTGCTTCCTACATGACTAAAAGGTACTAATATAAAGTATTTCCTTTCCTAAATAGCACACTGGATGTCCTAGCTATCAGAAAATTGAGCTAGCTGATCAACATCCAAGTAATGTTTTTCTGACAATCACCATTTTATACAGGAAGACCTTGAACATTATTTGAATTATCCTTTGAGAATCAGGTTTTGATAAAATTGGAGTCATGTTCAAAAGCTCTGTTGTGGGTAAGAATAAATATTCTGGTTTCAAACGATTTCTCTGATGCAATGAATTATTAGTCCTTATGAAACTGAAATGGAAAAAAAAATTACAAATAAAACAAAAAAGAAAATCTGGAATCTACAATTCTCCACCACACTGAAAACTGTTTGAACCAGATAAGTAAATTCATTTTCAGGACATTTCAGATTCAGCCTGAAAGTTCCAAAAGCCTCAAAAGTCTTAGGAGTAATGTAGCTGGCAGGATTTTCATACAAATTTTGGGGGAAAATATGTCAAAAAATACTCCTGTTCTCATAGTTATCTTCCCCAATTCTTTCTGTCTTTAAAACACACGTAGATGTACTTTCAATATTATTCACAGGAGATGGCAGCAAATTTATTGCCTTTGAGACATATGGTGTACTTACTTCTAAGTTACCAAAGGCAAAGCCAAGAAATATAAACAAGTTATTTCCCTCCACCCCTTACCTCCTGAGTCAGTTTACTGAATACTTTGAGGAGAAAAGGTACTCAGGCATGATGGCGAATGATTCAGACATTCTCAAACACTGGAGACTTACATTTAATTTCCAAAGTTTGTCACTCAGAAACTTTAATTACAATGTTAGGAAATTAGCACTTTGCATACTGTAACATAATTCCCCATAGCACTGTGAAACTATATCCTACCATTGATCTGGGCTGCACATGTAATGATGGCAGAATATGTTATTAAATAAGAAGTGAATATTTAATTGTTTACACAGTGAATAGCACATTTTTAATGCCACTCTAATATAAATAGTTACAATAAAATTGTAATTAGAAAAGCAGTATCTTAAAAAAAAGAACAGCCTTGTTCAAAACAGGATGGATATAGTATTTCAGTAGTTTAGTAGATCTATACAGTTATAGTGTGCTATAATAAGTTCTGTTATTCAAGATAGCATTGCACTGAATTTAAAAATTAAATATTTTTGGAAAAATAGAATAGATATGGTCAAACGCATCACTATACAATGTATTTAAATAAAAATTCTGCTATTAATATGTGAAACTAAGTTATTTTTTACACTTTTTTGCAGGCCTTCTTAATATGTTCTTGGCCATGTGCAAACAGATAGAATTTAAAACTATTTATTGTAAGATCAGTCTTCTAGTAATCTCCAAAGAAAACAACAAAATTGAAGCACGCATTCATTAATGCTTTTCCTACAATTCAAAGCACATCTACAAAATCATTATAGTATTTACCACTTCATACAGTCTAAAATTCTGTGCTTTTGCTTTTCAATCTTGTGTCTGCTTTCCTGAACAAAAAGTAATAAAAAGGCAAGAGAGGAATGACTAGGGAAACAGTATAACAAACTTGCTCACTGCAGTATTTAATGGGAAAATGGCCAAACAGAAATGGAGAGAGGGAAGTGAAACCAAAAGCTATGAGAAAATTATGAAAGACATTAAACACTGACGTTGTGTGACGACTGTGGGGAGTCAAAGATCTTACTTCTGGAAACACGCACATCTGAACTCCAGTAACACTTCCATACTGCTGCAATCCATTTCCTTCATATTGTTTCACTCTGCAAGGAAGGAACTAGTTATAAACTTTTTTTACGTTGTGTGAGGCATCACATGAAAATACAATTATGTATTTGTGAGTTCAAATTTAAAAAGACCTATGGTTTAATGCTGCCTGGAGCAGGCTGACAGACATGTAGGTGGAGAATATGTGAGAGCAAAGAGGAACACTACACACGTTCACGCATACACACACACACACAAAAGTATATTTAAAACATGAACAACATTTATTTTTGATTCAAAATAACTCGGTTGCATTGTAGGTGACAAGAAAGGACTGTACTATCAGGCAAACACTTCATTATGAATTCTGCTTCCTATGTTTTGTAATTTTTACTATTGATGTCTTTAAATCTAGTTCTACAGACTTGAAATAAGAATAGAGTTCTCAAAAAAAAGTACAGCAATTGATGAAAGTTTCAACAATATAATTAATTCTTAACTTTGTTGCATATCCATCCTGTGCCTCATACTCTCCATCTGAAAATAAATTTCCTTTACTTTATTTTTCTTCTTTCTCTTCTTTTTCTTCTTCACCTCATTATTATTATTATAGTTATTATTAATTATTATTTAGATAAAGTTTACCGGAATTGCATTTTATAGTTTTTAGAACACAGAAGACTAAACCTTTCCTCAGAAATATCTGTCAGAAAACATCAATACTGGAAAGTTCCATTTTAACTCATAAAGGATTCCAAGCCCTTACCTGCATCCAGTTTTGTTGCAGTTTTACTAATGAGAAAGAATGCATTTCTTCCTTCTCTGTTTCAAAACTGACTATCTAGGTATATTCCGAGCTAAGTCAAAATATGGTGTGTATGTAGTCATTAAATATGTAATAAACACATATGTGTAGTCATTACACAAGAAAAAATGCCACATTCTGCACCTGGGATGGTGTAATCCTGGATGTACATGTAAACTGTGAGGCAAGATGCAGGAGTGCAGCCCTGGGGGAAGGGAACTGGGGGTTTTGATTGATCATAAGCTCAGTATGAGTCAACAGTGTGCCCAGGTGGCCAAAAGGGCCAGCTGTATCCTGTGGTGCATCAAGTACAGCGTAGCCAACTGGTCAAAAGAAGTGATGTTGCACTCTACACTGCACTGGTGCGGCCCCATCTAGAGTACTATGTGCAGTACTGGGATCAACAAAAGATGGTGAAAGGACTAGTGGGCATGACTTATGAGGAGTGGCTGAGAAGACTAGGTTTGTTCAGCTTAGTGAAGAGACTGAGGGATGATCTCATTGCTGTCTACAGCTCCCTTATGAGGGGGAGAGGGGACAGAGGTACTGATCTGTTCTCTCTGGTGTATGATAATAGGATGCAAGGAAATGGCTTAAAGCTGTGTCAGGGGAAGTTCAGATTGGATATTAGGAAAAAGTTCTTCACTGAGGGTGTGGAACAAGCTTCCCAGGGAAGTGTTCATGGCACCAAGTCTGTCCATGTTCAAGAAGCATTTGGACAACACTTTTAGATATATGGTTTAACTTTTAGATTGCCCTGTCTGGAGTCAGGAGTTGGACTCGATCTATGTAGGTTGCTTTCAGCTAAGGATGTTCTATGGTTCAACATATTCTCATTAGAAAGACTTATTAGGGGAAATTAATCTTCTAAATTTGCTCTCGCAAAACACGTCCAGTGCTTATGGATGGTACATTTTTCCTCCAACAAAGAAGAAAGAAATTAGCTTGATTCAATAAGATGTCAGTGTGTAAACCAGTTTAATTATTGTTGACCTAGATACAGTGAAATGTTTTAACAGGTAAAATGTTTAAATTAAGTGACATCAGATTTACTTACGCTAACGTAACTCATTGGTGTTGAAAATGGCTGTGGAATAATACTTTCAAATTCTTCAACACTTGTATTTACTATGGGCATCTCTAAAAAGTATAGTATGTTTGGATTTTGAAGCATACATTTTGAGAAAAGGGTGAAAAAGTTGAAACAATACCCTGTATTTTTAGGTGTTAGACAAATAAGACCTTTCAAAAAATACATCTGAACTGCTATATTTCGATTTGCAGTGATGATAAGAAAAATAAATATAGCAAAGTATTGAGGGAATAAAAAGCTAAAAATATTATAAAGAGAAAAGACTAAGAAAGGTGTCAGACTAATAGGACAGATGAGGTTAAGTTCTAAGTAATTCATGGAGGGTGAAATGAGAATACCTACCGAAATTTACCTGAATTTCCTCCACACTAAACACAGATAGGGTCCTATAAGATGTGTTATTCCTCTTATAGCTAGCTATGAGCATCTACGAGTTAAAGCAGTACTCACTAGGATGGCTTCAAGAATCAGAGCTGTAGACCCAACTCCTGCCAAACTCTATTGTTGCTAAGTTTTGCTCCATGGAAGAATAAACCACACTTCTACCTTTCCTGGATAATCAACTTTTCAAATGCCTGTGAAAAATTACAAATGTGGCTGTGTAGGTAAGTAGACATAATAATTTCTGAAGTTCTTTTCTTGTTGGCAAACAGGCAAGGAGAAAGTCAGTTAATAACTAATGATTAATGATGACGCATGTCAATAAAAGATTCTAGCATAGGAAAAAATCACATTAGATAGGACTTTACTGGGAAGTGGCAAGGACTGTTTTTCTTATTATAAAGGAAACATGTTCTGTATGAGAAAAAGTAACTTAAAAATTGTACTTTCCAACCCGGAGACTAGTGCTTTGGCAAACAGACCACCTGAATAGCAAGAAATCATGTTTCAAACTGAGACATCAGCAAAAAACAGACATTAGTTATCCTGATTTCACCAATGGCCCTAATAAAACTGTAAAATTTTTCTTGGTATTTTAAAAATCTTTTTTATGTTACTAATTCTTTTAACTTTTTTTTATCACAGCATTCAATATTCTGCCAAGAACTTCTATGTGATATGTAAATCAATTGATATGTTATTAAGGAGGAAAATTCAACTTTGTAAATGAGACTTCTGCTTTTCTGCTTTGTAGATAGAAATCAAAAAGCAGTTAATACTTCTTCTTCACTAAAATCCTCAACTCCTTTCTATACGTTTAGTGACATTGTGAAAGAGATATGGAATTATTTCTTGTACTGCCACACTCTCACAAATTCAAACTAAATGGAACCGTTCTTGCCTACATTAAGACTGAATTTGGTTGCTGACGTTTAGTTCCAGTGAATATAAGCAGGTCTTCCCTCTTTTTGATTCCTTGTACATTACAAAAGAGACAAATTACTTACCACTAGCATTACTTTTTGGAACGTTCTTTGTTTTAACATTTCATAGATTCTACCTCCCATTATTACAAGTAAAGCACATGAAAAATTGTGAAATAATATTGGATGAAAATAGGGTGGTAGACTAGGGTGGTAGACTGAAAAATTTTTCTTCTTTTTTTTTTATTTCAAAATAAACAACTTCTTTAGTACACTTGTACATATAGATGTTAATATTTTTGTCTTAGCTCTTTTTTTAAAAAAAAAGGTAAAAGTATGCATTTTCTTAATTATATGGAAACTCCAGAGTGTAAGATCAACTAGTTTATACATTTGTGGTTTTTTAATTGCATTTATAATACTAGAATTCTATACAGCACCAATGAGCCTGGCTGAAAATATTTGGGAATCTCTTCATTTACGTAGGTGACAAACTCAGTCTAAAGTACCCCCTACCACATAATTATTTTTGTAAAGAATAAATGAAGCCTTAAAAAAAGAAAATTACACCATTACAAGCAACAGAGCCTGAGTTATACACTACAGTGGTCCTTTTGCTCTCCTTTTATCCAAAGTTGCTATTAAAGGATTGGGAAGGTGACAGAAGTTGTAAGGGATTACACAGGAAATTATTTACACAAGTAAACTACCTTGGTGCAATTTTAAATTTCTTTCTATTGCTAGGTAAATATCCACTAAATTGTATTTCTTTCCATTTAGTCTGTTCAGCATGAGTGGAAGGACACTGCAGAGGCTAAGCCAGTATGAGATCCAGAAGTCAAGTAACATGATCTTTAAATACTACTGTTCATTTACAGAAGAAAATCTTGTTCTTTTTAGACATGCATATCTGACTTACATGTATCTGTGCTCTGTTTCCACTTTCAGAAAATAAAGGTTCATTTTATTTCTTTGATTAATTTTTCTAAGAGTACCTCTGCATGAGGATTGACCACAAATAAACATGAAGAAGATAATAACACTAGTTGCAGCCCTGAAAGCTTTCTCTCAGATCTTCACGTCTTCTATGGCATAGAACATATATAGAATTGGGATTCCAGTGTGAAAATAATATTTCACAGCACCTACAAAACACCCACCAGACAGAAATCACCTTTCCATAGGCAAATTCATGGCAGCATTTATCAATACTGCCTCTTCTCCCTGGAGTCTTCCCAGTTGTGGTTGGAAGAGATTCTTGCTTCACTAAGGCTTTTAGCCCCTTTTTCTTGGCAACTGCCCCATTAGAGCCATCATCTACTGCTGGGAAAGTGTAGCCCTAATTGCCCATTTCTTTTATTTTTCTCTGTCCCACTCTTGTCTTTTTTTCTGAATATTATTGGTAAGGCTACTGTCACATATAATGCTCATAATGTTAAAGAGGCCATTCTGTGAAAAGCAATCTGCCTTTAATAATAAAGCAGTATTTTTTCTGTGGTGCTGCCCAGTGCCTGAAATGGTAAGTCAGAGCTTCTAACTACTATTGTCAGCTTTGTTGTCAATATGTGAATGGTAAATTTCTTTAATTTTATGGCACAGTTCTAAAGCACTAGAATTTACAAGGAAATAGCTTCCACAAGTAGTTTAACAAAATTTTAAAATTTCGGTACTCATCTACCTCTAAAGCAGTGTTATGCTACAGAAACCTGAAGTTATTTTTATTTTTTTCATGATGAAGAGACAACCGAGTGATCGTTGTGTGAGTGAAAATTAAATATTAGAAATAAAAATATCTTATTATCAGTTATGTTTACACCACTCTTTTTTGCATAAAAATGTTTGCATGCAAATTTAATTAAAATGGTTGAGAAGTATTACCTGCACGTTAAGATAGCAAATCTCCTAAATGTTCTGTTCTGCTCACCCACTGCACAAAATTGCACAGAGTTTTATATCATAATTTCATAAATGTCTTCAAAATGTAATTTCATCTTTCTGTGAGGAATGGTCATGATTTTTCATAGTAGGTATTACACCCACAAGCTGTAATCTGTGGTATTAACAAAGCAAAATTAACAGTGCAATATGACATGAGTCTTCTGATGGAGCTGAGCTATGAAGTTAATGTTAAGTTAATAATGAACTCAAAGAATTTTTACCATTTACATTGAGAAGAAGCAGGGCTTAATAATACTATTTCTCATTTATAAAGAAACAGTAATACTATTTATTCTTATACATGATTACTTTATGAATGCCAGAGAAAAAGTCTATAATTTATCACTATTATGATTTCAAGGTGACTTTTTTTTACAGGAAGAAATCCTGTATTTGTACTTTTCCCATATGTTTTCTGAACATAATCACATATTAGTTGCAATTTTCTCTGAAACATGAGACTTAATTGTATTACGAAGAAATGCTTCTTATTATAAGAGAAGTGAAACACCGCAAGTATCTCGTTTGTACTAAGACTGGAAACTCATTACCACTAAAAATGTCAGTTCTGATGAAGCATTTAAAAAAATTTCCAGAATCAAATTCAGAATGTCTTTACTAAGCTGTTTTATGGTAGAACATACCATCGGAAAAGTGATGAGTCTTCATGTAAAAACGCTGATTTGAATTAGATTTAGAATATATGTCATCCTCAATTAGCCTTCCCTTCATCAAAATGATCTCACAAACATGGAGAATGAATCTTTATTTCCTCCTTTTCACATGGGAGGTCATTTGTCAGATTTAATATACTTCTACCTATGTCTTCCTACCTGCTTTGGGTTCAAGATGGATGACTATGGACTTCATGGAAAAAAAGATATCACATCAGTAAGAACCTGAATTCTATTTTTAATAAGTGTAGATTATATTTCATGTTTTATTCTGTAAATTATAGAAAAACGGATTAATCGATGATAAAGACTGTGTGGAAATCACAAATACAAGAAGTTTTTAACACTTTCAAAACTAATTTGTGCACTGTAAGTTACTGCTGGTACTTAAAGACTGACAAGACATAAATTTTATAAAACTAGCTATCCATATTTTCTTTAAGCATTAGATTGATGGGTACTAGTCAGTTGTTGAAGATTAACATCAGAACAATTACCTTTTACTTAAAATACTGCGCATTTTACAAACCATTTGACTTCTTGCACTTCCACAGAACATTGAGGCATAAGCAAAAAAATAATTAAGAAATAAAAATGCTTTTAAAAGTGTTCCTGCTGTAACAGCAATTCTTCTTAATGCTCAGTAAGATAGCTCCTTTAAAGAATATTATTAAAACAAGAATTTTTAAAAGAATAATTGGCTAGAGGAAGAACTTAAAATAAGCAGTGACAGAGAAAAGAAAAAAACAATCTAAACCGAAAAGCAAGACTCACACTCAAAACACATAAAAGAATACCCTGTGGATATGTAAATAAAGGAATGATACAGCTAGATTGGCTAATCTGGAATGAGTGCAAATAAATTGAATTACATAAGCTAATGATATGAAAATAGTTGATGTAAAGGAATGTCAGGATGGAAAAATGAGTTTATGTGAAGAATGTTCATACTTCTTTGTTTTTAACAGAAATACTGAAAAAAAAGTGTTCTCCTTCATATTGGTGTTCTTGTTCACATCAGTATTTGTTAATACTTTCCATTCTATTAATGCTTGATTGAATAAGCAAGAGACTGTTAGGATTTCCTACTTTGTTAATGTGTTCGCATACAGCAACCACTTCTCAGGGAAACTAAAATGAATGAGCAATGTGAATTTAAATGTTGAATGTATCTGGACAAAAGATTTTACTTCATTTTGTGCTATTCCTTTCAATCTTGGATGAATGCTAGAGAACTAATATTAAGAAAGAAAACACGGGTATAAAATTCACATTTAAATACATGTGCAGGTGATAAAATTGTTATCCAAATGCTGCATATTGTTAACTGTAAAAATACACAACTGTATTCTGACCTTTTGTAGGAAAATCACATAAAACAAGTGTGCAAAAAAGGTTAATTAAATTTTTTTGGCCTTTTGAGGTTAACAATGACTGGTGCAAGATTTAGACCATGTTGAAGAATTTGTATTTCCCTTAAACAGGTGGTTTTGAGATTATACATTTATCTATAGTGAGATACTTAAATAGCCTCCAATATCAAAAAAGCAGCTTTGTTCCGACAACTAATTTCACAATTCAGTGCAAGTGTAAATGGGAAAATTTTGCTAACTAAATGTACTATTTATTAGTGTAGAAACATATAATTTAATCATACATGTAAATATTACATTTTCTAGTAAAAGTTACTTGTGAATGTAATTATGTTCAGGTATAATACTACGATGGTGGTTTCTCATATTGATGAGCAGAATATTAAAAATGTCAAGTATGAAAGAATGAAAATAAAATATAATTTCCCAAATTCTTTCCAAAACTATTTAAAAACTTCTGAACTTTTCATATCTAGTTTAAATTCTAAACTGAATGGTAGCTTTGTTCTCTTTTTCTTTTTTAGTTAGGCTTCTCCACTATCATGGGAACAAGAAGAAGAAATAGAAACATCTGAGCCACAGTAAGACCGAAACTAAAAACTGTCATTTGTGAATTTACTTATAATAATATTATTATAAGGTATACTAATAAATCATATGTATTATAATTCCTAAATTTGTGGAAATTACTTTTTGTTGCTTTATCAGAATTTTTTGTAATGGTGGAAAATTACCTTGAAAACTTCTAATGACGTAGCAATACCATAAAAATAACTTTAAATGGACTATTTAGGTTGTGAGCAAGTCTGAATTCTAGGCAATGAACATGGAATCACCTTTTACTAACTGCACAAACAGTATAATGAGAGAGTTTATATCACTTCATCTCTCTTTTTCTAAACAACGACTGGAATAGTCCATTGTGAGCTGACATCTTTATTATCAGTAAGATGGTGTACTAAAAGGGACTTTGGTTTCCACTAATCATAATAGATGACAAAGTAATTTTCAGCACATCTGATAATTATAGTATGTCTCCTTTAATATATAATTTTTTACTAAGTCAGATCAAATCTCTGCCCTTAAAATTACATTGAGTTAACATTTGTCATTTCTAAATATAATCACAAACCAGTTTTAAAAATCAGGGGTCCAGTTCTCAGCTGGTGGAAATCAACAAAGTTCCATTGAAATCTAGTTTTTGTAGGTCAGCTTCTCATCTGATGTGTGCAAACTGGACATGACTAAATGAACATATGCCTCAAGTGACTCTTCTACGTTACTATGACCTGTCAGAAAAAATTGCTTGAAGTGTAAGACTGTGTTCAACAATAATTTTTCTGTAGGCACAGCAACTTTCTTTACGTTCTTGCTATCACTGCTTGAAAGTTGTCTTCAGGAGTATTTTCAAAGGCATAAATGTCTGGGTGCTCCATGTTATTTTGTTCTGAATTTTGTAAAACATTTTTAGGAACTTATGTTTGAGTTTCTGTATAATTCCATATTAACTAGTAAATAGTAGTAAATCCCACATGTAACTGCTAAACTGCAAGGTCAGTACTGCGAAGAATCATTAGATTCAGTAAAATGGGCTTATTTTCCTGTTTTATAATTGTGTCTCTGTATTTGGGGATTAAAGCAGTATTAGAAGACAAACATCCAAGACAATACCCCATGCTTCAATTTGTATCCCAGATTCAAACTGAGTAACTTATTTTGTATGTTTCAGCAGTGATTACTCTTAGGTAACTCATCTCAAAATCTTTTGAAAAAATTGATTCCTTACTTTAGTACATATTGACTCTCACATTAGACCTACCAGTAGGAAATCATCAACCATTCTGAATTGGTATGGATAGTCAAAACAGAAGGAAGTAATATGGACTTGAAGGCAAAGTGCTATGCAAACTCATTATACATATTGAGTCATGATATCCACCTTACTAAGGTAATTAATCTCAATCAAATTAATTTAAATAATCATGTGGACAAAGAAAAGCATGATTTAGTGACCATTCTTGACATTGTCTCTCTTAGTTAGGCTGAATTCCTGAAGATTATTGATGATACTAAGACTCCTAAGGGCTGAAACAATCACTGTTGTGAATTAAAATTCTCTAACTTTGAACAGCACGATCTTACACACTGAATCTCCAGGACTTTTTCTGGAGCACATAGCACCTCATCAGAGAACACAAGGAAATTCTCACAAGACAATATGGACTCCATCTTCACTGCCTGCGTTGGGGATATTTTTCTCCCCTTTTAGTTTATGTACAGTTGTTCTAGATGTCTACATAGACACTTAAGAAATGTGAGACATAATAGCATATATTTGAGTACTTTTTTGGATGGAAGTTCTGAATATATCTAATGGAGGAATAAAAATATCGATTTCAGAGGAACTCAGTATTTTGATAAAGTAAATGTTTATTTAGACTCTTAAATTGTATTGTCTTTTTTTTTTATCCCAGTTCCAAAAGGACTGTCTTCAACTACCCTTTTTTAAGATTCTGACTGTTCTTTCTTTCTCTCTTTGGTGTCTTCGCTTGTTCAGGAGAGACAGCAGAGCAGACAGCCATAGGATGGAAGGTAGGGGTCTCCTCTAGGGTTAGGGATCAGTGACCAAGGAGAGCTCAGACCTCCTTCTTTCATTTCCTGTGTGCTTGCTTTTGCCACCAGATTTTTCTGACAACTGCTGTGTATTTTCCAATTTACCAGCTGACCATAATTTCTGTAGGAAGTGACTATAACTGTTGTGCTTTGCACTGCAGGCAGAATGTCCTGAGGTGTATATTCTGGACATACTTGGTGCATATTCAGAATAAATCCTTACAGATGCTTAAGAAATACTGATGTGTTACTTCTATCTCTCAACATTGTTGGAAGTTAAGCAAAAGACAAATTAGAAGGAGTTGTAAAGCTATGCTTTCATGCCTAGAGAGATTTTTACGTCAGTAAGCCTCCAAGACTTAGATGATATATGAAAGTATACTGTTTGACCCAGCCATCATAGTCCAACCAAATGTGAATGCATGGAGTATTTTGATATTCTGATTACCAGAAGAAAAATACAATGAGATATAAAAGTATCCGTCATATTGAGCTAAACAGCTGAATACAAATCTGCTTTTTTTTTAAATGACATATAACAGTACTGGCTACTAATAATTATTAGTAGTAAAGACCCTTATGTCAACCCCAAATACAGAAAATGCAAAGACGCACAATTTGTCACCAAGTGACAGATACCAGAGAAACCTATGCTGAATCTAGAACGTTTTTTTTGTTTAGAGATTGAATAAAGATGAAAAGAAAACAATGCTTCACACTACTGAAGAACATTTCTGATAGTGTAACATAAGTTTAACTAATAGATCAAATAATTCAAGACAACAAATTTTGTTCATTTAACTATAAAATGTTTTTAAAGAATTCTTATATAATGAGAAACATTTCAGGAATCAAGGACATCATGAGTTAAAATGCAGAAAGTATAGATATGAGGGCTTATACAGAAAATGTGCAAAACAACGCAGAAACACAACAACCCACTCACCAGTTGAGTATTAGATGATGTAAATGATCCCAGTGAAATCACTGAATACGCTTATAGAGTTCTTATTAACACTTGATTTTAAAAACTCCCGAAAGAGGGATTTTTGGTCACTAGTTTAATATTAAAAGTGAAGGAAGAAAAACCGAAAACGTATTTCATTAGTCAGTTTGCTGTTCCTCTGTTTTCACAGCAAGATTGTTTAAGGCTATTTAAAAAGTCACAGAAAAGTTCCAGAAACTACTTCTCCACTACTTAAAATAGATTGAACATAAATCTTTGGCTTCTTGAATGCTGTTACAGTATATTAAAGCCTTTGTAATAACATGAGATGATACTTTGTTTAAAAAAATCTGAGACATGCAGGTGAACTAACAATATATGAGATGACTCTAGATTTAAAAATATTGCCTTCTGATTTGCAGTCCAAACCAAAAAATATCTGACTTTCTGACCAAGCTTTAGCTATTTGTTAAGATGATAATGGAACCTTAACATTCAAAAGGAAAGGCTATGTTTCTGGTGACAACAGTTATTTATTACAAAGTTTATTTCAGACTTTTTATTATATAAGTTTTGAAGAAGTGTTCAGAAATTCCACAGGCATAGGAAAACTATTTATAGTTAACTGGAAAATACTCTTTGTTCAATTGTACTATATTTAAATATGTGTGGATGGGATTGTTTGTGGTGATTTCAAAAGATTGATTACATTCATATTAGATCCAGATAAATATACAACCTAAAGTAAAAAATAAGCTTGCCTCATTACCTGACAGTTAGCATTTCTTGAAGATTGACAGCAGGTCTTGTTGTTAACATTAATGGGAGATTTCTTCCTTTTAAATGGCTGGAATCTGGTACAGAATTTATATCAGTTAGCAATGAAATACGTATCTGGAAGTATTTCTGAAGTGATAAACTGATCATCGGAGATATGATGAGTTCATTGAGAAAGCAGAAATGTTATTTGTGAGATTTTCATACTACAGGCAAATAGTGAAGACGTGAAATAAATAATATGATACGAGTTTTATAAATTTTTCATTATATTGACAGAGTAAAACTGAAAAAAACCAGACGTCTGTACAGATCACAGTCCAAGGCTGAAATATTTCTAGGCATGCTCCAAATACAAAACCTATGACACTGACACTTTGTTCTAAAGATGACTAAGCTGTTGCATATGCTTTTTTTCTGATCTTGTGACAATCCTAAATTCTGTAAGTAAACTACCGAAGGATGCAATTTCTCTATGCAAGCTTTGTCTCGCCCCATGGATCTAGTAGCACTTCTGAGCCCTGGGGTCCACTTTCTCTCTGTGCCTGGAGATCTGAACCTTGCCCTCTTTTTAGTGTATTTTTATCTGCAGGAATAAAACTCAGAAATGCATATGAGAAGTAAGACACAACATTCTACAAAATGAAATTGACCCGGATGCTTGAGAATCAGGAGGCCAGAGCGTATCACAACACACACAGCCTGGAGGAAGTCATACAAGCGCTTTCAAATAAGTTTCGAAGTTTATGGAGTTTGAAAATGGTCTTTACCTATGGCAATGCGTTTTGTCTGTAAATGTATCCATGACACTTCATAATCAAAAATAAATATCATACTGGAAATATCAACCAAAAAGAACTATTTCCTTGTTTGTAGATTTTTTACTTCTTGAGACAATATTAGGCTCAAAATAAATGGAGACCCTAAGTTTCACCTAGAAAGTTAGAATGCTGCAGAAAAATAGCTGTGTGGAATGTGGTCTATTCTCATTATAGATTATTCCTTCTCTTAACTGTTAATTCAGAGAAAGACTACTGGTAGTGGCTGCAATCTTACAGTGCACTGAATCAATGACTTTTATGATACTGAATTCAAAACTACGAAGAGAGATTCAAACACAGAAGAATTCTCATCTTTGCCATCTGAACTGATGGGGACTGAGCCTTTACGACTTCTAAATGACATCATTTTAGCCCATATGAGTGACTTTAATTGAAAAGAACTGTTCAGTTTGTATCCAGGTTATCAAATATACGGCAAAATGTTCACCTGAATTCTGAGTTGGAGTGTTGTAATCAAAATATCAAATGTGTTCTGGACCCTAGGCAAATATTGTTGTTCTCCATATTTTATTTTATCTACTTGTATATTAATACCTGCGACAGCAATCTCAGTGTAAAAACATAGTATTTTGCAAATTATTAAAAAGTCACCTTTCAAGAAACGAGCATTCCGTTTTCTATCAGAAAGAGGCAAATTGGTGTTCTACCATCACATTTCCAGAAACCGTTATGTTTAGCTTAGAAATAACTTATCAAGGACAAAAGTTTTAATCAGAGTTTTAATGATAAAAACTAGTACTGGCATAAGATTTTCTCACTCACCAGATTCACAGGACTTTCAATTAGTAGATCTGCAAAGGATATTTACCTTGTAGGTGTAATGCTTGCCATGTGGTGGTGACTCTAGTCTTCTATGACCACCGCATTGCCTGCTATCCATTATGCTTTGTTAGATGGAGTACACGTCAGCAAAGAAGTTAGGATGAGCTCATATTGGAGAATAGTTTTACCAGGTCAGATTTTCCACTTTAAAGTTGATATTGTCCTCTTGTCCCCATACCAGGACTGGATCTGATTAGCTCCTGGATAATCCCCACTGGGAGGAAATAAAGTGAATGAGCTGTCAAACTCTAATCACTCTTCAAAGAAAAAAAGGAATGTATTTTAGAAATGCATTTATCCAAATTATAGCAGAAAAAAAATTCCCCAAAGATTTTAATTGAATAAATATTTTCATGTTTGTTTGAAAGTCAAGAACAATGCATTTTTATAATAGATATGCTTTCTGAAATGAATTGTGCACTGAAAATTTTAAGCTTTTACAACATCTATTAAATAAAAGTCTCCACCCAGACATTTTATTGTGGCTTTATCTCCTTACATTTTTACCTGTTACTCAATATAATTTCATCATGTCTGTAATGATCGGGTTGAAAAAATAACCTTTATGGTACCAGATGGATTCTAATTCTCAAAAATCTCTGGTGATGACACATTCATATTGACTTTTATACTGACTTCATTTATGACAGACTGAAGGTGATGAACAGGCCCATGCAAGAGGTCACCTTGTGTCAAAGCTGGTATGCAGTCTGTCAAACATGGTGAATATAAGGCTGCTAATGAGGAATTAACTAGACAGAACGTTGCCATTTTACTGTTTTCATGCAATCCAAACCTGTTAAACAATGCTAATCAGGTGTTTATTAAGTGAAACCATTATGACAAACTTGCTGCAGACCCTATCATGTGTCAAAGAGGTTGTAAAGTATTATTCATCAGATTTAAAGCTGATTAATAAGAGTCATTTAATAGTGAACCTTTCTTTCCTTAGCCTCTAGCTAAGCATATGTACCAAGGTTAAACTAACACATAGATGGTTTTCAAAGTAACGTTTCTGTTAAAAAGAAAGAAAATTTTTAACTGTTCTGTGAAAGTTCTAATAGTTGAAAAACTCTCATGAGGAGAAAGCTTATTTTCTTTTATTTTCAGGTAAAAATGTAGAAAAAGAATGGCATATTGATGTAAATTGATGAAGACAACTAGGAGACTACATATATTTTCAGATAGAGGAATAACATTTATAAATACTAGACATAATAAATATCGACTTTACTGTTCACTTCCATTTCACTGTCTTTCCTGTACTTGTCATTTACTTATTATAGCAGCAAAGTAAAAGCTACAGAATCACCTTGGCTATAGTGAAACCAAAAAGATGGTTAATTGTTAAGCAGAACTGAAACACAGTTATCAAACATCTGCTCTGTCCACGTCAGGGAGCAGTAAAGGTAAAAGTATAGAGGTAGCTGTAAATGATAATGATATAATGAACAGTGAAAGTATGGGCTGGGCTGCATTAAAAGATGCATGGCCAGCAGGTCAAGCGAGGTGATTCTGTTGCTCTGCTCTGCTCTGGTGAGACTCCACCTGGAGTCCTGCTTCCAGCTCTGGAGCCCTCAGGACAGGAAAGACATGGACCTGTTGGAGCAGGTCCAGAGGAGAGCCACAAAAATGATCAGAGGGCTGATACACCTGTCCTATGAAGACAGGCTGAGAGAGTTGGGGTTGTTCAGCCTGGAGAGGGGCAGGGTCCAGGGAGACCTTCTAGCTGCCTTTCAGTACTCAAAGGGGGCTTATAAGAAAGAATGGGACAGACTTTTTATCAGGACCCTCTGTGACAGGACAAGGTCTAATGGCTTTAAACCAAAAGAGGATAGATTTAGACTACATACAAGGAAGATATTTTTTTCTAATGAGCATGGTGAAACACTGGAAGGGATTTCCCCGATAGGCAGTAGATGTTCCTTATCTGTAAACATTCAAGGTCAGGTTGGACAGCACTCTGAGCAACCTGGTCTAGTTGAAGAGCTTTTAAAGTATTGAGTTGAAGTCAGGCTGACATGTATTTTGACATACATTTCATTGCAATATAAACTAAGATCTTCCTAATGAAAAGTGCCAATGGTATAATGTTGGAAAATATTGCTGATATAAGATCAGAATATCATAAGGCAGGAAATAATGACAAATCAGATTGGAGTAATAGATACAGAAGGGAAGAGTTCAAAGTATTTAGGCACTAATAGGAAGAATGACGGCTATAAGCAGTAAGTTTATCAGCTGATAAAGATCACCTACATCACAAAATGCATTGCTTATGACAGCACAAAATAGCGAGCTTGTCTCAAAAAAAGGTGAGAGTCTGGTCAGAGAAGAGCTAAGACTTTTTTAATTCACTCAACAGGTTATTCTCTGGAGCTGTTACAGAATAAGACCACCAAATTTAGCTCACCTCGTGTTATTTACGCTCCTCTGTTGCTGTCATAGCAGCACTATCAAGCACTCTATATGCCTCCATATCAGTTCTTGAGGTACGTGATAGGTTTTCAGTATTACCTTTTACAAACATTAATCTTGTTGACTATGACATAGCCCTAATCCCCAGGTCCTTTGGGCTGAAAAAGTGCCCCAGCCCCCAAAAAGAAGAAAAAAAAAAAAAAAAAATTAAGTCACACAATGTGGGTTAAGGAGTCTTCAAAGTGGGCATAGTAAATTCAGCCTAGAATGGATTAGCCCTGAACCCTTAGTCTGGACACAAGGTAACTTTCCAGTTTGTGGAGGGTTTATTCTAGCTAAATCAAATTAAAAAAAAATAGCCAATGAATTTTTTTTTCCTTTTTAAAAATAAAATACTACTAATTTATTGCATGCCAGTTATTTCATAGCAGTATCATTCATCCAACTAAGGTTCAATGAATTCAGTATTACTTTTTCCAGCTAGATCATAGAATCAGAGGATTGTAGAACATCTCAGGTTGGAAGGGACCCATAAGGATCACCGAGTCAAACTCCCTGCTCCTCTCAGGAGTACCTAAAACTAAACCATATGACAAAGAACATGGTACTAATGCTCCTTGGACTCAGACACACTTGGTGCCATGAACACTTCCACTGGGAGCTCACAGGGAATAGACTGGAGCACAACAGGAAACCTAGGAGACTTCTGCAGTGCTTTTCAAAGTCCTGGGGTCTTTAGGATGATAAACAAAAAAGGTTAATTAAGGCCTTAGGACTGCATTTTTTTCTGAAATGAAGCCTCTCTCCATTTTTTAATTTGGAGCTTTGTTCTACAATTTTTGCCGACTTCAGTTTAAATCACTAGATATGAATCTCATTTTTTTAAAAAAAGCGTATCAGTCCAGTTAATCTAAGCACTTTTATTAAGGGGATATCTAAGGAGCTAAAAAGGGGTGGTAAGACTTGACAAACAGGTTTTGGATACATACCATTGCTGTGATATCCCCTCTCCTATTCTGGTGTAATGAACACTTCTCTTGACCCAAAACAGGCTTTTTAACAGATACTGAACCGACAGAAGTGTTTGGATGAAGGGAATTCTTCCTTTACACATTTTCATGTGACACCTTTCTTTTATACTTTTTATTATCATTATTATGAGAATTTGTCAGAAAAGCAACAGAACACAAGGTATATTTGCTTCTACAAGCATATGTAGTTAAAGGAAAACTTCATGACAGCATAACAATACTGTGCTTATTTTAATATTTGATTTACTATAATTTTAAAATATATTTTTATTTTAGAAGTCTAGTGTGATGTGCACTTATTATTTGATTCTGACATATTGAAAAGAAAGATTCATAAACAAAATGTTACACAGTAAAAACTGAAAAATTTCTTCCTTTTTTCCTGAAGACAGTCAACACAGCTATTTTATAACAACAGGACCAGTCACTTGTGCTGAGTAAGAAAATCCATGACCCACTGAAGTTGTGCTGTACTGGGAGGAACAGAAGTGTGCAAACAGCTGCATGAAAGCTGATCCACTATGTCACTTATTGTGCTTGTTATGTTTGAAGTAATTCTCGTCTAATGCAGAACAAGACCAGGGATATGGAATGCTACTGTACAACAAATGATGGAGGTTTACACCCTGATTTTCTCATATAAACTTTTCTATCTGTCTGAACTGTTAATCTTAATGACCATGATTTCCCATCTTGGAAAAAGAGAAGGAATAATTGTTTACAAATTAGATGATCCTAAAATGTAGTAAGACAATTGCAAATGTATTTTTACGACTCTATCAGCAATGCAAGTGACATGATCTGTAGATGAGATCTTTCTAAAGAAAGAACCCCTTGGTGCTAAAATGAGTTTGTTAATCTACAGGGGAGGGTAAATGACAAATTCTCTGACATTTAGGGATATGAGTGCCTCAGGATTGGAATACGTCTCAGTTCCAAAGAACTGTCTGAAGCAAATCCAGAAGTGTCAGACTGTGAGGCCATAAATTATTACAATTTATAATGAACATCCATATTTTCGACGTTCTGTACAAATATTGACAGAGTCATCAGAATTTGTAACTAGTCTATGTTTTGTTTCTTGATTAAAGTTGATTTTTTTAAGTGGAATACCATCATCCTATATGATTTAATATTCCATCTAGTCTTAAAGTTTGTAAAGGCTAACAATACCTGGTAGTTTCTAATGAAGTAAACATGACACGGTTATTAACTTGTAATCTAGTATTTGTGCAAACACATAGTGATTTGCTTTCTTTAAATTTAATATTTCTACCATGACATTGTTGCCAGAAATTACTGAATAATATAATCAATATGCAGTGGAGAAGTGAAAATCTACGATTTTCCATGCACTGAAGAAAAAAACCTTTCTTCACAACTCTTTTATTAATTTATATTTTCTGAAAAGGCATCTCATCGTGCAGTTATCAATGAAGATAATAAATGTTTTAAAAAAAATTGGATTGTGTCCAAATCCATCAGATTCCTCTTCCAAAAGACAACTTCCTGTAGTCCATCCCTGATGACAGTGCCCTGAATATCTTTAACTTTTCCATCAGAACCATTTAGTGCAAGTATTGCTTCTCCACAGCTTGAACATCACTACCATTGTCAGAACCAGGCAAACAAATTTATGATGATGTTCCTGGGAATAAGGAACTTATGCAAAGGGGATTTCTTTGTAGTTCTTCATTAACATTTTATTCATTACAACAAGGGAGTTATAAGAGTTTCCTTTTACGCAAATTAGGTCACAGGACAAAAAATACACAGCATGGAAACACAGTGTATTACTACATAGAACAAAAGAGCTGGTTAATAAATTATGATAATAGCATTAGTCTACTGTAATGCTGAAAGGTACATTTAAATATTGTGAAATTTACTTGGAGAAGGAAAAGCTCTTGCATGTATTCGTAAATTGTTTTTCTTCTTTGTGCCTCAGTTTCTGTAGTCCCCTTTTATGTTAGTTCCCTCTGAGGGAATGTACATATCCTACTTTAAACATTTCGTTTGGTTTATTAAAAGACAAAGGAACACTTTGAGTGGGTAAAAGTTTTACTCGCCTGTTTTTCAGGTGAATGCTTTAACTAAATTCAGAGACATCCTGGATTAATTCATTCTGGAAATGACAGTGTGTAGAGTAATGAGAATGAAAATAAGCAAGCCTGATTAAAAAAATAAAAAATAGCAACATGGATATCCTTAAACATTAATGCCAAGAAGATAATAATTAAGGAAATTAGGCCTTTGCCATAGATAGCTATTATTATCAAAGTTATTCAGTTTCTTTATCTACTTATTTTATTTATTTATTAAAGTTCAGGGGGATGTGTTTGTTTTTGATTCAATTTATTTCTAAGATTTCTTTAAACAGAACAGGCTAAATTCAGATCTGTTTTAAATGGTCTAACTCTATTGAGCTAATTAATTTGGAACTACCTCATTAATTCAGTGATTACCTTCAGTTTATTCATTACATTAACTTACCTCCTTTTTGTCCATTTATGCAAGATCTGAATATACCCAAAAGATGTCAACATGAAGACCCTTACAAAGTTTCCTTTTGCAGGAAAATAAGCAAAGATTCTCCACTTCCTCCAAAGTAAAGCAATCAATTTTAACCAACTTTCTGGGAATGTCACTACCCACACCAGGGGAGGGCATTCCTCTTGTCAAAAGAGAAAGAGAAGGCATTTATCAAAGCAATACTTTGCACAGAGCAATTTCTTCTCTAAAATCACTCTGTTCTATTATTGATAATACTGTGATTAACAACTGACAAAAAGGAAAGCAACCCGTGAATGACTCTCCTAAACTTTTTAAAAATTATAACTAATAAATTATGTATATATAAATCATCTCACAATCTTTTCAAAAGATAAAGATACTTTTCAAAGATTTGAATTTTATCACTGTAATTCCCAAAGTGTCTTTCAATAATTATTAAGGAATAAAGAAGTATATTTGAAATGGAACACCCTTGATGGCATTTCTTAGCATGTAATTTCACTTTCTTCTATATCATCAGTTACTTTCAAAAGTCTACTACTCTACTATCCAAGTTATTATACTTAGTTAGATGTGTAAATGGGCGTACACATCTCCTTGCCACTTTATCTGTAAAAATCAAAAAAGTAGATCAGTTGCTAAGTCCAGGAGTCCGTGTTTCAGAGGCTGCTTTGGTACTTCTGTCTTCAGTATGCCCTGCAGTGCTGTATGGGGTGTTATTACTACTCCGACTCGACATATTGCAACACCTTGAAGATTAAAGATGGGTGCCAGAAGCATTATAGTTACCTTAATGTGACTTTCATCCTAAGAAGATACCCTGGCATAAGTAAATTGTTTCCTTACCAAAAAATCATTCACGTGGAGTCAAACCAGACAGAAAATATTATCATGCATACCATGGTGTAGGCTTATTCAGGATAACTCTTTAAGGAATGCCCAGAACAGTCTGGGTCTCAATGCTTCCGAACCCTTACAGAGTACATGTCTTGCAACCAGGTTGGCAAACCCATCCATTAGGTGTCTGAAAATAGGATTATGAGACTTGACCTTGCATAGGCTGCAGTTTCTGTAGAGGATGTTTCCAGAGAAAGAAAACAGTACTTTTCTAAACTAATGGTTAAGCATTAAAACATTAATCTTGTATCAACTCCAGAATTCAGCCGTGTTCAAATCAGCTGACTTCAGTCTTCACAGGGGCAGCAGATACTTAAGTTCTTTCCCAAAGCATTCACTGGCACAAAGAGAATTCTTAAACATGAATGTTGCTGTTTAGCTGGTAAAACTCTCTGAGCTTATTTACTGTAGTGTGGTCTACAGGCCGAGTTCTCTGTATTTAGTATTTAGTCTACCTTTATTAAATGTGTTCTACAGATGTGCAGATAGAGTGCAGAAAATATTTCTTTTACTTACCAGTAAAATGCTCTAAAATGTGAGGATATTTTGGAAAAGGTATTCTGCATAATTTTATGCTTAACATTAGAAGAAATCACAGCAATGTGGATTATAGATGGAGACACATAATTTTATAGCAGTTACTTTTGGAGTGTGGTGAGATTTCATAAATACTGTTATGTTTCTCATTTCCTACTGGCTGGCTCTAGGGGGTTCCCAGCTTAGCAGGCCAAAAGTCTGGACTGACTGCTGGAGCCATCCCTTGATGACTGTTCAGGAATCATAAGTATTGCACTTAAGTACTCTTGAAATCCAGAAGGGTATTTGGCAGCAGGGATCTTTTTTCTCACCTGGTGATGAATATAAGGTGCCATTGATATACTTATTGGGGCAGATGTGTCTGGAAGTTTTGCCTTGGGATCAGAGTAGGAATACAAGTAGGCCTGTGACTCCCAAGATTCACAGTCTTTCCTAGCTAGAGGGAAACGTACTCTTTGTTGCTCTTTTCCTTCCATCTCCACTAGGATTTGAATGTGAGCTGGAAAACCCAAACAGCAATGAAATCCTTACTCTACTACTATAAATCACCTGTATAAAGTCTTTCGTCCTCTGTATGAAGTCTGAAGAAAGGTTTTCAATATTTCTTACTTTGCTCCCAGTTTTCCACATACCTATACAGACAGCACATCTAAAATAATTATTTATGCATAATATTAATTATTATTCAATGCCTAATGGAAAATTCGACAAATAGCAATTCTCATCACAAAATGTAACCCTGTTAGGAGCACAACTTAGCAAAGTATAAATGAACTCTGAGGGAAAAGAATACTGATTCAAGGGCAATTGTTAGAACAACCCCTGCACAAGGCTACACTGAATTACAGGCACATGTAGAGTAGACAATCCAAACTGGAACTGACCTTAGCAACAGTCCAGGCATGGTATTATTCCTGGGAAGAACTGCTCTTGAATACTTTTTTCAAAAGTGCTAGGCATTAATGTTGTATTCATAGACTTTATTTATTTTTTTTTAATTACAACAGACTTTGTAAAAATACAAATCTTTTTCCTAGATTTATACACAAATCTTCTTTTTTGCCAATAACAAAACTACCTCTAAGTTTAAAGGTAAAAAACTTGGCCTTTACCATTTGACAAATTTATATGGTGCAAGTAAAATCAGTATTTATTTTTATATTGATTTGTTTTCCTAGGAACTCAGTTTAGCTGAAAATACTTATCTAAGAATCAATTTAATCCTTTAACAACAATACATTTATTAACCCTTTATTAGACTCTTTAAGGAGGGAAAGAAAATTTGGAAACTTTTAAAATTTTGAACAGCATTACTTTTGTTCTAAAATCAGAACTAAGTGCTATAAAACCATACCAGCTTAGTAGTCTGTTCTAACAAATAGCTGTGCCCAGAAACATTCATTTTCTGGCCATGAGGTCACTTGTTTGGTAAGGCTGACTTCCTCACTATTCAGTTCTCTTACTTACTAAATCAGAAGAGCCAAGTGTCCAAAGTGGCAGTTCTGAGCACTTCCCAACCCCTGCTAGCTCTCAGAAAGCATCACACTCCTGTGTCAGCAGTCCAGGAAGTCTCTAGGCCATGTGGGTGACAACTTCCCAATGCCATGACTGGAGATACCAAAGAATGATAATGCTGGTCCTGACCATTGCTCAAAAGCAGGGAAGATGTTGTGACAAAGACACTCGGAGACGGAAACCTGGGCTGCACTGACTGTTAGATTATCTTCCTCACAGGAAAGCTGGGAAGATAAGCATCAAGCGTAGGTCTCTGGCGTCAATAAGAACAGACTTCAATCTCTTTAAGCAAGTGGTAGGAAATCCTGGGGGAAGCTGCTGGGAGGGAGAAGAAAGGCAATGAGGAGAGGTTATCTACAGCAGTTGTGGCATCTTCACATTTGTACACAGCTAACGGGCTGACCTGTTGTGGTGGTGTTGATAGTCCTACTTTAAGCTGGAGGCTGGAATAGATGGTGGCACCTCGGAGAAAAAGTATTTAAGAAAGGGCAAAATGCCATCAGATGGAAGAACACATGAGCTCTTCTTAAGCACAAACCAATGCACATAATATCAGAAGAATTAAGTTTCGGATTTTTTTTTCTAGAACTGATAGGAACTTACCACTTGAGCCCAGATTCTCACAGGTATTTAAAACCCATGTTGTAGCTGACAATAATGAGTTAAGTGCCTTTGTACCTTTGATAATTTTTTAATTAGTTCTGTAGTAATCAGCCATCCTCAGATGGAGGCTTAATAGGTGAAAACCATCATAATTATATATGTGAAATGTTTGTCCACAAAATGATACACCACAGATTTACTTGTCTTTCATTTTGCTTCATAGTACGTGTGAGCTTTTTACATTCAGCTGGGCTTCACTTGAAGAAGTGCAATTTGTAGGTGGAAAAGAATACCGTATTTTAATATTTTAATTGATTTTTTGTTTTTAAAGAAAAGAATACTCTCTTCAGCACCACCCAATTTTATACGCTTTTTTTTGTGATTTTATTATCTCTTTTTGTAGACTATCTGTATTTTTAGTTTATGGTCATTGATTGTATGAGTTTCCTAATTTCCAGCTAGATGAAGCTGTTGAGAAGTTCTGTATGCTTGTAAGTGTAACCTACACTGCAGTCATCTTTAGGAAAGCATTAACTGCGATCACTTACTGCATATGAAATGAGAAAATATTACATCTGTATTTCCAAGATAAGTGATCAGCTGAAGGGTTTTTTCTCATCTCTCCTTCTGTTTGCGTATTTTCCTGCCTTTCACAATGATCTTCATATCATTTCTAAAGAATGAAGAGAAATACATTCAATATCTGCATGTATTTTTAGGCACTTGATATTTTCTAGAAGCCACTGTGTTTGGTAAAGCTACCAAACCTCTAGAAGATTGAAACACCTGAATGAAAGTGCTCTGCATACTACAGTATATTCTACCAAACACAGAGGTATTGCAGCATCCATCTTTGCATGGGAAGAAAACTTTTTGTTTTAAATTGATATCCTCTTAATTTTAGTGTTACACTTGCTTTTACACAAGGGTAAAAATATAGGACTTTCTCATTTAAAAATAAAATTAAAAAATCTTTCCCTTCCATTCTCATTGTCCTTGAAGCCAGGAATTGTGAGGATCTTCTCTGGACATCCTGACTTTGATATCAGTGAGAAGATTCTTCAGAGGACTGGGGCATTTACAGTAACTTCAAGATCTCTTTATGCTTACATGAAAGAAAGCATTTCTTACACTACAGATTTTAAAACTGTAGTCCATGCAGATATTAAAGTGAGACTCTGGTCAGAATTTATGCTATGTATTTCATCCACAGCTTAGAAAAGGGTATTTCTAGATCTTTATTTCTAATAAATAGATTTGTAAAATATGTCATCTGTTCATTTTGGTGTAGCAGTTCCAGATACAGTACCATCCAAGAACGGTTTGCAATTCATTTTGAATATGTTATTTACTAGACTAAGAGTAAGAAGTTTAAAACTCTAGGCTATTTCTAAATGGAGACAGAAAAGTGGATTAAAGGCTTCATTAGCACTATTGAATTAATGAGGATTTAGCATTGATTACTCTAAAACATATGTCATTTCCTAGTAATGCAGGATTGGAAAGGTCCTCCATCATATTCATCTTTCTGAACAGAAGCAAGAATACATGTACACCAATCTTTTTTGATCTCTTTCTCCAGTAAAAGAGATTTCACTATTTCTAATCGTCCTGTTCCGGTGCCTAACTGTCCCTAACATTTGAGGATATTAGTCTTTAAGAACATTTGGCTATTCGCTTAGTTATAAGTAGTGGAGATTTTAACATAATAATGCTTCCATGTGTATTTTATAAACAAATTTTTACTTTGTGAATCAAGATCTACCATTATATTCTATGAGATAATCAATAGTAATACTGCTGAGGTTAATGGAGATTTTAATGTTAACTCTGCTGACTACATTGCATGAATAAATCTAGTTGGGAAATCAGCATCTAACTCTTGCTTTTCACATAATCATCAATAATAATAATAATGTATTTAAATAGAAGAGAAAAATAAAAATCCACTTTAAGAATCAATAATTTTGGTAATGATATATGTAATAGAATATGACTAGCTTTGACCCTCAGAGCTCTGCACAAGCAGCTCATTGTGATTAGTAAACCGAGCAAAACATGATGTGGAAAATATATAGAGAAAAGTAACCCTAATGTTAACACATCCAATAATATATGGAATTTGATTCCATCAGAAGCTTCTGATGATACCATAAACTGCCTTCAGGACTGAATTACAATCTCAGTACTTGATAAAAGGAATGATAATTTATTACAGCACTGTCCCTTGTTACTGCTGAATGTAAGATCCTATGTTTCTACTTCAAGACTGAGTTTTAGCTTCACTATACCTCACTTGTAAAAATGGTTTTTAACTAGGTTTCACATAGAATTATTCAACTGAACATAAATTTCTTTTTATATATTAAATATTGTTTATATTTTGCTTTATGCTGGACTTTTATTCAAGCAGAAGTGCAGAAAGATATCATTGTATCTTTGCTGGAAACGTCAAACTATTGAAACTGAAATTATTTTATTCAAATTATTATGAAAGTAGCTTTTTTATGTAAGACAAAAATCATCAACAGATTTATTTTACAGTACTCATTTTTGGAGTTTTCTGCTTCAGGGTTTCAGGCTTAGTTTGGGGTTTTTTATACAACCAGTTTTCAAATTTTTCAAATTAAAAGAGTCCAATTTCCTAATTTGAAGCAAATAGGACATCCTATATTTCTAGATCAGTCCTACCTCCTTTCATGTTCTGGATGTTATGGCAGTTGCCTTCAGAGCATTCAGTGTAGCTCTTCCTGACAGTTTTTTAGAGCACTACTTGCTTATAGCTCTCAGAAAGACATTATCTAAAGATCTTATATCTAATTGATATTAGAGTCGAAGCCTCATACAGACCAGTGTGGCTTTCATAGCAGATGAACGGCATTGTATTTTGGTTGCAATCAGACCTTACAGGTAGATCATCATGAAGAACATTTACACTAGCTCAGCAGGATTTCTTAAATTGAATTAATTGTTCCTATTCAAACCTAGCAGTAGGATCAGGACCTATACTATTTTCAAAATTCACATTGTAAAAAAGACCCAGGTAAAGGGTTTTCATATTAGTAGTGATATATTTTATTCATCCCCCCCAAAAAAAATCTGTAGTTGTTGATAAATTCTTGCATCTCTAGATCTTCTTTGTATACTATTCAAAACAGTATTCATTTGTTCTTTTACATATTATTGCTCTTCCTATACATGGAAATAGAAAGACAGAGCCTGACCAATGAGAATAGACTTTTGTTCTCTAATCCAGCCTCTTGAATCCTGCAATCATTTCTTTGTTCTAACGTCTATAAATTGATAAATACTCTGAACACATTCTGTCTTGTTAAACAAAATTGTTTTATCTCAACAGGAACCTACATCTGTGGTATTAAACTTTAATACAAATGCTAGGCACACATCTCAAATGTGTTACTAGTCCTGTACTCCACAGGAAAAAAAATTATTGTATGTTCTTTGAAATATTTCATCTGCTTCCATTCACCCATTAACTAATGTGTCATGGACTGAGGTGCCAAGTCCCCCCATCCAAAGCCAGAGTACAGGTCTTAGCTGTACTTAACTTCTTATTTCAGTTCAAAAACTTGAAATATTAAGAAGTAATCAAATTCATGGACAAAGACCAATGAAAAAAATCATAGTGTACTAATTTTTTCCTCTCTCTTCCCTCAACGCTGTATAATTCTTATTAGCAAGACTATTACATTAAAAGCTGGTTTCTTTCTATCAAGCTGCTATGCCTTCTGCAGGGATAAGTAGAGAGCTGGGCTGTGCCTAGGAGATAACTCAGTAAGTGCCTGCTTTGACTTCTTCTTTTATTATTTTTATTTCTTTTTCTTTGTATATTTTTGGTTTTAGCATTCCATTCCATCCCATTATTTTCCTCTCACAACAAGGTAGCTATCACGAGCATAGAATGCAGGAGACTTGCATGGCTTCTGCAAGACAATAGTCAAAATGGACAATTTCTATACCTCAGAACTGTAGTTGACATAATTCTGTAAAATTTTTTCATGATTAGAAGAAAAAAACAAACAGGGTAGGGAATGAAATACTGCATAGTAGTTCATAAAGGCAGAATACAACTAGAAGTTTTCTTATAGCTATGAATGTGCTAGGCAGAGAACTTAAAAGGAAGATTTTTCATAAATGAATCTTTATTTTCCTCACTAATTAATAAACACCATGCTGTGAATAACTGATGATTATGTTCTAATAAGAAAAATCAATACATTTACACTCAGGGTCACAGCAATTGATGCTGCAGAATAGAAAAATATATTCTCCATTGATCCTTTAGCAATCTTGTAACTAAAAAGGAGAGGAAAGAAAGCCAATTACTGTAGTATGCCTCTGAAAATGAAAAGATTAAAACAAGTTAATTATGTTTTCTTCAATAACTACAATTTTTGATGAAAGCAAGTAGAATAAGGGCATCCTGTGTCTCCAGTACAGAGACATTACTTTTAACTAATTAAAATATAGTAATTTTACATTTAACATCTCTTAAAGAATAGGCAAAAAAAATGGTTAGAATAATAAAACTTAAAAATCTCACAGGGTAAAACCTTTTGATGTTGCTGTGAACAGACAATTAAATTGAAGAAAGAAACAAGCTCCTGGAGCATTGAAGTTTAAGGAATTTTCATATGTGAGCAAACAGCCTTTGTGGAGAAGGACAACAACTACACAAATAAAATCCTAAGAAAAACTGTTCACGGTTTTCTGTTTTCCATAAGAAGTATCTATTATTCCTTCAAGTGATTCTTGCATAGCACCACATGCAGAATCCTGATGGCTTCCACTGCAGGTTTATCCATACTGAAGTGTGGCTGTAACAATTTATAAATGGTCAACACAAAATGGTGTAGAAAGTCAGCAGCATCTACTGCTCATTTTGGTCTCATGGTGCAATAAAACAAGTCATTGCAAAATCAGATTTCTCTTTTAAAGATTAAATAGGTACATAACTTTTCTTTAAAACTCTTAGTGAAATTCATAAAAATATCTGGAACTAACTAGATTTCCATTTTTCCTTTCCTTTGCTACTGTAGGCAAAATTAAACCCACCAGACATCTAAGGTAAAGGAATTATTCAGTAGCACCTGAATGCACACACATGTATAGTTATTCTGACTTCAAATACTCAGTTTTAATTTGAGGTATAATATGCCATTTTAAAGACTAAATTTAATCATATTCTTCAGCTCCAGATATTCTGTCATGGCAGTACATGGCTAAAACCTGTTACTTTACCAGATAGTAATCATACTGGGCCTATGAAAAACTTTAGGCAGTTTTCCTTGACCTATTTGATTACCTCCAATATTGTCAGATTCATTTATTTTGACTGCATTCAGTATTCTACTCAGTCTCTCCCAAGCTTACCTTTTTGTTAACATCTCAAGCCCACAGTGTTCTCGTTAAGGTCTGTTTTCCAGGCATTTTCCAACTAATCATGACTGGGACTCTGAGGTTAAAAGCTACCACCTCTAGCATATATTCTGCACTTGAAAGTCACTGTATAAAACTAAAAATAAATTAGGAAGTAAGGATGAAGTTAATCTTTGGACTCTTGTTTCACTGAAATATCTAAATCCACATATACTGGATGCTGCTATCCAACTGCATTTTAGTAATTTCCTAGACACTGGTTTAGGTTCAGCTGTAAATTCTGGGATATCATTTTCCCTTTATTTTATTGGATAGAAGATTCTCTTTACACATTTCTTTGTTCTTTTCCAGATCACCAACTGTCTGTTCTAGCTCTTAAGAGACAGACAGTAAACCAGTGCATTTGGAGCTACAGTTGAGAACGACTACTTACTACAGTAATTGCATGATAATTACGTACCACATATGCTATTTTCTGTCTCTCTTAACTTAGATACATTATAACCTGCTATCACAACAGTTCCTTTACTGAGTGGAAGTGTGTATGTTTAAAAGAACAGGACAGATGTAGATTCCCAGACATATTCTCAGTAACCCGTCAGTAACAAATGTTAGGAAAGGGAGTTAAAAAAGAATAACATCACTGGGAAAAAATAAATACTTTCACTATGAAAAACCTGTCTTATGAGTCTTTATTTTACCATAGTCTTGTAAACGTGATTTTGTTAGGACGTTCTTGGTCACATAATATCCAGAGAAAGAGCTGAGCTAAAAGTTAAACAGATGAAAGGAGTTACATTTTGCCTTAGGCATGCTTTCACTAATTTTTTTTTGTTATTATTCAGTTCACTGAGCTTGTTCAAGTTTAACGTTGCAATTAGTTGCGTAACTACCTAAAAAGTATCACATAAAGTTGTTTGTGTTTTAGGGAATCTTGATACTGGTTCATAACATCGAGAGTACTTGCTGATGCTGATCAAACATATTTGATCAAACCTAGAGTACTTCACCCTAGGGGGAGGTTCTAGCAAGAATGCAAGATATTCACTTCTCTGCCATTTCATAGACGCTGGCAGTAGTCCCAGTAAAAATGAAAACAGTCACTAAACCCAGTGAGCGCTCTGTCAGTTATCGTCATCTGAACTAGTAAGGAACATTCGTCTTTCAGGGTCTTTTCTTGACCCATTTTCCTACAATGAAACACTATAATGAAATATTGAATAATAATATTGAAATCATGTACTTCTGAAAGAGAAAAGAAATGTAAATACTCTGTGTTATTATTTCTGGCTCAGAAAAAAACGAAATATAAACCTAAAAAAAAATTAAACTGAAAGAACTCACCATTGATTCTAGTACCATTCATCCTTCAATGTTATGTTGAAATATTTCATTGAAAGATTAGTAGAAAACTGAGCACCCAGTATTATTTGAGTTTTCAGCAGCTGAAATATTCTGAGTTCAAAAGAGAAAATTTTTAAAGGTAAAGTGTTCAGTACATTCATTATACACCCTATCCTTAGATACACATATGTAAAAACAAAGTGTATTATAAAATTGTGTTACACATTTTTTGCTTCAGTAGCATTATATTCCATTATTAGTGTCACTAAGACGAGCATTTGCATTCATGTATGCTTCACCAGGCTTTTTTACAACTGCAATTGTCATATACCATTGAAACCATCTTAGTATCTAACAGGCAAGTAAGAAGATCAGAGAAAATAGAAAAGACTCTTTTTAGAGAATAAAGAGAAGAAAAAATGATAATGTCTATCTGAAACCGAAATATACTCCCTTCAGCTTCATATTGAGCCTGCTTATCTGCTGCCTTGCACATCTGATTTTTTATCTGTGCTAAATGGGTTTAAAATAATACTAAATTAGAACAGCAGTATTCATAGATACAGAGTTATGGATGGGATTCATTTCCAAAACTGAAGTATCAAGTCTAAATGTCATATTTAACCTCCTATTGTCTAACTTTGACTTTTAAACGACAGTGGAAAGTACTGGGCGTCACCAGACAGGAAAATCCAAATATTTTAGACATTTGTTTCAGGAATTTCTGAATTGCCAGCTGTAGATTCCACTGAGTATCCAAAGAGATTAATTTATACTCATGATTTACTTTCAGACAGCTGAAGTTGGATGTTATGAATTATATATCTCTAATTTTTAGGTGGTTTGAAGTGAGACTATAGGAAAGAGGGAATAAAAATTGACTCTTAAAACAGCTACTGTCTTTGGAATACACATGCTCAACCAGTTACACCTCAGCAGAATAAGAAAAAGTATAAAATTCACCAGCAAAGTCTATTTCTGAGAGATTTGATCCTGGAGATTTTGAAGTGGTCAAAACAGGTGGTTGATACAAAAATCCAAAGAGGATTTCTTTCTCTGAAAAATCTCGGGCATAGCTAGTGTCTAAAGCCATGAGTTTCTTGTATGTCACTCATGATATATTAACAGTAGTAGAGTGGCAAGGAGTTAACTGGAACTAAAAAGTGATGTATTTTTCTACTTGTTCCTGGTTTTCTGCGAAAGCAGTGTCTACAGATGGGCATTACACATGCACAACTCTAATACGGGACCAACGAATGAAGATATCCTAGACATGCAGAAGCATGAACTGTATATTCCTGCAGGCTTATTTGCAAATGACTGACAGCATTAAATCGCCAAACTCATTTCTGAGAAGATCTAGGGTAAACATATATGAAGAGTATTTTGAGAGCTTCAGTGCAGGGTTCTGCTGAGCAATTTAACAGGTCTGAACTAAAAAGCTTGTTTATGAGGTAGAGTAGAAAAATCTCTGTTTTTCGGAAAAACAGTTGATTCAGAAGGGAAACCGGTATATTCTTGTATATATTTTTGTCAAGGAACCTAATCTAACATGAGTCAAATAAATCACACATAAGATGTCCTTACTTAACTATGTTCTCTAAAGCTCAGGTAGATTAATTATTGCTTCAGATTATTTCAGTATTTTGACCAGACCTTCTATATCCTTTGCTAAGTGGCTTTTTTCCAAAAACTTTTCCCACTCTCTTCTTCATAACGTGTCAATCTTTCTCCCTACTTGGCCCTCATACCTACTCTTCCCTGAGGTCTACCAACCACCTTGATATTTCTTTCCCTTCCTTTGCCTTCGCCTTCACCCTTATGTTTGCCTTTGTTTCCCCTTCCTTTTTTCCTTTCCCTTCCTCTTCCCCTTCCCTTTCCTCTCCCATTTTCTCTTTTTTCAGTACAGTGTTACCTCTCCACTGCATGGTCCTCAGAGAGGGACCAACAATGTATTTGTATTTGCAGATTCCTTTGCAAATGGGACCTCTTCTTGATTAGTCTTCCATTAGTTATAAAAACCAGTAAAAAACGATAACCGTAGGGGGTTGGAATGTGAGGAATAATGCTGGCTGTCCAGATTTCTATGGGGTTCAGTTAGCCATTCGATATGCTAACAGAGCAAGCTGCTGAAAAGGCTGTCATTCAGTGTGTAAGAATATGTTCTTACCATTTCTGTACAAAGAAAGACAGAATCAAAATATTTTATTCTAACTACAGTTAGGTGGTGAGTTTACAATGATTTATAAAAGGAAGCTTCGCTATTCTGAAAGCATGCTGCATAATAAATGTCTGGAGAGTTTAATTTTTTTTTTATCCTGCATCCCAGACTATAGTATTCACAGAATATTTAATCAGTTCTGTTATTCAATGTATCAAATTGACATCTGTTTACAACTTATATCCTTATGATGTCCAACATTCTCCTGAAACGTGAACATTTAAAAATAAACATATCCACAAACTGGAGGCTTTCTACTTAAGGGGTGTGTGCACATATGTTTAAAAACAGGTGTATGTGTATCTTTATTGTGGTTTGTGTTTGTGTGTAAGCATATATATTTGATTACTGCTTTTCATTCCTTTACACGTTCTTGTTCTTTATGATCTATTATTTCTTCCTGGCTATAAAGCAGCAAGTGCCAACACCTCTACAACTAATGAAGCATATATCTCTGCTTTGAATATGTTAAAGTCATAGCACTAAAGAAAGAGCATGTGGGGAACTTTTAACAGCATTACAGCATGTGTTGCTCTTCCACTACATTTTAACTTTGCTGTTTCTGTAATAACAATCAAGTTTGCTGCATTCATGCTACAGGTGGAAACATTTTCCTGGTTTACATAATTCTACAGTACTGTACCTTATTGAAATATAAGGGAGAAAGATCTCTTTCAGATTAACAGATTTTTTAATAAGATGCAGTTTCTGTATCCTAGGGCTTTCATAATCCTCAAAATAATGAAAAATAATTTTAAAAAAGTCATTAGGGACTACATCTTATTGTCCTTTCTCTCCAATTAATTGAAAGATTTCACTATATTGGATTCCATCTACTGATATATGAAAGATAAATTTTTCACTGTAAAAGAAGAAAAATTGTCAAAACTAAAAGGAAATGCACGTTTTGCTCCTGCAGTAACAAACTATGCAGAAATCAATTGAAACACACCTACCAAAATACTTCTAATAGCTGACTCATTGTGTAAAGTGAATAAAAATATTCTGGGGAAAATCAAGAAATCACATGAACTTGGATGGCCCCCAAAAAAACCCGTAATTTCTCTCATAAATCCAAACAAGCATAAGTAGGAAAAAGGGAACGATCATTTATGGTATGAAGCATGGTATGTCCTATTCCACACAGTAATTAGGTAGACTAGGGTAGAGAAAATTGCTTTTAGTTTGAGACAAGGCTTTCACCTGCATCACATAATCTTGTACATGAAGTTTGATGATATAAAAGGAAAGTTACAACGTGCTCCCAGTTTTCCTTTGGAATTTTTTTTTTTAAAACTCCTTGTATTATATTTTTCTTGTCCTTCCTACTTTCCCAGCTTCAGAATTACCTTAACCGTATTAAATGTTGCTCTTGATAGAATTAATCCACTCCACTTTATCTGACAGAAGTTACTACTGGGCACCAATATCTGGCAACAGATAAGTATTTTTAATATTTTGATATTTGTTTCTCTCCATGGACCTCAATGAATTTAATTCACAACCATAAATCTCACTGAAAATTTGATCAAAACCCAAACCAACTTAATCAGAAATCACCTTCTTCTTGAAAATCTTTTTATAACAGGTTAACAAGCATTCAAGATAATGCTAATTTTTACACTTTGCCAAACCCACTAATCTTTCCAGCACTGTCCTCCAGTACTTTCTGCCATTCATAGGCTCCAGTAATGTCCATCTCACAAAACATATCTCTATGATTGGCATTAATTGGCACACTGATTGGCAGAGCATAACCTATGATGTCATGCCTAGAAGTGGTCCATCTATGCCAATATTGAAGGAAAAGAGGTGGAATGCGTGCAGCAGAACTCAGCGTTACTACCCAGGGTGGAGGACAAGACCTTGGTCTCCAGGGCAGGCTCTCCACCACGATGCTAAAACACTGAAATTTAAAAAAGGAAAAAATACCCTTTTTCTCTATATGCCCCTTGTGAGTTAACACAGATGTCAGGAAAATGACCACTTTATCTTTCCTCCTCAGCCCTCTGCACTACTACCACCACCCCCACTCTTTTTCTGTCACTCTGGATTACATCCGGAGTCCACTCTTTTATTGTGTAGCCTGAAGATGCTCTACCAGTCATGTTAGGCTCAATCTCTCTTTTACCTACTTCTCCCTCAATTATTTTTGTACTTTCCTCTACAGAAGCAGTGGTGATCAACCACCCTTCTACAGGTTGGCTGTAAGGTCACTAGCATCTCTAAAAAATGTCCTCAGTACCTGCTTCCATCATTATGCCTAAAAAAAGCTAGCTAACAAAAAAAAAATAGCTTTGAGGGACATAACAAAGGACATATATTATAATAGAAGATTGACGCTCCACTATTTTTTTTATCCATGTCTTTTTAAACACTGGTTTTAAACACTTTTAGGCAGGGCAGATCGAAACCACTGAATATATTGTAACTACAAAAATGACTAATAAAAATAGAACTTTAGCAACAGTGGAATCATACAAAATAGGAACTTATTTCATGTGTGCCCCTATTTTGACTGTGAGAGGACTCTGCTTGAAGATTCATTTATTTATGCAAAGGAGAAAGCTGACACTTTCTCACTAATACAGTGGGAATTTAGACTACAGGTAGCAGATGCACAAGGGCCATTTCACATGGAACAACCTGAGTGTTGGGCCTGCTTGTTGAGGAATGTATCTCTTAATATAGATCACCAAATTTCACTATATTTCTGCATGATGAGGTCATTAGTGTACACTACTTTGAAATAAATTTTCAGAAATTAAAGAAGATATTAGGGTTGGAAACTGGTGCAATATTATACACGATTTTTTTTTCCATTACATTGAACATGAAAAATCTAAGCACTTTGTAAGAGAACTGGTAATTGCTATATGACTGGACATGAGTTATATTTATTTACCATAATTCCTGACATTTCTGTCATGAATCGTCATGTCATGTTCAGCTCAGTCACATTACTTTATAACATGAGACAGCAAACATGAAAAAATATGTCACAATAACCCAGATAATATTTTAGTGAAAAAGAAATCTTTCTCTTCCAGCTTGGACATAATTCTTCCCCCCCAAAAAAAAGAAAAGAATGGAAATCATATTTTTCAAAACTACGACTGAAGTAATATAGTTTAAAATTTGTGGTTGTCTCTCTTTTTTTGACTGGCATTTTTATATGTATTTCACTAACAACAGACATCTAAAGGAATGTTTATAAGTTAATAATAAAAATAAATGGAAACAAATGTAGCTTGCAATATTCAAGAGAAATTTTATTAGTCGTCTTTTCATAATTCCTTCAAGATGAGAAGCTGACATTCAGACATAACATTTATTCTTCAATGAGATCTTAACTATATCCAGTTTTAAAGAGACACTTCTTAAGGTTCAAGCAGGTTGAGTAATCTGATCAAGGTTATAGTGTGAAAGTATGTATTAAATTTATTTTGGAGCATGGCACACTTCAGTTTCCCTGTATACCATACTGCTTATCCATTTCTGTTTTAAATCAAGAATCAGCCCAGCATGGTATAAAGTATACCAGAACACTCTGTACTGAAAAACGAAATCACCAGTTGCTTGGTGCAGAATTTAATACCTGCCAGAAAGAGTCATAGAAAAGTTACTTTTTAAGAATGTTTTAGTATGTAATCTGCTTATTCCAAGGTTTGCTCAGACTTTTATAAAAATCATAAAAGGTGATACCGTAGACTAAAGCTGTTTGCAATTTGCATGGACCATTTTGTTGTCAACTGGTAGTCTTTTCCAATGTTTTTCATTATTAGGGGAACAAATTAAAACATACTCAGACTGTGCCACATATGCTAAGTATATAATTTGTAGAAAATTCTTATCTGTCTATTAAATTTATTCTATTGCATTTTCTTCCCCCTGTCTTGGGATAGTGGACTCACTCTTTTCCCTTTTAATAAGAGTTTTGTGTTAAAACCGGCATGTTGAAATGCCTGACATGAGAATTCTCAAACTGTCTTAACTAGATTTTGGCATTTAATAAGCTGTAAACTGCTGAAGCTATTTGCAGATGAAGTCTCATTTTTGTCCATCAGCAGGGGGCTGGGAGCATAATTAATAGAGTGAAAGTTGAAAGACGGACAGCATGGTTACATTTATGCAAATATTTCAGGAGAACATCTAACAGAAACGAAAAATAGGTTGCAACTGATTGGTTTGGGTTTAGACCAAAATCCACAGGGCCCATTTAAACATTGCAGATTGTGCATATGACAATTAAGAACTATAGTGTTAGTGGTTTTTTTAACATACTTTCAGTAATGGAAAAAATAATAAAAAAAGAGAACCTTCACTAACAGTCAAAGTTCCAAATCCAGGGAGACAATTCTATTTCTGTTCTACGTTCTTTTACTGCTCATGAATGTTAAGATAGATTTAAAAAAAAAGATATTACAAAAATCATAAGATTCACATGCCTTCAACCTTATGCCAGTCTCTGCTGTTTATTTCTTTTAGTCATATTCCAGTCCTATGCATCCTGGTACACCAAAGATTCTATTTAACTGAAGTTAGTTAAAAGCTTAAACCACAGAGATCAGGACAGCTGTTAGAGGTATTAACCCAGGTGCCACTTAGAATGATCAGAAGCTCTTTCATTTATTCTACTTCATGTTATATTGTCTTGTAAAGATTATTGTTGATCTTTTTTTCCCCTCCTGGTTTCTATTGTGTATTGGAATGATTCCTGTGTTAAAACTAAAAGCTGTAAACATGAACATTTTGACTGAAACACTTTCTATTTCATAACTTTGTGGCTTATATTATACATGTATATCATAACAATTGCAACCTTGTTCATTGATTTTTGGCTATGCATGAAGAGTAGGATGTACAGCAGATAAAACTTGTAAAGAGATTTTGATAGGGAATTTAAACTCTAGTCCTTCTTTCATTCTTCATTTGGTTTAACTTGAGCATCTTATTCCAGCAGGATAACCACTGGCAAATAGTTTAGTTTTTATTAGGCAGAGGGAATAATTTCTTATTCCTTTATGGTAAACCTAATGTGCACAGATTTCTGCTGTTCTCAGCATGCCCAGATTTGATGGATTCTTCCTACATTCCATCTTGTTGCCAAATATATTAGAATCAGGTCATGCTAACGTTTGGATAGGACAGGAAGAAAGTACCTTTGAGAAGAAAAATACTCACTATTTTCTACATCAACAGGAAAGTAAACTCTTGATTTTCATTCATGCTAGGGCTTCTTTACACCACTTGGTGATGTAAAGTATTGGGCATCTTTAGACAACACTAGGTGATCTATATGGGGAACTGCATCAAGCATCTGCTCAGCATATGCAGTGGAATCTGGGGGGATACTCACTAACTGTATTCAGATACACTACCATTTAAGTTCTACCTAGGCTTACCCCAAAGAAAATTACAATGGAAGGCATTATTTACTATCTCATGACATCTAAGCACTTCTCTTTGAAGTCAGCAGTTATATTTTATTCCAAGCATCACTTATAAATGAATTAAAGGTCTTCAACTTCTGAATACAAAAAGACATATAAACTAAAGTCTTATTGTCTGTTCAAACACAGTAAGATTAACATTCAGAGCTCTACAGGTGTGTCTCCGAGTACAGCTGTGAAAAAAAGATAAAAATCAATGTAAAGTACATAAAGAGGAGGAGGTATTGTAGATCTCTAATTTTAATCAGGCTTACCACTGAAGTTACTTTCAGATTTCTCAAGATGTCAGAATTTTTTTGCTGTATATTAAACATCAAACATTGACTTTGAAATGGTTAACTATTAACAAGTAATCAAGCATATCAGCTAACTTTTACTTGTCAAGTCTCTAATAGCCATTGCAGTCCCACTGGTAGGTAGAAGAGTACTCATCACTCCATTCATTTCAAAAAAGTGGAAAATATGAAGTACGTTAATTACTCAATGATCTAATACTATGCAGTGGTCAGGTAGTGGAGATACTGTTGCTGTATTAAAATATTTAGGATAAATTATTGGTACCTCTTTCTATATTATAATGCTTCCATTACAGAATCACAGAATCACAGAATCACAGAATAGTAGGGGTTGGAAGGGATCTCTGTGGGTCATCTAGTCCAACCCTCCTGCCGAAGCAGGGTCACCTACAGCAGGCTGCACAGGACCTTGTCCA
>Ga0065711_1026348_pt1 | contig 77103 bp, 42 predicted proteins | sample Hoacrofraction12_FD_59098 | JGI IMG/M metagenome (GOLD analysis project Ga0065711, IMG submission 59098) | Hoatzin crop microbial communities from Cojedes, Venezuela - Epithelial fraction 12 v2 (version 2) | ecosystem: Host-associated > Birds > Digestive system > Esophagus > Crop | place...
CCCCCTTTTTAAACACAGATAACAAAACATCTTCTTGGACGAAATAAATTATTTCTGAAATAAACAGAGTATCATCAAGAAGGACAGCAGACTAGCAGAACTTGTCTAGTATTAAAACAATGCACTTCAGTGCTTAGTTTTCAAAAGGTGGCGGGGGGGGAGTTGGTCACTGGTTTGTTGTGGTTTGTGTTTTTTTTAAATGCTAAGTGGTGAGAAAAGAAAATATTTTGCAGCTGTATTACAGATCTGCCATCATCTGACAAATAGATACACCACAGTAAGCTATAAACAAAAAGTAAGGTTTTGGAAATTAAATATTAAACAGCTGTTAGCATCATCCACTGTCCGCAATATATTTCCATCTAAAACTGGTTTAATTCTTGTGCATTTTTGCCCCCTTAAAAATTCTCAATGCATCAGTTCCCACCTGATAAATAAAAACACAGACAGCATAATGCACACAATTTACAGATGGAGAGAATCAGGATGTTATTCTACACTTAAGACCAATTTTAAATTTAGATTGCCACTCTATTAGGCAGAGGCATCCTACGGAAACAAACAAAAGTAGTTTTATAAAAAAATACCCACTTTAAGACAAAAATCTAAGGCATAAAACTAAAGAGGCAAAACAAATTGTATAAACAATTTCTAGTAAAATAGATGCCAAGTGTTCATGGTTGATATACTGCACTTAGGCTTTGAATTATTTGGATGACATTTGGAATGAAAAAGGTGTTATTTTATACAATAAGATTATTGTCTAAATAGAGAGCCTTTCCAAGGCTGTTTAATTATTTCATAACCACAATAGTTTGGCTTTTTAGGTTCAGCAAATAATGCTTTGAGCTCAGAGAAGCTGAGAACAAATGGTTTTAATTCAATGAGTCTTTATCAGCATTACAAATTTCTAAACGCACAAAGGACAACGCTCCCTGAATGTGTCATTATGGGCCCCTGCAGCTAAAACCACCAGGATACGTTAAAGTTCCTGTTCTGGATTCTCTAAAAATTCCTATCCATTCCTTGTTCAGTGGCTAGCAGATACAGAGTGCAGTATTTGAAACTACCTGTGTTTTCCACATAAGTAGTTACATACACAGACAGTTAAGAAATCCAGATTCAGGATTAAACTGGCAATAATGAGTTGGGAAATAGCGATCTGCAAAACAAAAAGGCCCTTCCTTCTTTCTACACAAGAGTTTTCAGTATTCAGATTTAAAATTCAGTTTAGCTAACCCAGTTCATTGGGCAACTTTCAAAGGCATTATTACTGCCCTACCCCCTAAGTAACCAAAACCCACTCTGCTTTTGAGTGGGGGAGCTTCCCAAATCCTATGTTGAAGCTGTTACGCTTCCACACTGAAGCACTGAGGAGCTAAAATTAAATTCAAATCCTCCATGGCAACAGTATAATTTGAGTCCATGTCTATCATGTTTCATATGAACCTTATTACAAGTAAGCAATCTATATAAGAGACCCAGGAAGGATATTGCACTCTAACAGACACCTTCAGACAAGGAGGAAAAATCTTGTCTTCAAATCCTGACAAGTCTTAGTCTCGGCAATAGTGAATGGTTCAGGATCTGAGGTGAGTGAGATTAAGACCAAAAGCACAACATAAGGCAGTTAGGGAACATAAGTATCATAAATTCAAGTGCTCAGAGGCTTCTGGCATATCCAGGATCTGTGACAGTTGAGCAGAATTCAGTGCTCTAAATTTGAGTTTCGGGAAAAGCTTCTAAAATCCTCTAACAAATATCTTAGATATTTAAAACAAAACTGAGGAGTTTTTCTGTACTGTTGAAAACCAAGGAGAGCAAATGGCAGTATTTCAAAGGGCTGGTTTGGAAATAAGCATATTACACTTTATAAAAAGTGCTCACTAATTTGGTCAGAGAGGATATTCAGGATGAATAAGCTGTGTTGAAAAATAACTGCAACAATCAAAAGGTTTCAGCTGGAAGCATCACGTATTTTTGAGCAAATCCCCTTTAGTGATTCAGAAAACTGTAAAAGCAAGTAATAAAATCCAAACTTAACTGACATCTGGCCCAAGTGTTATCCATCACATTCAATTATCAGAACAACTTTAGTATACACAGTGTATCAAATCAGTAAGTTACAACAGATTCCTGCTCGTAAAAGTGAGCGACTCAAACAGCAAAGGTCTGCTGCAAATCTAGTGTGTGACTTATAGCTAAAGTGGCTTTAACTTCATTGAAGAGGTGGGAAAAGAGTGACTTACAAGCCCTAATAAACATAGCAAGATGTTTCATATTCCACACTATTTGCTTAATATAGTGCTTTGAACCCTAACTGAAATAAAAACTCCCTGACTATTGTGCTCAGCACAGTACATTATCAGTTGCACCTTTTAAACTTTAGGTTTTGGGGAAGACAATATAGTTAATACTTTAACCACCAAGCGTCACAGAGCAATTAAGAGTTTGTGCTGGGAACAGGGAGAGTCTGGTAGGACCACACGTAACTGAGGCCAGGGCGAGGATCAGTATGCTCACCCTGTTCCTCAGTTCCCATTTGGAACTTCAATAGATACAATGGCACCCACATCATCACCAGCTGAAAACAACACTTCAAGGCCCTCGCAGGCAGCAGTCCCCAACATCTCAAGATCCTGTATTATATTACATATTTGTATGATATATTACATATCTAGCTTGAAAACTGGAAGAGAAATGAATATGTTTGTTGTATTTACATAACTAGTGACCTTATTAACTTGGCCCTTCAGACATTAAATCCTTATCTTTACTCTTCTTCTCCCCAAGTTTATTGCATAAGCTACTTAGCATAATTACAGTTTAACATCATCATAATTTACTAACATCATTGTAATTCAAGGCCTGTTTAATACATAGATTAGGGGTTTCCATTCCAGAGGCACAACTGACAATAAAAAGCTAACCTGGACTGACACCTGCCAAGTGAGACACCCAACTATGAATCAGAGTTCAAATCGCCAGCAATTCAGTTTTAAACAAAGCATTAACAGCACATGAATTGGGGAAGCACATTTGCTCCCCCGTGGTCTTGAGCCACAATACTACTAGACAATACAAATCAGATACATAAATACATATCACTAATGGTAAATTCTATATGCGAGCATACATACAAAATGCCATTGCATATAAAAGCCATCAAGATTTATCAAAATAAAAAACTGACAGAGCTCCTATAAAACATTGGTTTCTACTATAGAACACTAACAATTTATACCTGTTCAAGAGATACAGAAAGAAGACAGTCACAGCTACTTCATGGTCAGTGAACCTGATTTTTACATATATATATGTACCTCCCTCAGTTTCACATTGGTATAACCTCTTGAATTTTACAGCTGAAACAACTGAATAAACAAAGGGAATGCATCTGGTCAACATTTGGACAGTGATTAAATATATGTATTTAGGAAGTATTTAAAAAAGAAAAGACGCTTCACTGGCTCCCAGTGCCAGTCACAACTATAAAATATGGGCACCATTTAGAGGGCCATAAAAAGCTATCCACGCAAAAAAGTCTCAAACCAAATAAAAGTAGCACTAAATTTAAGTTGGTTTATTTATCAAGGGCACGTGACAAACTGAGTATAATAGTAGTTGATTAACAGGAGAATTCTGATCAATATACTGCCTTTAAGAAATGTATAACAAACTAAACCTTTGCAGTTGCTCCCTTCATATTAAAACATACTTTTGCCAGCAGGCCAAATGTCATAAAAAAGAAAAAGATATTTAAATCCGTAGTGCTTCTCCCATTATTTATACAACTGTGTAAGACAGCACAGCTGCACAGACTAATTATCTTAAAAGCCCACCAATACACCAGGACTTAATAGAAAGAGGCAAGAATTTTATTTTAAATGTCATATTACTAAAGTGGCTACAGGTAAGATTTCATAGCAGACAACATCCTGAGCATTTTCTTAGTTTCACATGAGAATAAACCATGCCATTTCAAGCAGTTAAGAATATACACATGTGTAATAGCTGACATTTGACACACCTACTCTGCACAATTACTGTATGTAGTAGTCACAGTTAGTGTAGTTAGAGAAAGTATTTCTATACTTCAGAAGTATAAACAGAAATGCTTAATTTTAGAAATGAAAATTGCAATGCCAGAAAAGTCTCTGAAGCCAGTAACTGTTCATCCCAGCACTCCAATCCTATTTTTATGGTTCCTGACAAAACATGGGTTGTTGTCACATTATAAGGTTTACTGGGTAGTGTCTGTAACACCAAAACCCAGCATGCAATGCTAGAATTGGCAAATGTAACTACCTTAATGTTTGTATGCCAGATCAGGATGATGCTTTTCAGGTACCTCTCCCAGTAGTCCCTGTACGCAGGTCCCAAGGAACCACAAAAGTCCTTCTCTGCATCAAAATAATCTAGAAACTGTGCTCCAAGGCTGCCCCTAACACATCACAGGCAGAAGTCCACTGTCTCCCTCTGAAGTTTGTCAAAGATTTTAAGAGAAATCATTAAATCTGTATACTGCAGACAAAAAGTCATCAGGTCTGACCGCTCTGCTCTACAGCTCTCCACCTACTTATCCACACCACTTGCCAAGGGTGACTAATTGGCCTAATTAACCATGGGTCTGGACTCCCCCAGTTTCTGCAATGTGATAGGATCCTATTTATATCTGCGTATAACATGACACAAATCTGCACTAGGGAAATGGTCACAACTATGCATTTTATAGTTAACAGTAAAAACTGTTCTACTTCTGATTTACTAAGAACACAAAAGCTTAATTGGTATTATTTGCTCACTGGATTACAATATAATCATGTGATATGATCATTATGTTTAGTGCTGTTAATCCTAAACATACAAATTATCAGAACTCTGAGATGATCTTTATGTTCCTAATATGCTAAGCATAATGAAACTTAATAGTAACAGCACGAAACTGAATACTGCTAAAAGCAGCAGTTATAGCCCTCCAGCTACAAAAATGCATAAACATTAAGAGGAAAAAGAGCAAGTCATTTGAAAGATAAAATTTTAAATAGCACTTCAGTAACTGTTGATTTTTTCATATTTAAATAAATTACTTTAGCTGGAAATAACTTTTTGCTGATATACAACAAGCTCCTGTTCGATCTCCAAGATTAATGTGCTAATTTAATACATTCATGAAGCATAAATTAATGTTGGAAAATGTACTGTAAATATATATTTATAAACATAGAGCAGTCAAAGTGCATGCAACTGCAAACTGCATTTTATCTGCTGACTCCAATGTTTTGTTTGGTAGTAGAACATAACTATATTGCACAGGTTGCATTATCACTTAGTACAACACCACAACTTCAACTAAGAAAGCCTCTTCCAAGGCAAAAACCCACGAATGTCATTTGTACTCGGTTCTGAGAGCCGAGTAGATCAACCGTCTGTGAACAAGACAGGCAAATAAGATCTGAGACCAAACAAACAAAAAAAATCTGATTATACCATACTAGCAGCTTTAGATTAGTTGATTTCCCAGGTGTTTGAAAGAGGTAACAATCTGTACAGAAGTGAGAACCTGTACTTTTATCTAGAAATCCATCCAGTGGCAATACAGGATTAACAGCTGCTCTTTATTTGCTGCCACATATCACTAATGTGCAAGACTTCAGTGGCTTAATTAGCCTGACCAGACAATGTTCACCTGACCAGACTGTGTTTCTAAGTCTATTGAGTGGGTTTGTGCTTGATTTTAATTCATAAAACAAGTCTATTCAGTGCAAAACAACTGCACACACACTCCATTTACAAAACTGGAGTATAATTCTGTGTTCTCTAGACACAAAACACAATATCTCATTTGTTTTTCAGCTTGAATTTAAGGACCAAGAGTTGGTTTTGCAGCCCATATCTATTCAAATAATTGACAAAACAGCAATTCAGGATTTGACTTTCTTCCACACCCCGACTCAAACTTTCATATAAAATACAGGACTGCAATTAAAATCCTCTCATTCATGTGGTATTAAAATTTAACACAAAGTACTCAGTCTATTTATCAACTCTGGAACCAGTAAGACTATAGGAATTTCCACTAAGCTTGAGAAGTTTTGCTTGAGATTTCTGACACAATTGAATAGAGCTATAATACAATAGATTCATAAGTTTATTTTTTAGTATGTCTACTTCATGTCTAGCTGCTCAAAAAATGCTCCAAAAGCTTCACATACTTCAGTTTTCAAAGAATACCTTTTGGTTCCAGATATCCTGGGGGCTTCCTCCCAATTTTGCGTTCCTTTCCTTCCTCGGTGATACAATGTGCTGAAGAGTATTATCAGCAGACACTCTTAATTTTCAATAAAACAAGACTTACTAATTAGCACCTACCATTGATCCAATATTGATATTCTAGGCAACAAGAGAAGTTGCCAAAATAGCCCAAATAAATGTATTCAGGGTATTTCAGGTGGTGCAAACTAGACCAGCTACCACGTGTTCATCTATGCGTTACACCTCTCCTCTCTGCCCAGCTTCAGTATTTAGATTTCAAGTGCTCTAAAGGGATAGACAACAAACTGCTTTAGTTTCACATTGCTACCAGCACAAGACGATTTCCTTCTTTGCAGCCCATGCCACCACGGCATGCTTTCCACCCCATCACACCAAGAGAGATAATGCCATAGCACAAGCCCTTGCTGCTCGCATACATTTCCCCCCTCCATCTCAGAAGAGAAAAGAGGGTAACAAGGACAACTGAAAACACCAAAAGCCTTTTCTAAGGGGAAGGACTTCATAGACTAGGAGTGTTTAACTGAGAAAGAATTAACCATAGCAGGACACTACACAAGACTATAAAACCACATTCAAAATAGGAAGGTGAGTGAGCAACACCACACTGTCCACCATTTTTCCCAATACAAGGACACAGGAGCTATGAATAAAGCCAAAACAGGACATAAAGCAAGAAATCATTCTTCACACAGTTCACAGTTGAGGTATGGGTGCTGCTTATTTCAAAGCAGCATTAGACAATTGTACAAAATAAAGGTCTAACAATACCCACCAAAAGCAGATACCACTAGGAACTCAGAAAGCCACAGGCCACAAATAGTTAAGTGTACTCTGGAGCTATCTTAACTACATGCTTACCTGTAATAATACTCCTCCTTGCAGCATCCAGAAGTAGGTACCAGGCAGAGAAGAATATTGAACCATATGGATGTTGATCCTATGTTAGTTAAGTCATATTAACTAACCTGAAGCCACACCCAGAGCCATGTATGAAACACCCGATTTATTTGGTCAGATGACACTCTCCTTGAAAACTATTGGTGTCCTCACACCTGACACAATAATAAAGCTATTAAGTTCAATCACCATAAAAGCAAGTATTTGCTACAGTTTTTTTACCCTCAGCTGAATTGTATCTACTCCTAAATTGGTTACCACTGGTCTGAAGCTTACTCTCAGGCACAGAGAGAGAATGAACCATAGGAAAACAAGAAAGTATAGAACAATTTACTCAGTGTTTTGTCTTAGTCATCACTTAAATTTTATCACCAGGTAACACTGCAAGTTCCCATACGTTGTCCTATATCCTGAGGAGAGGAATGGGAAGTGCAAGGGCATCTATTCAAAGGCTTTTTTGACAGTACTGCAATGTGCAGCAAACTTTTCTATGACTATTGCCGGAACAAGAGGAGCCAGCTAGGGAAACTGATGAACAAAACATATCACTATGTAAGATTTGCTCACCGCTTTTACCTCACTGCTCCCAGTAATTGTGTTTAACTTCTGGGATCTTAAGGTATTAAGCTTTCTTCAAAACATCATGGATCTCCAAAGGAGTTTCCATTACTAAATGTTCAAACCTTCCGCCAGACACAGTTTAGACTGCCTCAAAAAAGAAATTCAGACAGTTCAAGTAACTATGTAATTCACAAGCTATGAGACATGCTATTGATTTGCAAAATAATATATCCTCTAGGAGGGAGAAGAAGTAAAGTTTTACATTTTTAGTTTTTAATGCCCAAGTAACTTAACCTTCTTATAAATTAAGTTTCAGAACAAAACCCCAAAAGCATCAACATATCTCAAACAGTTGATAACATATCCTTTACCACATGAAAGACACAAGTACTTAGGATGACCTAGATATTAGGCTCTGCCAAAGCTGTACTCAGTGGTCTTGAGTAAAGAAGCATTCTGGTATTTTTTAAACCAAAACCCAATTCATCTACATGCTGAATGAGGTCTTTACAAACTCAAACCTGTGCAAGATTCCTCAAGATGAACACCATATGCAGACACAGTCCTGCCATGCTTCTGGACCCCAGCACAGTTTCCATTGCAGATGAAACTCTGACACCAAGACGAGTTTTGTTCTCCAGCAGAAGAATGGAAATTTGAACAAAGCAAATCAAAGCTTTGCTATCAGAAACGATTTTGGTTTTGCAGAACTGGCACAAAGAACAAAAACTTTAAGTTTCCATTTCTGTCAAAACATGTTAATATTAAGACAGAGTGCCAAAAGACTTGGAAAACTGACACTTTGTAAAAGCAGCTATCATTTTTCACACAAGGGTAGATTAAGTGAAGAACAGTAGGACTGTGCCAAATAAATTTATCTCTGCAGTGCCAATTTCAAATTCATTCCATGGAAAATGAATGCCAGATTTCACTCTCCCATTCACACCACACAGAAGCAAGTATGCAATGAACCCATAAGTTACCGCCTTGCTTTAAAGCCGTTTTTGACTACCTAAAACTGAGCTGCCTTTCCCCTGCCCTCACCACAACAGGCGAGGACCTCCAGGCACCGAAGCCTTCAAGACCCCACGGGAGATAAGGCTGCTTCCACACACACACACGGGGAAAGGGTATTTTACCTCAGCACGGCGCTGGCCGGAGATCCTCCAGCAAAGCCGTTCCCTCAGGGGCTGCAGCCTGGCTTAGCGCCCACCCAAGGAGCTGCCTGATGCCAGCCTGCAGCCAGCCCCGGGCCGGGTAATGCCCGTTTCAAGGTGTGGGGTTGCTACACCTTCGGTGTCCATCTACGAAACCCAACAGTTGCCTTTGGCCTTCCGCAGCCACCTCTCTCCTTTGTCCCATGCCAGGTGGGGTGAGCGGCTGAGGGAGCACAGTCTGAGGTGTGTTTTCACCCCCCCTGATTAATCTCCCGTTCCTTAATCTCATGTCTGCAATTCGTCTTCCTTGCACCATTGGTCCAGAACTTGACAAACTGTTCTGGGAGGAGTTATCTCCAAGGTCAAGAAAAAGCATATTCCTCCTGCATGATCTTCCCTGGATTGAGCAGCTCGGTTACTGCGGGAGCAGGAGTCTGCCAGGGGACCCCCCTCTGCCTGGCCAACAGCTTACCGGGGAAATCGTTGCTAAAAATGGTACAATTCCTGCATAAATTCCTTATAACTACACCTGCTTAAGCCAATTTCCTATTCACAAACACATTTCAAGGGTTTTAACACGTGCATTATCGATTTCACTTAGCGCTGCTTCAAGTTCTGTGTTTTTTGATCAAAATGTATCACAAAGCTTTAAAGCCAAGGTAAAAATGCTATTAATTTTCTAAAGCAAAACCGTAATCTCAGGAAAATACATTAAATGAAGATACAGCATTAAATCATCTTTGGGGTAAGACGGTAGCCACAGATAAAAAACACTGTAATGTGCACACTGTGCTCTCCATGTATATTGTGTTTTTCTGCCTGAAACTGCCATGCCCAAAACTGGAACAGGCTGACTGACATATAACAAATTAATTCAATATTCTTTTTTTCAAGATTACTTTTGGACAAAGACGTCATTAAAAGGAGCTGGATATTCAGGATGGTCTGATACTACATCTACGTTAACACTTCAGTTTTTAGCTGATTTGATGAGCCATTTGTTGTGCTATTCTTGTTTGCGATTTATCAGATGAATCAGGCGAAGGTTGTCTTCCTCCTGACTGCATCCCAGACTTGTGCACAAGAGAAGAAATCAAAACACACATGCACTTTTGTGGGGAATTGCAATCACATTTGTTAGAGAAAAAGATACAAATGGTAAAAAAAAATCACAATTGCTGTCAGACCAGGTACACAGTTTTTAATCAGATAGATTTTCCTGAATTATTTTTTACAGTAATGATCCAGCTCCCAGTTCTGCTACTTTTCTTATCCTCCAAAGCTTGGTATTACTGCTTCATACTTCACTTAAAAATTAATAAAAAAAAAATATCCATGTATTAACACATCTTAATTGAGCATAACAAAGTGATGACAGTACAGCCCTGAAAACAATTGAAGAACTAAATTCAGAAAGCTCTATTTTAAGGAGATAGAGTTGTTCTGACAAAAATCAGAATAATGTACTATGTTAATGGGCTAGGACATCATCCATAGCAGGACATCAAAACATTCATTTGTCATATCTGACAAAGCAGTATTAATTTTGACTATAGCAAATTTTAAAAAACCTATGAGCTTTGATTATAAATTGTTTTAATATCTAAATTGGATGTGAGAAGTTTATTATAAGGGTTGTTGTAGGGAAAATTAACTTCTAAATCCAGGCTACAAGAAAATTTTCACTTTGCGTGTTGAAAAAAGAGTCTAACGGCAGATTAGGATGTTAACCATATTTTCAGCAGACAAGAATTCAGCAGATGGCTGGGATGCTCCACTTTTTGATGCCATTTCTCTATATGACTAGAACAAGACATAATGCTGAAGCTAGAGGCAGGAGACAAGATACGACAAGATTCAGCCATTTTACTACTGTACGAAAGGTACATTACCATCTCTACCTAATCATTTCCCAAAATAACAAGAATTAAAATTTTCATCACTGAAAGAACATCCTTCCTCTCCACCATTTCTACCCAGTGATGTATGTAAATATTATTGTCTTCTTTTATACATGAGAGAACAAGGCATGGGGGAATAAGTGCCTCCAAACCCAAATACGTAGCAAAAAAGTACAACATAAATATTTTGAAGAAGCTAAGGTCCAGATCTGGATTGTTCAAATCCGGGTTTATATAGTATTGTAGATTAACAAACCAGAATATTAATACTTACAGTGTTCTGACAGTGAAAGCAATGAGATAACCCTCCCCATCACAACAACTTTTGCATACGGAAACAAATTGCAGTTGAAGTATGAAAATATTTTCTTGAGAGGCAAGGGTTTATAATGTCAGCTGTGATGTGCAGTACAGAGCTAACGTCTTGTGGAATGTAAGGTTATTTGTTGCACAGCAATTTCAGCTATATTGCCAGCTCGATTATCACAGTACCGTGCTGGCAAGCGCAGCTTTTTCTGTATGAGAAGATCTCACAGCAGATTTCATGGTTGCTAGGTAGCTGTACAGTTCAAGGGCTCTGAAGGAAGCACAACTGCTGCAAATTGGTGGTACCCAATCAACAGTCAATCTGTTTAAGGTCCATTACTTCTCATTACCTTTTAACTATTATTTACTTTCTATTAGTTCAGACAGGATAATTGTAAAAAGGATGGCTGAAAAGGGCCAACACTTTTTCAAGCCTATCCTAATTATTTTTGGTATAATTACACAATCCATGAAAAGATAAATACAAAGTCCAGTCCAAACTGGCATTGCGTCTAACTTTGTACTGGCTGCTCATGGATATATTTGAAATGTGATGATGGGAAAGAAGGAAGAACAGAGTGTATTCATTCATATGCAGCCATCACTATTATTTTACTGCTTAGGAAATGCAATACACAACTCGCATAACATAACCTGTAAAGCCAGGACTGCAAACTCGAGACTTTTCTAGGATATCCCTAGTGAAAAGTCAGGGCAGGATTTATAATGATAATGTTTTGATACTTGATTAATTATTGAGAGAAGTACTTTTGTAGATCTGTACAGCCTGAAAGGGATAAGCAGAGTGTTTCTTGAAGGATGAAGTCGTCATAATGATTCTGATTTTCAGAGTGACGAGCTCTGCAGTATCAAATATAGCTGTGTAAGGTTACAAATGCTTGTCTGAACTTCAGGCCCAAGATCACAACTACTAGCTGTCTTCACAGCCCGTGTAATTTATTCATGCATTTTGTTTTGTTTTGTTTGAATGCCTGCACTCTTTTAGCAGCCTACTACATAATCATAACATGGCCGCTGCTATTTTGTGTCTGTTATTTGCAAAAGACAGTACAGCTGAGTTTTGATACAACCACTCTGGCATTGCAAGTTGGTTTTCAGAGTATCAGTTGAGTTTATCATTTCACTGAGAGTGGAGAAAGGGAGTGGGGGAGGAAGGGGGATCGGCTGTATTCCTCTTATATACTTTCAAGAAGACTGAATGGAAGATACAGTTTCAGACACCGAGCTCTCACTGAGCTACCTAACTGTGGTAAAAATCAACCGGCGTTAGTCAGTGGTTTCAGGGAAGAGAGACTCCTTTCCAAAAATACCTAACAAATTTTGCATGGAAGGAAAGAAAAAAAAAAAAAAAGAACGAGGATTCAAAAACAGGCTGCTCATGAGCCTTATTTACAAGCAACTTTTGATGTCTTCTCTTCATTTGTTTGTGCAGTAGAACTTGCTTAGATGCCTGTTTAAACTCATTTGTCCTGACACCAGTGAAATACTACATCTGGGATCTGAGATGCCCAAGCTATCTGTACATCATATTGTTAGTTCTCTGTTATGGGAAATCTCCCAGCTCCATCCTGAATTTCTCAAACCTTTAAGACCTTTAGGACTTTTCAAATTTGGTTGAAATTTATATTATCTATGAGAATTTTTAGTCACTTGGAATTAATACGCAACGTACGGGTTGTACCTTGTGTCCATCTGATTCAGTCATACCTTATGTAAGGTTTAGTTATTAGAGCTTCATCATCTGCTTTTGTTCTTACCTTTTTATAATATAACAGTTCTGTTGTCACAATTATATGAATATTTTAGTATCTAATCATATGTGAATTTGCATTTATTGATAACACTTTCTGAAGGTGTTATTGGAATTGTGCTCTTCATTCCATGGTATTCTCAGCACAAGTAGCTTTGCGTGGATCCTCTTTGCAGTGCAATAGAATCTTTAACAAAGACAAAGTCATATGCAGACACACGACTTCAAGCTATTTCTTTTTAACCTTCAGAATCAAATTGAATTTTCTCCCTCTCTTCACGAATCATCTGCTACTATTTTTCCACTTAAAAATCTTCACCTATATTTCAACAGTGTAAAAATGTGTTAAAAAAATACATCTACTTCCCTTTCAGTAAATCTGATTAGTGTTCCAAGAAATTTAAAGTTTTACTGAGAACCACACACACACACATATACACACGAACACAAAATATAACTCCAGATCAAAAAAACATTGCCCTGTATGTGCATGCCTTTCCTAAGATTTGAGCAGTAAATGCCAAGCACCATTTCAGAATGCCATTAGCTCTTCTGCTGCTCCACTAGCATGACCTTAATATAAGTTTGCTCATGTTTGAATTCACAGCTGCTGATTGACACTCTAAGTGACATAGAAGAGCCAGGTCCCAAGAGAGTGTAAATTGCCCGGACTGTAGTGGAGCTACACAGATTTCACATAGAATACAGCAAATTATCTTCAGCATGAGGAATCATTTTAAATGTAAGCAGATTTAGGAATTGCTCTGCCGAAAGCAGTCCCCTTTATTTACGGCAAACAGTCTGCAGATTCCAGCTCTTTCATTCCCTCTGTGAATGCAACACATGAGTTATCTGCTGTCACTGTGAGTGCTCACCAATTAATCTTCAGCTGCAGCCCTCTTCTAGAACATGTCACTGCTGTGATTTTGTTTGCCTCAGATGGCTTTCCTGTTATTATGTTCTCACATTTGGATTTGTATCTTAATTACATGTTAATGTTTCTCTACAAGGAAGGAGGTGAATCAATCTCATGAATTAATAGTGAATGGAGTGATAACCCAGAAAGGGTAATGCATTGATAGAGGTGCTCTCATGGGATGTATTTTACAAGATTGAAAACAACAGCTCATAAAGAACTGTGCTGATTAGCAGTGATTGAAGGGGCATGTAAGTTGAGGATGGGCAGAACAGATCAAAGAAAGTAAAGTTTATTTTAACTGAAATAGGGGGCATATGAATTCATATGAAGTTTTGAAAAAGTGAAAAAAGTAAGTGAGGCCATTAAAAACTACTTAAATTAATTAGAAATACTTATGGATGCACCTTTTTCCATGCAGGGAATTCTGTTGCATTTACCTTGGCACAAGCTAGAGGTGATGTAAAAGTTCATTTCTGTTGCAGATTACTTAAGCAGGCTTTTCCAAAATTTGCGGTCTGCTACCAGATAAATTCCCTTCCCCTTTCCACCCTGGAAGAATCATTCTGGGCTAAAATGAGCTGCAAAGTAGTTAGGAAAAAAAATGGTAGGGAAAACTAAAAACAGAATAAGTAGGACATAAGCAAAAATCCATATACTCATGGCTGAATTTTCCTTTCATTAGAAACATGTAAATAAGCTTCCATTTCAAATAGATATGGAACAAATAATAAAACTGGCAAAAAAAACTTTGCCTAAATACTGTTCTAATTTCATAGATTTTTTTACATTGTTGAGAAAATCATGGAGGTTTTTGTTTCAGTTTTCTTGCCAGATCAAAACTTCTCAGCATTGTTTTTCCTTGTGTTTCCATAAGGCAAAAATTGTCCTAGAAGCTTTGATAAATTAAGGAGGAACTGGCAGATGGTTTATGAATATGAGCAGTTTTGAAAAACAAGCTCATTGCAAATTTACTTTCAAGTAACAGCTCCCAACTCCAATTAATCTTCTATGAGAAATAGGGAGATAATGCTTTCATGCTTTTTATTTCAAATATGGCTAATAAAAGAGAGAGAGACAGAAAAAGAGACTTAGGACCAAGCACTCTAAATAAAACGTGTATCTCTTAGGTAAAAAATGATAATGTATTTCTAAAGAAATCTGAAAACATCCCATAATCTTTAGAAGCAAGAAAAAAATAAACCAAATAGGAACAAAATGTGTAATGGAAAACTGTTAATACTATCATTATGATTGTAAGTCTATTATTATACGCACTTAGAATTATCTCTGAAAAGGAGTAGATGAGGCAACACAATGACTTTCAGCTAGTGTGTTGCTGGGATCCAAATTTGGTTTTAGATATCTGAGACTTCAACACTGTCTCATCAAAAATTGTCACGTGAGGGTAGACTTCATTCTGTTTCTTAAGATCATTCCTTTCAGATTTAAGGGGGCTTTATCTCTGACTTTAATCTCCTTCTGCATTTAAATAGCAAAAATTTTCCATATCTAAATCATCTAAAAGCATCCAAAGCACAGACACTGATTTTCATCAAGAGATTTTCAGATTTTAACTAGAAATACAGCAATCAAAGCTAGAATTTTCTTCATTGGCACTGGTATCAAGTTTCTAGCTACTTATCACTGATACTGAAATATTTTTTCAATAATGAGCTTGCTGTTGATATTGGTCTAGACTCTCTTCTCAGCATTTGCGTTTTTTAAAACAATAATGCATAATAGCAGTAAATGTAAAAAAAAAGAATTTTATCTGTTAATCATTCTTGTTATAGCTTGAGTTTATGGGGGGGATCAAAAGACTATCTGAAAACATTTTGTCCAAATCTCTCCCAGCTGCAGCTTAGTTTGCCCCTTTCCATTATTTAAAATCTAAATAGTCAAACCCCTAGCACATAAAAGACACATACAATCAAACTTCAAGATGTCTAAAATGAGATGTCATTTATGGTGCCTGTGTGTTCTCGTTTTTTCCACACTTTGAAATAGTTTCACAGTCCTTTCCAGATTGAAAGTAGCATGCGTTTTCACTGGACAGCCATATAATAGGACTGTTAAAGAAAATTTTAATGGTGAAATCCTACATATATCTTAATATCCTCCTCATTTTTTACATCAGATAATGCTGACTCAGCTTTTAATATATAATTCTTTCATGGAATTATAAAAGAACAACAACAAACTCCCTTGACTTAAATATGAAGAATCCAAAGAAGTGATCTGAAGAAAACCTCCAAACGAAAAGCTTTCTTATGTATGTAAACAATATAGTTGCTGGAACACTCCCAAATTAGAAGTCTTTAAATGGCCTGTTTTGATTACTTTGTACTCATGTTCTTATTACTAATCTCAGGACAAAATAGTAGGCATAAATATTGCTCAGTATCCCAGGAGTTGATGAAAAATGAGAATTCAATTATATTCTTCTAGTGTCAGCTGGCAAGAAGAAATACATGCTAAAAGTAACTGAAATTAATACCAGAGGGAAACTAAAGCACTAAGTACTATGACAAATTGTAAACTTTAAACCAACAGAGAGTATGTAAATAGGATCTGGGCTCCAAGGGCCTCTCGTTCATTCGATACTTTTCTCAAAACTACAGCCAAAGGTCTGGTCTCTCATTTAAATGGGATACATATGCAGGAAATTTAAGAAGCCATCAGAGACTTATAATCATCATCAGCTGTAGCCTAATTATTGAGTTGCATAGAGAACTACGTGCCATTTCTAAAGCCTTCAGTCCTAGAGTCCTTTTTATTTTCATGATTTAGAGTTATTTTACATCTCTTTGAGGGACCACCTTCACTATATCCCTTGAGTGCTATTCGGGCTCAGACTACGCCATTTCCAGCTCAGCTAGAAATGGGAAGTTTGAATTAAGGGTATTTTGGAAGTAATTTTAATGGTTCCAGCAAAGAGTTTTTTCAGAAAGTTTTTTCCCCTCATGGTCAATTTATCCATGCATTCTCTAAGATATTTGCTTATAATACTCACTCTCCTTGTATACTGGAGATTTCTTACACTTTTAAAAATTGTCACCATCTACCATAAGGCTCCACTTAACGCAGTGGTCATTAATGGCATACATTTTACATGAGTACTAATTGGGGGAAAGATCGCGCAAGTTTGGATTTTATAAGATTGTTGTAATAGAGCCCGCAGTATAGCTCTAATATTTTATGCACCCTTTTAATTCAGAGAGATTTGGGTAGAATTAAACAAAAGGGACAATCTGTGTACCTTTTTCTTTCTTGTACCTAATGGTACAGAAGATAAATCACTTAGGAGTTGAAAGTGCTAACACCCTATGTGGGGGAAAAAAGAAAACATTGAGACAAACTTTTGATTCCTGGCCTGCATTCATATTCACAACACGCAATGCTGGAATATGAAGTACTGTTTCTGAGACAAGCCATGATACATCCAAACTAGAAAAACAACCCAAATCATTAAAAAGCATCAGCCCCCCAACATGAAGGTGGTCTGTTTTCCCTGAGCGGCAGACACTGTTCGCAGGAAAACCCCCTCGCCCCACACTGAGAGTCATGCATCCACCAGTGGGCAATGCTGCTGCTGAGCAGTAGCTGGCTCCTAAAAATACAAAACTTCATCCCATCAAAACACTTAGAGAAATTACATGAGTAACCAGAGAGAGAGAGACACCCTGATTTAGCAGTAGGTTTTAGACTGATTTCTGAATGGGGAATATGGAACTGATGAACAGAACCTTGCCCGGAAAAAAGAGATAAAAGCTGTGAGACATGGTGGAAATTGCAGAGCAGAAAGCATGTCTTATCCAGAAAATTTTACATTTGTTGAAAACAAAGATGAACATATTTGACAGAAGTCATTTAATTTAAATACTGGCAGCCCACTGTCACTCAAGACATCAGTGGGGTGTGAAGCTTTTAATCTCACCCCGCTTTGGTTGCTTCACTCTACATCCTATCAACAATGTCCAAAAAAGTCATTACCACCTGCCAGAGAAGCTACAAATTAGTTCATAGTCCTAATACAGATTTTATTTAGAAACACAAATGGAGTAATAAAACCTTGCAGCCCCAAGCTGGCACTCTTCTTGGCATCTATGAATGGACTTGATAAATACAGAAGGCAACACACCTTCATAAATGCTGAATTCGTTCAAGCTTGCAGGAACACGGCAAAAGATGAAGCACACGAGATTCTCTTCACCAGCTACAGCATCATTAGAAATCTCTCATAGAAAACCCAGGAAACCTGGAACAGTCAGCGGTTCTTATTTAACTTCTCCACACTTCCAAGACAGCAGCTCTGAAAGGCTGGAGTTAAATTCCAAACTAACAGGCTGGCACTGCTTTGTCAATAGAGCAGCATTGGCTTCAGTGGCTTGCAACCAGGTGTGAAAATGCTAATGGCAGTTTTCATTGCAGCTCCGCTTCTCAGACTTTAAAAACCTCTCAGGTCTTTCCTCTCCTCTTATAAAAAGGAAGAAACATTTACAGATTTATTTTTTTTCATGAAGAAGTGGCTGGTTAGCAATGACGATTTCAAAACATTAAATCAAGGTTTTGTATTATTCTCTAACCTAGATTACATCAGAAGTCACAAGCATGTTAACTTTCAGTTTACTAAGGACTTCCCAGATTCAAAGGTAACCAGTTCCATCCTTCAGTTGGTTCAGTGGGACAGGAGATTTTAAAAGTCTTAAAGTTTTATTTTAAACTTTGCTATGTCTATCATCAGAAAATTGCTGCCTAATAAAAGAGCATACCTACTACCACAAAACTAATCAGAAAATCTTTAAATTAGTCTCTTGACAAACATGCATTCTGAGGTACAACAGAATGGCCCTGGAACCCAACCAGCTGAAGGAGAGCATAGTTTGCTTATAATGTTTGTATTCAAGATTTATTAAGTAGAATGATATGTTATGAATAATGAATTGTGGCATTCCCAGTTCTTGCATATCTGCCACTGTTCAGTGATTAGTCTTGTAACGAACCTAATCAAGCTGGGTTCTTTTCACATGCTTTTCAGATTAGTCTGTTCTTCTTTGGGATCAGGGCCCATAGGGATCAATGCATTGCTCTGGTCTTGGAGGATACACTTTCAGAAGTTTGAATCCAAAAGGTCGTACTTTTCAAGAATTCAGAATGGTTAGGTTGACACTGCTTAGAGAAGACTTAACATCTCATTTTGGGCTGCCAACTCATATCCTATTTAACAACAAGACGAAACAAAAACCCAGCTGCTGACACCTTTATAGGTGCCTGTTTTCCAGTGTCCTAAAACCCTATTTAATTTTACTGAATATGCAGTCCAATGGAAACTTCTTTGGAAAATGCAAGGAAACTCAATGCAAAACTAAACTTAAAAGTGTAGCGGAGCTACCCACAAAAGCTTAGTGGGGAGAAAAAAAAGTTATCTGGAAAGAACTGAACATAAAGAGACTGATATTTTGAAGGCATTTAAAAAGACAAAACAGGACAACAAAACTGGAAGTAACCTGTATAGAAAATGAAGTGAAACTGAAATGAGCCTCTTGGCCTTGAGGTTTTCAGCTGGTCATTGTAATGCTTCTCTGCTGGGGTATGACTCTGTTTGCATCAGCATTTTTGTCAGTTATCTACAGCTAAGCCCTTTGTAGATAAATAAATCACGTGTTTCCATGAAGTATTTAAGCTTGTAAGTTACTAGGCATGAACCTCCTTTCATTTTGTAAAATTAAAACAATTTAGTTACTGCATTGTGGATTACAAAATACAAACACATAACACAAATTGTTAGCCCCAGTTCATCACAGCTTTTCAGAGCACAACCAGTTATAAAAGTTCAGGGGCTTGATGGTCAGATGTGAAGCTGTTCAATTAACAAAAACAATATCTGAAGTCTGTATGGTGCTGGAAAGATATGGTTAGTTTACAGTTCTGGTTCCATTCCTTACTGCTTTTTGATTTAATGTATTTCTCAGGTGCAATTTTCCATATTTAGAGATCTGGTAATCAAAACCATTCATCTTTCATTCATTCATTTATTCATTCTGTCCTTCTGTCTGTCTATTTCAACATATTTTGTGAAATTTTATACATTAAATGGGGTTTAGAGCACCTCTGTGCTGGACATGTTTGAACGATCCAAACCTATGGAGTGGAGCAGAGAACTGAGAATCCTATGCAATTTTTGTAAAAGATACAAACATACACAGGGTACTGGCTGAAATATTAATGTTGCAGTTAACATTAACAGCTCAGTAGAGAGGTGCTCATTTCTTGCCTCATTCCCCCTTGGTGTTACAGGGACCTGCAGTGACCATTTTCCTGAAAACCAGGGTTAGCACTGGACTGGGCACCCACAATTAGGAAATCTTTTTGAAATGTAGACCAAAGCAATTATTAAAAAGCATGTAGACAGCAAAGTCATTTGTGGTTTAAAATACCTAACTATATTTCTGTGGTTAATAAATACACTCTTAGGGTTAAGTGGTTGAAGCTGGTACTTTAGATGCTGAACATGTTCTGTCTCTGCAGCAGTGTCCAATAAGTGTGCTTTTAGTGAATAAAAGGTTGCAACCTCTCATCCCCTAACACGAATTTTGTTACTACCTATATCTGTGTTACCCCTCCATCTTCTCTATAAACAACTGACGTGTGTCTGACATACTTAAAGTATAAAGACGTATGAAGTCTGACACAATTTTGCTATTCTAAAAACAGAGCAATCTAAACACTAAAGCAAATATACATACACAAATGAATTTATTAATTTGAAAAGCAAATTTCATAACACAATTGGGCAAGTGATCAATATTCTCATATTTTCCCTAGATTTAAAAAAAAATAGGCTACCTATATAGCATTATTCTGAACAGACAGGGAACTTCCCATCTAAATAGTTATCATCAGATACTTGTCACGTAATAAAAACTATGAATATTTTGATACTAAAATCAAAACTGCAATTATACTTTTAACTATGACTCATTGCTGATTTAGATTGTTGTGATTAAGTCTGTTTCTTTATGCATACAAATTATAAATTCAATGTGCAGATTGTGTGAGAATTAGGACATCCTAGCTAGACATTATTGCTGCTAAGTGCTTGGGCTGTGTGAGTGATGTTCCTGGCAAACACTATGCTTGCTTCTTGAAATCTTTCATTATTTCTGAAACAAATTTGGGCATTTGAACATCTTTATATATGAAAAAAAAGTATAGGCAATGCCTGTATATTTTCATCTACTCATAAATATTTATTTTTTTAAAGAAAATCTTGGTAATCACAGTGAATTATTTCCCTGGGCAAAAAGTTCCATGTGGGTGGTTGAATGAGTGAAAACAATTTTTGTGGAGGAAATAAATTGAGAATAAGTGGTTTCACAACTGTTCTCAAACCAGTACTACCCATCATACTCAAAGGAAACACAATTTAGATAAAAACCGCAAAGCAACACAAATATAGTAACTTACATAAACATATCAATAGAGGCAGATTGCTATTACGAGACTACAGTTGATTTTATAAAGAAGGGTTGCTGCTACACCACTGACCATTACCTATATTTAGATAAAGATGGACTGAGTTACAAAAATATTCAATAGCATTCCTCCTATTTAGGCACTTGCCTGCCATTGAAAGGAATGAGATTTTAGGTATCCATTAGGATTTAGGTACCTTAAAAATCTTCCCGGTACTCTCAGCTCATTGTTGGCACAATACCGTGTTTCTCTTGGAGTTACTTCTTTTTTATTTTACGTGACAGATGGAAAAAAGAAACAAACAACCCCCACAGCAGAAGTTCAGAAAGACACACTCTAGAGAGGGGGTGAGCCAGAGCAGTTGTGACTTTAGGACGTCCTGGTCAAGACACCAGACTGTCTTGTTTCAGGCACACCTTTAAAATACCCCCTGTTCGTGCCCACTTAGCAATGGTGTCCACCACCCAGAGGAGCAGTGAGTGACAGTAAGGTCACAGAAGAGCCTAGGATTGCACCTCATCCTGATGTGTTCAGCATGCGCTGCCAAGATGTTGGGCTTGGATGGCAGAGAAGGGACCACGAGGTAGCTGGTTAAGGTCATGGGCTCATCAGCAACCGGAAAGAAAGCACTCAGTCAGTACAAAACTGAGAGGGCTGCCCACAGGGCTGGGAAGACGTCCTGCAGAGTTCAGGGCAGAGGGCAGGTTGCACCAGCCTCCAACTCCCTCAGAACAAAAGCTCAAAAATAAGTGGCCGTTTCCAGCAGTAAAACAACTCAAGTAAACAGCTTTATTCCATACCACAGTCCTCTCACCATAGCAATGCCTAGGTATGCTCACCCAAAGAGAGGATTTTTGTTCAGGCTCTCTGTAAGAAGAAATGAAGTGGTTTTCATCCTCATCTGTAACAAAACAGGCTCAATTATTCCCTTCTTTGAGTTACTTTCTGCAAGAGCTTTGGTTCTCAAGTACTCATCCACACAAACATGCATCCTAATCTGTGTTTGTCACTGTTATTTTTAATATGTAAGCCAATTATAGTTAGCTTTAAATAGATAAGCCTAATGAGAAAATGTATCCCATAATTAAATGGGAAAAGAATCAAGAACTTCCTGCCAACATTAACTCTGCTGTTTTTGCATCAAAGTTGCCTACTCTTTTCTTCCATCTCTATATTTAAATTTTTGTGTTTTTTTTTTCCTCCTAGCTAAAAAAAAATAAAAATTGTTAGGAAATTGACAGAGCATTTCTGGAAATAAAGTTTTCCTTGTAGAAACTTTTGCAACTTTTTCCGTAGCTAGTTAAAGTCTTTACATATTCCTTTCAAAACCTCAGTCTTGTGACAAGGGAAAATCTGTTTCTACACTGGCAAGAGCCCATATACACATTCTAAATGCTGTATGTAGTTAAAGCATAGCAGACCATCTTAAATTCACTGGCTGTCCATTTATTAAGATTAAATATACATTTAATAGAGAAAATTGTTTTGTCTTTGGCTGTCTAAGTAAAGATCTGTTTCACACAGTTCTTTGTTCCAGACACAAAACTCTAATTATCTCAAGACTCCTGATTTGTATTAATATAGCCCTGTCAAGAAGCCAGAATGTTTAGTATGCACTGCTCCTCCGTAGGCACATTAATGAAGAATTGCTTGCCATTGCAAAACATGTTAAATTCCAGCATTTCCATATGGTAAGATACCATGTCAAAAAGGTTTCAGGGCAGTGTTCTTTACGCTCCATGTCATCTAGCCAAGCTCTCTGCATTTGGAGACCATGCCAAAATGTCATTCACAAGAATTTGTGTAGATACTCAAAATTTCTGACCACATTTTCAGCTGAGCTCCTTCTTTATTGTTTTAAGAAAAAAAATGATGGGGATTACAATTGGCTAAAAATGCAAATTGCAAGTCTCCACCTAAAAGTAGATTTTTAAAATAGAATTTACAGCTAAAAATGTGTATCAACCCATACAAATAATGAAAGGGTAAGACATGAAATGGAATTGTAAGTGAAATTTTATGACATCCTATTTCAGAAGCACTGGAATGCATCTAGTCAGTGCTTCAGTGAAATGCAGCTGCTGGACTTCCCAGGGGACTGGAAAGTCGAGCAGCTCCGATACATGCAAGGTTTACTCCACATCCTACGTGAGGAGGTTGATGTTCAAGCCCTTGGCTCTACTGAGGCAGAACGAGAAATTTATCCCAAATGGTAGCTGAGTCCTATGTGCAGGGTTCACAAGCAAGTATCGAGAGAATGCTGTAATCTGATTATTACTTACTTAATAGTGAACAAAGACTGTTCTTTCTTGGACCAGTTGAAAGTTGTCACATATCCCAAAGAAAGGTTTTGGTTATTGACAAGTACCTTTTGCAAACCTAATGCCTTTAATGCAAAGCTGATGCTACTGTTAGTAGCTTTACAGTCTTGAAGGCTTAAGTATGGTGACACAGGTTGTCTCAGTGGATTTAATGGCTAGAACGGTTTTTATTTTAAACAAAAGCTGAGATGGAGGACAGAAAATGGCGAGAGTGAAAGACAAATGTTGACTTTGTACAAAAGCAATCTGATCTGCTTTTTTTAATGGAATAATTCAAGCATGATTTCTCCACTGCAGATAACCATTACTTCTAGCACCTTTAAAAGCTTTCAGTGCATGTTGCATGACTACAGGTTCCCTTGTAGTCAGAGAAGTCACTCAAACTCATGTCAAAGCAGGAGTGTTTATTTCAAACTAATATTTTCCAGTCAAGATAAATCCTCTTCCAAAAAAAAAAAAGGGGGGGACAAAAAACCAGAACAAAACAAAATCAAATTGTTTGCCAAGTTATATAAACACAGTTTTAGATTCATTTTGCTTTGATGCTCATTAAAAATAGATGATTTTGACTGACACGACAACATTATAAAAAAGAATTACTTAATTATGTGGAATATGAATTAAAGTTAATACGATTCAATTACAGAAAACATGTTTACAGCATTTGCTTGAGCTTGCTACCACACAAGCTGTTCTACTTCATAACTATTCTGAAAAATGTAACATAAAGACAGTTATTTTAACAGAAGCTGTCCTGTTATGGTCTCAACTTTGTGTGTTCCACTGAACTGAATGAACTAGAGTCACAGTTTTGCGTAGAGATAGACAAGAAAAATGTGTCATTTTAATGATAAAAAATACCATATGATTGATGCTTCTGGCCACCCCTAACCAGAATTATTTTCTTCTGAGCTTGACATGTACATGTTGTCCTCCTCTTATTTGTTCAATGATGCTGCAAAAACCCTTTTGCTAGTCTGCTTCTGGAGAATGTTCTTAGGAAAAGGTCTCAGATCATTTAGGGAATGTGTAAACTTTTAGTCTAAGTAGCACTAAAAACTCCTTGCAGGCCTGAAAAACGACATCTATTTTGAGGCCAGTTTGATGACACACATGAATTTTGAAGTTCATCCCCCAACTTTTACCTATGACAACGGCAGACTATGAATCCACTCCACCAATATAGCTATTTGTGGCTAGAAATACAAATGAATATTCAATGCTTACATCTTACTTTCAGATTTAAATTTGTGTTTGTTGCAATTTCTTCAGAAAACATTTAGAAGTGCGTGTTCATGACACAGTGAGTGGGGAACTATATCTAAGTTAAACTGCAGTCCACGATTTCTCAGTACCACACATTCTGGGCAAAGGCTGAATCAGAGAAATAAGAACAGATTTTCTGCAGTCATGCTATGCCATCTGTCCTTTGAGATCTTGTTCTAGCTGTTTGTCAGTCTCCTAGGGGGAGATCACTAAGATGGATACAAAGATACCAAGAAATAATCTCTCCCTCTCTCCATCCTTTCATATGCCTCTCCCTTGTCTTCTTTCCTCCCTTCCTTCCTCCTTTTTCCTCCTCTTTTCATCCATCTTTTTCCCCCGTTTTCTTTTCCATAGCTGTATAACCATCACAGCAGCTACTGGAAAGGAACATAAACACACCTGAGGTAGCTTTAAATAAGCAACACCCGTTATATAGGTGTCGGTGTATTGACAGAAACTGAAGCAGACTGCCTGATTCAGACTGTAAAGCTGAGGCAGAGCACCTGCACATGGTATAGGGAGCTGTGCTAGGAGGTTTGTCATGCCCGCCTGTCCCCCAGCCCGATGCACAGAAACCTGTCCGCTGCTGCGGTTCCTCATGGGTACCTGCCACCGCTCCGTGCCTTCTACCAGATCTGCTCTCTTGGGAGAGGCAGAGGCAGGGCTTGCCCAGGTCTCTTTGTTCTGACCCATCCTCTGATTTCTAACTGCTGCCTCAAGCTGTGCAGGACTGAGCTTGCTAAGCAAAAACTGTGATTAATCAGGGTACAGATTTTGCTGGTAGTCTGCAGCTATTTAAAATGAGGGCATTCGTTGCATCTGTTCGTAAATTTTTTTAAGAGAATTTATTTGTACGTAATCTGAGAAGCCTGCTTGGACCCACTAATGGTAATTACACAATGTGAAAAAACATACTCCAAATATATACATGGAGAGAATATTTTTTAGTTTTTTAACATCCTGATCAATTACAGTAATTATACATTTAGCTGGTCAGCATCACCTAAATCATAGAGCTTCGTTCAGAGGAATAAATGGAACCAGCAATTATATCAAAGCTATTTTTTGTTCCAGCCGATGTGCTGTTATCAAATGAAAATTTTACCTATTTTCTGTGATTCCTTAAATCAGTGGCATGCCTTTCTCCATAGCAGATCATACGTGAGCTGTCTTTTAAGAATGCAAAACAAACTGAAGCACTCACTGGTTTCGTCAGCAAATGCGTGTATTGAAGACTGGAGGTGAATTCCAGGTGCTTCTTGCAAAAAGATGCATATGTGCAGCCACTTGCCAGTGTGGATTTCCTCAAAAGACCAAAATCAAGGGAAAACATCCAGATTCCTGAGATACCCTGAGCACCACATTGTAGTAGAGAAGTAGTAAAATACAGAAAAAAGCAGGTTAAGGAGTTGAGGTAGTATCATTATAGCATTAGACTTACTGATTTTTGGCTATGACAGTATTAGTTTTAAAAATACCATGGCATGTGCAAATTACTTCTTTTGTTTCAGTCTGTCTGAACTAGATGCTCAGTCTTTCACTGAGCTTTTGTCTGACTTGGTTATTCTGTGTGACATCTAGAACTGACTGCTAAGCATCTAACATTTTGTCTCCAGGCAAAGATAGAGGTTATCAGACTATGACTGGATGGGAGAGGGCAGTATGGAAAATTGTATTTTTGCTAAGCTGTTGGCTGACACTGTTGTACTGTTTTTTTAGTGCAAATATGTTTTACTAACTACAGTATACTGAAGGTGTACAGAGTCATAGAATCATAGAATCATTAAGGCTGGAAAAGACCTCTAAGATCATCAAGTCCAACCATGTACATGCTGATGAAATAAAGTTGGCTGTGGAGGACAACTACCTGCAATCTAACATTTTATCCTGCAGCTTTTTTCAACAGCTATTTCATTACCGTCACAAAAATATTGAAGAAAAGGAATAATACAAACACAGGATAATCATAAAATCAGTCATGACCTTTTTGGTCAATGGCCACATATTTTTTCTGTGTGATCTCTAATCTCACCTCCCATAAAATGATGCAATCTGATGCACGTATCATAGTATTTCATTTTCCAGCAGTGGGTGCTAGCTGACTGTTGATGAGTTAGTCTATAAGTAACTCATGTCCATGTTTCCTCAATTAGCAGAAGCTAATGCGTTACTTGCCTTGTATTCAGAACTCACCTTAAATCTACACAAATCATTCTTTTAAATCAAGAAAATAATTTACCTCATCATACCATGTTACAGCATGATGTCATATGTTGTTACATCAACATGTAAATGTTGATTTACATTTCTGTGCAATGATGGAATAATGAAAGCAGATCAGATTTTGAAATTTCTATAGAATAGAATAGAATGACTATTTCAGTTGGAAGAGACTGACAAGGATCATCCAGTCCAACTGCCTGACCACTTCAGCGATGACCAAAAGTTACAGTATGTTCTTAAGCATATTGTCCAAACGCCTCTCAAACACTGACACCCTTGGGGCATTGACCACCCCTCTAGGAAGCCCACTCCAGTGTTTCACCACCCTCCTGGTAAAGAAATGCTTCCTAATGTCCAGTCTAAACCCCCCCGGCACAGCTTTGAACCTGTCCCAGGTGTCCTGTCACTGGATGCCAGAGAGAAGAGCTCAGCACCTCCCTCTCCGCTTCCCCTTCTCAGAAAGCAGAGAGGAATGAAGCCACTTCTCAGCCTCCTTTCCTCCAAACTAGACAAGCCCAAGTCTTCAGCCACTCCTCACAGGACATTCCTTCCAGCCCTTTCACCAGCTGTGTTGCCCTCCTCTGGACACATTCAAGGACCTTTGCACCCTTCTTCAATCCTGGCGCCCAGAACTGCACAAAATACTTAAGGTGAGGCCTCACCAACGCTGAATACAATGGAATAATCACCTCTTTTGACCAGTGATCACCTATTTTGACCTGTTTATAATACTTCATGTTCTGATTAAGAGCAGATGCTAAGAGTATAACAAAAGAAGGCAAATTTCAATAACATTTTTATTCAATATCTTTTGGAATATTATTTTATCATACACCTTCAGGTGAGACAGATGATACCTGCATTGGTACCTGATTATTTCATCTTTAAAAGCATAACAGACACTTAACCTTTAATTTCCTTAAGTTGAATTGACCAGACAAAAATGTAATTTTCACTTTGCAGATTGGTCCAGTGAGCATGACACCAGAGAAGAATACACATCACATGTTATCTAAAAGTTATCTCCTCTACCGTGAACATCACCTGGTTAAAAAACAATGTTTTACAAAATAGCTTGGTCTACATAAAACCCTTTTGCATTTCTTTGTAGAAAAAAAAAATCACTTTTAGCAGGATTTGTCTTGGAAAAATTGTTTTCAACCTGCTACTTAGTATTCCATTTGGAAATCTCAAACTTGTTTTTAGAGTATTGCCACATTTATCACAGAAAAAAAAAAAAAAGGCAAGACTATCTCACCAGAGATGAACAAAATCAGGTTTCTGTCCTTTGGGAAATGTCACAGTTTCATTTGTTTTTATCCCAAATTGCCTAGATAATGTATACGTATTTGATACTAAATGGAAAAGAATTTCAAATAAACCCTGTTGATGATAACATTTTCACCAAGATACATCCTTCAAATCATATATTATCCAAAATAAGAAACACTCATTAACAAAAATTCCTATCTATTTTCAAATTCTATATTCCATCTCAGACTACACAGAGTCTTTACATAAATGGCAATGTAAAGAGAAAAATACACATTTTTGCTAGTCTAAACTAATATTACTTTTGGTATTTTATGTATTAACAAAATAGTATCTGATTGATTTCAAACATCATTGCCTTACACATATTTTTAAATGATCCTCTGGATTTTTATCTTTAACTTCACAAAAGACTGTCAGAGTTGTATAAATTCTGAATATTGGATAAAAGCTTTTATCTTGAATGTGTACTTTAATATTTAGGGTTGTTGAAGGTTAACCTCTACAACTGCATGACTCAGGTATAGTACAGGGTAACAGTATTTTCCAAAGATGTGTTGGGCCACTGGACAGATTCGTGCAAAGGGAAGAACCTTCCTGGGTTTAGGCACTATCTTCCAGACTTCATTAATCAAAGTATTATCCTTGAATAATTAATACTTGGATTAAAACCAATGACACTTCAAAGTGACAATAAAGCAACCTGAGGACTGTATTTAATTGAGAAATCATATCCCAAGAGTATTCAAGTCACTAAGCCATTCTTTCTATATTACAATAATTAACCACATCCCCTGTCATTTTTTACTGTTTATGATACAACTACTTCTTCCATGCATATGTTTACTGATTAGCAAGTCTGTCCCTGTAACACATCAGTCCTTCCCTACAGTTTGTTTTGTGAACATCAATTTTCTCATGCTTTTCTATTCCTGATATAAGAAATTATTTCACTTCATTGTATTTTTAATTCATGTGACATCATTACTGTGAACCTAATTAAATTGATGTGATTTAAAGAAAAAGGTATAATGCACACACTTTGAGGATCACTGCAGTCCCTCACTGTCTTAAATTGTTTGTAATGATTACGGAGTTCATTTGTTCATTTTCAAAGTTCCAGCCTCAAGAACAATTTTATTCCACTTTTCAGTCTCTGGATACATTCTAGGCAGGAATTACTTGGATTAAGAAAGGGAAGATTATAGACATTTAGAGCCTACTCTTGTAAAAATCATGGAAAAAGCCTGATGCTGCAGAGGCACATCCATGGGAAAAGGATCAGGTTGCTTTTGTCCTCCCATTGCCTCTTTCAAGCTGTGCTGTTTTCCCAGTGGGACTATAGAGCAGACTGGCTCAGGTGCTCAGAACATTAAAGAAAATAAATAAGCATTCAGTGTGTGGAAATATAATATATGTATTTGTTTAGACCTGCAAGATAGACTTCCTATGTGATAATACTGCACGTTAAAAGAAAATGTTATTTTCCTGATTTTATTAAGGGAGCTCCTTGCATCTACTATTACCTATGCAGTTTGAGTGCCTTGCTCAGGCCAGTTTTGCTAGCTGGTGATGCAACATATTTTAACCCAGCAAAAAAGCACTGGGGTAGCCATAATCCCATAATAATAACAAAAAACATACTTCAGGTGCATCCTCTACTTCACATGGGAGAACGCAGTAAGCTCCACTTCAACAGAACTTCTTCCTCAGTCAGTGACTGCAGAGGGTGCCAGTGGCAAAGCCCTTTTGGGTGTACCAGACATGATTCCTGTCACCTTTAAACATCAGTCTTCTTAAGAGAAAATGGGTACTGAGCTTTGTAATCGCAAGCCAGTGCCAGGTGGGTAGTAGTATCTTTTGTGGAATATCTCTGAGGGTCAGTGAGGAGCATGGGTAGCTCACAGAGAGGTAGAGTGTTGTATCCTCCATGCAGTTCGCTCGTGGGACTTCAGGTAGTCTTGGCACCATAAGAAAATAGGTTCACCACTTGGCTACTTAAAGAACTAGGGGCTTCCTTGTATCTAATTATACAGAAAAAAATACTTTCTTTTTAAATAAGGCTTTAGAAAAAAATTTCATCAGGTTAGGAAAATCTCTTTCTTATTTGGTACATTTTTTTACCTCAGTAAAAAACCTGTGCTTATTGTTCCAGTACTATAACAGTAAAGATAACAAGCTTTTATACAAAATTGTGAGTTGATTTTATAAAGGTTATAAACAAATCCATGCCAGCTGAAGTCAACAAAACATAGGTCAGCAACTTGATAGAAACCAAGTATAAGATTTAAGGAAAGTAAATTTGACTAAAATCTAAGATTTAATAGACATATGTGCTTTGCAGTTTAAAACTTACATTAACAAACTTGATTTGTTTACAAGAGCAGCTTTATATCTATTTAATAGATTGCATAGAGATTTGCAGTTCCTGTGTTTTATGAGAAAAGCTTAAGTTACATTGTTTTATAGAACTGAAATCCAGAAACCTTAATATTTTTCTTCTCCTCTAACTTGTATGAAAGAAATGTAATTTTAGACTAAAAAGAAAGACAGAGAGAAAAATCACAGATTGTTTCTGCTGTTGAACGGTAATTAGTAAAAGGGGCAATGTAGCTGTGAGATGGTGAAACATGCTAATATGACTTTACATGAAGTTTATATCTCAAAGGGAAAAAAGCAAGGTTAAAATTTAATGAAGTCTTGTTTTTAGAATGAAGTGAACATAATTATCACTGTTTGTGTACTTTTTACTACAGTTATTCTTTTGTACATCTAATTAAATGTCAACAACCAATGAATTGGTCGTTATGAAGAGATAATTGACCACTATAGCAAGTTCACTTTCCCTTAGGGAAGAGAGAGATACCATATTTTATGAAGGTTGATTGTCTCATGTTAATACTTATCTCAATTTAACATTTCTGTAAATGGAATCTTAATTTTCCATTTATGCAGCTGGCACAGTTTTACACTGTTTTTATATCTAAAAGAAATTAAAAACAAACTTGCAGTGCCACAGACATATATCAAGGGAAAATTGCCAAACATGTCTAATGGAAAAGTAGAAAAATCCTTAGTTGAAAAAAGTTTTTTTGTTGAGATAAAGGTCAATGAAGTCACAATAGAAGCCAACAAAGCTGTATTATATTTATGACTTGGCAGTTGGCTAGAGTTAATCGGGGCAGACCCAGTGACTCCAGCTGAAATCATAATTATTAAAAAAGGTCCAAGGCTGCTGTGCTGCTGCAGTGTTTGCATTCCTGATGGTATTTATACTCTTCTCTCAATCTGTGAACATTACAGTAATTTCAAAAAACAAAGTAACCCTTTCTTTTCTAAACAAGATATATAAGTTTATTTCTGTTTCTAAAAAAAAACCACCCAGTTTAATTCCTTTTTTTCCTGCTGTTTCCTAGTTATTGCTCATCTTGCAGAAAAAAAGATGATCAATTGATCTTTGTTTTCAAGCAACATGAAGTCTTGCTCTTTGAGTAACATTTGGCCTTTTCTGAATGAACAATGTCCTCAGAATTCAACAGAGGCCATTAGTAAAAGCCCAAAGCCAGTTATAGATTGTCACACCTTCCTCTCTGCAGAACATAGATTAATTTATAACACTTATTTTCTACTCTGAGGTTAAAACTATGGTCTAAGGGACAAAAAAATAAGACACAGATAATATCTTCAAGAGGAGATATTACCTTACCTTAAAAGTAACATTAATTTATCACATTTGTAAATAAGCTTGAGAAAGCACACAAAAAATATAGGGAATATTGGAAATAAAAGCTGTTTCATAAATTGTATTGCCATTTTTGTAATACTGGCATTTAATATCTTCTCCAAGCTATTTCGGTCACTGTAAAAACACACAGTAGAAAGCAGTTGCTATTAAAATTGTAATAGATAGACAAACTACCAGAGAGGTTAGTGAGTGTTGAACAGTTATGCAGTTTGAGAAAGCTGGGTTTCATGAGTTTGTGTGGAAGCACTGAGGATTCACAGCAGCTGGATACAGGCGGCCTTTACAATTGGAAGATATCTGAGGCAGTAAAAATGCATGCGTCTTCGGGGATGGAGGAAGGCAAGTCAGTGTTCAGGAGGTGACCAGGGCATCTGTACTGAATAACTGACTTTATTAAAGAGAAGAAAAACAAGCAGTTTCTATTTCTCATGTTAAAAATTGGGAGCAGAACCTTTGCAACGTTCTGGTTTTGCTAACTGACACCCTACAGGTAGTCCCTGACCTCAGCAGAGACACAAGGGTAACAGTGACTTCAGCAATAGTGTCCTACACTCAGAACATTTGACGATTTTGAAAGCAGACGTAAACAGTTTTCATCAATAAATAATTCCAACTGACCAATAATTGCACAGCCAATACAGATTTTGCTGGTAGCCTGAAGGCTATGCCCAGTATTGATAGGGTGACAGATTCAATACTGATTCTGTCCCATTTCTATGCATTTTTTATTTTTAGTATTTCTTCTTCACTCTTATATCCCAGAGTTACATGCTGTAAGTCTTGACTAGTGCCCGATCAGAACAAATTCTGTGCTTTAGAACTGCTGCAGTGGTATAAAATGTCACCTTGATCATCAATGTGCAATTGTTAATACGACGCATGCTTTTTTTTTATGATTATTTCTGGAACTACTTGACATATGCATGATGCAAACTCAAGAATTTTCATCAAAAGTTACTAATCTGGAGGAAAAAGCAGATTTTAAGCTATCAGATATGTCTGCATGAGAACCAGAAGAGGATTAAAGGTGTTGACTTTCTGGGAAAGCATTAAATTCTCATAATGAGAGGTAAAATACACACATGGGAAACAGAAATTCTGGTCCTGGAAAAAGCAGCTGACAACATCACAGTATAATTCTTTTAAAACCTTTATGAACTGTGATGCATGTAGGGTACATATGCATCTCCCATCTGCTCCTTGAGATGAAAGTGAATTATCTGGTCCAGAATGGGAAGGAACTATCTGCATCTGTGATTTCTTGTGCCTAAACTAGCTAGGCTTATTCCAGAAAAGCAAGGCTTTTTAGTCTGGGCCTGTTGCTTCTGGGAACTGTGCCAGTATCTCTATATGATATTTTGCTTATCATCCTGATATGATAGTTTGGTAGTTTCTGACCTTTTTCACAATGTACATATACCCGGCCAATTTGTAAGCAGAGCGTCAAACAGTCCCTTGCTTAAATCTTCAGAAGGTATTTTGGCATGAATCCCTATTTGAAATGCCAACGAGCAAAAGAACCTTAATAGCTATGTATCATGGATACTTGAATTTACTTTTTAATCCAGATTCCTGTTTCATTTCCTTCAGTATAGTTTGTTAATTATATGAGACAATGAGCTGTATTTTTAAAAGTCACTTTATCAGGTAAGTTGTAAAAAGGGATAAACTCTCCCTAAGAAGGCTGTAAATCAGAGGGGAAAATGGTTTAAAGCAAACAGGCAAAACTCTTACAGCAAATACAATATTTTCTGTACATCTTTCTTCCTGAAAAATCCCCTGTTTGCTTTTGTCCACAGTATTTTCAGCAAAGGATAAGATACCCCAATTCTGAAATGCCCTTGCAAATGAAGTCCAGTAACCTTTTCAGTGATAATCGTTGGGATACCTCTGAAAATTCAAGAAAAAAGGGATAGAGGAGGGAACAAACTCATCTGTGAACAGTTCCAATACTAAATCAGTCTTTCAGGATTTTATATTCCCTTTTATAGTTCTCTTATTATTGAATGATAAGGCTATAATTTACATCAAGACATTGGATTCAATGGATTAAAGAAAAAGCGTATCTCCTTATGTAAAAAAACACAGAGACTGTTCAAATTATCTGCTAAAGTAGGAACATACTCAATATAATATTCTCTTATTCTCTTTTATTGAACTCAGAGTAACCAAAGCACAGTTAATTTCCACAAAATAGACCTGTGACCATACCACTGTGCAAAAGTACACACAGGTACGTATGTATTTTGTTACACGATTCCTTATTTTTCAGCACAAATTCTTTAAATTTTCTTCACCTTTTTTCACACTGCATTGTGGACTTGCCTTTGGAAACCAGTTGCTTTTCACAGGGAGTGGCAATATCCTAATTTTGTTCAAAAGTGTAAGTTCAATCACAATCAACCGTGCATTAACTGGTGATGAACCCTAGTACTTGCAGTCCTTCAGCAGCCAACTTCCGTTACATTACAAATTCAATATAGAAAAATGTTTGCAATGAGGAGCCAGACAGCTTTAGCATCTTTTCTTCACATGACACATGCACATTGAAGAAATGTGGCAAATGAAGCTAAGGAAATAGTTCCCATTTAGGAGAAGCCAAGAGTTTCCAGCAGTCCCTTTGATCTGTTTTGGATGAAGACAGGCCTGCAGCAGCAGCCCGGGATACTATCTGCCTCCTCCCTTTGGCGGGTGGAGGGGTGTTCAGGTCACCCAGCACAGCCCTGTAATCAGCTGTGTTACAAAGCCCGGCATGGGAACCGTGCTCAAACCAAATCTACATTAGGGCACAGCTCAGAAGCCACACATTGACCACTCTTGCCAATGGGCACCTTGATTCTCCTGACAGTGGTGTACAACGATCTCAGCTTTCATTACGAAAAATAAATGTCAAACTCTAATGAACAAACCTGGAAAACCCAATCCCAGCGCTTAGAAGACAAAGGACTAAAATTAAGAGCCCAGATGGCCATCTTGGTCAGGTAATTAACATTACAAAAAAATACAGAGGTCTTTTGTGTATTCACTACATATGTAGGCTCACCTAAAGCAACAATTGTTAGAAATAGAAGTTAGGAAATTTGAGAAGAAATGGTGGCCAAATTAATGTTTCAGAATGCATTAAAAGAGCTTCCCTAGTATTCTGAATGCCTAAACTGAAAAGTTCTTTAACTGTATAATCTAGATAATACATAGCTAAAAAATGAACACTTTTTCTTTAACATCTCATCTAATAAATAGGTCTACTGCATGGTTCATATCTCCTGTGTTGTCTGAGTTCTGCTTTTGCAAAAGTTGGTCTGTTTGAAAAATACAATACAGTATGTTGTCTTAAATGATTTCTGTTCTCTCTTCCCCCGGAGAACTGGTTATCAAAGATTTATAACAGGCTATGAAAAAATGATGCTGAACTGACAATTCCTTTCATGAAAGGGAGTGGCTTCAAAGTCCACCAAACGAGACAAATATTAACCCTGATATATAGGCTTTTCTTCAGAATACATCTTTAGTATTAGACAAAAAATCTGAGGAATGCATTAATTTCCAACAAATAATTGAAGCAAATAAAAATAAACACACATGCAACCAAATACTGTAGTTAGAGAGGAAAGATTTATTAAAGTAGGTTTATATTAAGGCAGAACCAAATTTTATAGGAGCTGCCTGGCTCATGTCTGCAAAAGCCATCTTTATCGCAGGATGGCAAATACAGAGTGGGAGTACTTGACTATAACTTCCTGCCAGTTGAATGGCGACTAAATCATGATATCTTATGGAATATTCATTTTTTTTATAGCTTTCTTCTTACTTAGAGTGATGGTGTATGGGATTTCAGCTTCCTTTCTGGCTCTGTACTTTTCTACATGCTTCAGTGTGAGAGGCAGTCACGGCTACTTCTTCCTCCCCTCTTGGGCCGGGTCCTAGCCTGGGATACCTATGTATCCTAGATGAGGGACTAATAGAGCATATAATTCTTTTTTATGTGATTACAGGGAGCTCCATTTCCACAATTTTACTCTCATAATCAAAAAAAAATATTGTGATAACAGGTAACAGTGATGTTTTAGGTACAATTTTAAAAAACAGTAATCCAATGACTTTAAGGTTTGGCCGCATAGCCCTGAAATTACTCAGACTCTAAGTGACAACTGAATGGCTGTGTGAAAGACAAAATTGTAGCTACAGCCTACTTAGACCTGGACCACTGCATTAACTCTAACGTGCTTTCTTGAAATGTAGGACCATATCTGGGATGAGATTCATTCCCATCCTGCTAGCTAATGTGGAAGTTTTAAACAAGGAAGTAAGAAGACCAAATTCTTCTGTCAGTTACACTCAGTAAATATGCCGGTCATTCAAGATGTACAGAATTTGGATTTGAAGATGGTTTTACCACTTGCAGCTTTCCCAAAACTATCTAATCTTTTTTGAGAACAGATGCTCAGCCCTGCTGATATATGGCTGAAACATATGGCTGTGCATCTTCAAGTTAGGAAGATATAAATAAAATATGCATGACTTGAAATAATATCATACAACACTATACATATAGCTGTCTTAGCAAAAGTCCAAATTAGAATGGCTAAATATTTATTAATAAAAAGAGAATATTGTAATATTGTTGTGCCACAGGGGAAGAAAGGACATTCTTCAGTATTGGGTGGAATTCATACCAACACCTTGTCTGCCTGCAACTGCCTGATTCAAAGAAGACCTCAAAAGATGTAAAATCTTGTGTAGTGGTACACATTTCTTAAGAACTGTCAGCATGGAACATGCCAGAAATCCCAGCTGTCCTATATAAGTATTTGTGAATTGCTGCATCAAAATAGTAATTTACTCCATATACTAGCAATGAATAATTATCTCTTTAGATCCAAATGTATACTAAGAAATAAAGTAAAAGCTATGAATTTTTTTTACTAAGGTAGATGTTAATGCAAACAGTGATTTAAACATAGTTGAAAAATGTACTCAGATGTCATGGTCAATTCAATTCCTTTTTTTTAGAAATAGCTCTGCAGCTGGTTATAGCATCTGTTGGTTAAGCTAACAGCAAAAGTCTGCAAATTTCCTTCATCATTTTAGTGCATAATGTAAAAGATCTATGATACTAATAGCTTTTTAAGATTATGGGATCATATTATGTTATCTTTTTTTTTTTCTTAACAGTACTTTATCAAAAGACATGCCAAGAAATCAGCACAACTATGTTGCAGAGAGCGAGGAAGTAACATACACCTTTCCTAGAAAGAATGTGTAATGACCTCAATACATTTTTGGCACCAGGAAAAAACAGCACTGTATGACTTTGTACTTTTGTAGCTAGATGTAATTATAACATACACTAGATTAATTATTTCAGGCCATAAAGATCTTGGAAAACTGACTGCTTTATTATTTTTTTTTTATTTTGTCCTTGCATGCTTCAATTTCATTTGATTTGGAGGAAAGGAGAAAGCAGGTGTCTGCTCTGATTATCAGTGTGACAAAGATGGGAAATAAAGAGCCTACTGTTTCTGGAAAACAAGTCCGATATATCTGCACTAGCAATTACAAGCAATCAGAGGAGACTTGAATATTGGTTGTAGTTTAGTGGAAATTCTTGCTTGCCATAAAATGATAGGTAGGGTCACATTCATATACTGCTTTTGTTATTGTGTTCTACCAATACAAACTCAGTTAACAGTATGCTAAATACAATAAACCACACATACTTTCAGCACTTAGACAGAATATGCATTACTCTGGAAATATGACTGCTGTCTCACAACATCTCTCACATTTGCAGACAAGGGACAAAATGTTTGTATACTTTTTGCACTGTAGGAAAGAAGGTATGCATCTTCCAATATTCATGAAGAGAGAGACTGGAATTTTTAATGTTTATGTTCTTTCAGTTATTATGAATAGTACTTTAAAAGAAATAAATATATACCAATATAATTAAGTATAACTAAAAAAATGACAAAAAATTATATAAATGTCATAAAAATACAGAAAAAATATCATAACAAAAGCCAATAAACATTTTTTGAGGAGGAGTAAAGAATGCAGGATTAGAAAGATGTGTTTCTTTCCTTGCAGGCTAATCTAGTGAAACAGTTTAAGAATAGGCTATCCTTCCACCTTTCATTGCCCTTGAACGTGGGTCAGTGTTAAACCAGGTCAGAATATAACTCTTTGTTTGAATTTCCCACTGCATGTTCTGGTTCATGATCTCAAAAACCCTTAAATGAAGCCTCATGCATAAATATTGCATACACTTTCAATGACTTCTCAGGAGTCCCTCTTTTAGCTACCCATAGTGGATATTTAGGTGACATTCTTGACTACAGCATACCTGACTTGTTTTTAAAGTCTAATCAAGAAACCAGAGACTCCCATGAAAAATGATGTCATATATGTCTGAAAAATGTCTAACATATATCATCATATTATACTGCATTTACAAGTGTACTAGTATATTTCTTTGACCAGGGTACATTTTACAAATGTAGAAGCCAATTCTACAATGAAATGTGATGAGTTAAGTCCCTGCAGCACATGTGATGCTCAAATTGAGCATGTGGCCCAAGAAGACTCCAGATTGCATTCAGATCTCTAGCCTAGCCATATAGCCTCTTTTGATTATGATTCAACGAATCTCACGTGAACACTATTTCAATAATAGGCAACATTGACAAAATGTGTCACTTCACAGAAAGTTCTGAAAACCCAGTTTCTGTGGGACAAAAAGAGTTTTTAAAACCCAGAATTTCCAGCAAAGTAAGAATTATATTTTGATCACAAAGGCATAAAGCAAATATAAAGATTTTTTAAATTTCTTTCTCTGTTATGGACCTATAAAATGCTGATTCCTAAAAGTAAGAAAAGCAGCTCTGAAGTCAGTACATTACTTAGTAAAGAACCAGCAAAACTCTTTCAGCTGGCTTCCTTGGCCTGCTTCTCCTGACCTCCAAAAACTTGTCAGCACTTAGAGAACCTACCTAATTTAAACAAAACTAATGGAGCAAGGTGATCAGTTTTACAGGGTTCTCTCCAACATATCTTTATTCAAATGTTCATTAACAAGGAGCTAATCAATGCAAAAAAGTATTTAGATGACAGAAGTCAAAGACACATATGTGTTGTCTACATAAATTCTACCATGAGAGCGCTCCTGTGAGGTTGTAAGCTCCACTGTAAGTGCTGCATTTAAATAAATAACAAAACAAATCACAAAGTTCTTGTAATGCAATTTACAGCAGAAGTTGACATTGCTCACCCCTAGTTTAGTTGTCATCAGTGTGGAGCAGAGAAACTAAAAATGACAACAGGGTGGGAAAAGATCAGATCCTTAACCAATCTACACTGGTGAAGCTGGAGTTATTATTTTACAAGTAACAGATTTTTGAAAATCCAACCCAAACCATTGACTTAAAAATCAAAAGGTACCATAAAGTAAATATATGGCCCAGACAAATTTACAAGCCATCTCCTCTCTGACTCGACTTCACTGTTTGTATCTTCTTTTTAGGTTACATGAGAGAGAGGGCATAATTCACTCTCCTGTGAGGTGTTGGTTTGCTTTACTACTGAGCCATGGTCAGATAGATATAGGAAGAAAATATTCATTTACAGAGGCTGCTATCTAAATCTGATTCTTGATTCTCACCTTTTTTCTTCCCTATACCAGCTTCAGCCATGAGGGTGCTCATGTGAGTTGCTAAAGCTCCATTATTTAAAGTGTTGTATTTGAATAAATAAATGCATCAATATTACAGAGTTCTTAAAGTGCAATTAGAAAGTCCTACAATTTAGTGCTACTTATGAGAAGTATCTGGTAGTATCCTGCTACATTCCTGCCCCAAGATACCTATCAGCATCTTCAAAGTGAAAGATCTGCTTATTGTAAAATTTTGGAATGAAATTGGTATGCACATTGTCAGGCAGAGGGTGAAGAAAATAATCTTTATTCAAGAGCATGACACCCTTCTTGCATAAAGGCAAGGGGGAAAGAATTGGTGTGCACACTACAGTGAGTCAGCACAGCAAATATACAAAAATGTAAGCGTTATCAGAGTACTTAACCTTATCAGAGTATTTAACCTTTTGCATACTAAGGGTCATTGCATTTTATTTGCAGTGATAATACTACAGGATTCCTGGGTATAGCTTGTATCTGAAGTAAAAGTAATTTTTCTACTAATCATTTACATGAAAAAAACGCTTCTGTTCAAAAAATAAAAAAAAAATTATGCAGTAAGGAATCATTTCTATCTTCTCTCTCTGGTTTGCAGCATTGTACATTTCCCTACATAGTCATTCTTTATCAGACAGAACTGAGGTGCAAACAGCAATAGAAGAATTTCTGCTGATGATGCGTGGTTTGTTCTCCAAAATATTGCCTGAATTTATATTGCGAAGAAGAAGAAAGCTCAGGGTCTGACTGCAGTAGATAAAAAGTGATATGCATTTCATATGTTGAACATATTGATCAGGGGAATATTCCCTCTCAAAGAGAAAGAGATGGTATCAATATTTTAGCAGACTGCCAGAAGGACAAAGTTCTCTCTTAATGAACAGATATTTCAGAACATGAAGCCCTATATATAGACGAACATTTACATAAAGTGGCGAATTCTGGCTATCTTTTAGAATAAGCACAGTAATATGAGAAGTAGACTTTTTTGAACCCATCCTCACCAGCTTGTCCCCTATCCTCTGGTAGTACTGTTGATAATGAAGAAGTGATTTTAAGTACAGTAATGAACTGCATTATTAATAACAAATTTTGTAGATGATTTACTGAAATCATATTACATTTTTAAAGATAGTGATATTCTGGAGCGAAATGTTGACTCCTAAATTATTTACAATATATAAAAACAAAAGTAGTACTTGTTTAACATATTCTATAAGAAGATATTTATTTTTGAAATTTTAGTTTAAATTTTCTTCTTAGAAAATTATTAAGGGCAACTCCTACTATATGGGGAACAGGAAAATTAGTTGAAACTGGTGAGGTCACAGCACATTCTGACATCTAGTAGCTCTCAACAAAAGTATTAAAACAAAACAAGAACTCTCACACTCAAGTGAAGCAACATTTTTAAAAGTTCTTGCTCTTCATTTACAAACTCTACACAGTAATCAGAAGATCAGGAAAAAAAAAGATAATATTGAGTGTGCTGCCTGCTGAACAGGTTTTAATTCTTCACATAAGCAACATGATGCAAACATTTGAAAAACTACTTAATTTTAGGGAGAAACCCAGCAAGAGCAAAAGGTACATGTAAATTTATTGGTGCAAACTTTAGCAAAATGAGGACAGCATGAAAGTTTACATACAGCGAAGGATGTCACTGGCAGCAGGACAGGTGGTAAATGGGTATAAACACTGACTTTAAAAGGAAGGGATTTTTCTCCCCTGATTTGTCTAAATTGCATTTTTTCAAGTAAGGGAGAAGAAAAGGTCTTTCCTCATTTCTTTCCATTCCTCCTAAGACATCCCTTTTCAGGCCTTTTCAGTCTCTTTGTTCCAAGATTACTTCAAAGGGGAGGCAAGAGTGAAAGGAAAGCCTGTGCAATTAGCACACTGAGCACGGTGCCATCTTTCCCCATGCAGACGCACGCAGGAAGAGGCTCTCACATATTCCAGTGCCCGCTCCCAGTTGGCTTAGTCGTTTGTGAAATGTTTGCCAGTCTCTCTCCTAGATGCCCTGAGCAAATATTGCAGCACTCCGGGGGAACATTCAATATGAACGGGGCAAAAGAACGTGCAGAACAATTTCCAACACTTTCCTCAGGAAAGCATTTTATTTTATCTGTTTTCATTTGAAAACAGCAAGAGATCTTTCCTCCAGAAAGATATTCCTGTTGCACGAATATCATTAGCATAGCTAGGGAGCTCCAACTGGGTACCAAATGGTATGACTTACATTCATGTATGTATTTTCTGCCATATGTCAAGGAGTTGGCTGTATCTTGAGAATGTTATAGTTCTGGCTGATTCAGCACAGTGAACAGTCCACCGCCAAACATTCAGAAATATGTGCTTAAGGCAGCGAGTAAGGATTTCCATGTCAGTCATTTTTATTTGTAAAGATAATCACTGACTTATGAATGTCAGAATCAACTGAAGTTCCCATATGATTTCTTACTTATACAGGATAATAAAATACATCACATATTACACAGAAATGCATGATAACTCCATAAGCAATTGTGGATTTGTTTGCAGACTTAAAAAAATTTTGTAACTATTTTCCATACATATAGGATTTAAATTCATTTTGCTAAAAAAATATTTTCTAAAAAATTGACAAAGTTTATCTGTCTACAGCATATTGTCTGTAATGTTTTCCCATGATAAAAATATTTCCATAGGTTACAAATGCCTGAGATCTTTCATTTTATAGTTCAGAGAAAGTACAGAATCACAAAACATTTCCTAAATATTTATAAAATTGAGAAATGCCATGGAACATAAAATAATAAAATCTTCAGACTGTCTGCTATGCTCAGTGTTTGGTAAGTTAACATGTTTAGTACTTTAGCGATGACAGCATTATAGGAGATATTTCTGAGAAAATAAGGATACAAAAGATGAATCATAAGTCTCTACAAAACGACACCACATTAAAAGTGAGATTTAAGAACAATCTAAAGGAGCAGCTTTGGATTCAGTATCTAACATTACCAGAAAAGTGAAATTCCCATGAAGCAGTGCTCCGTCACCATGGCAACCTTGCAAGGTAGCACAAAAGGGTTCATCTTTATGCAACACAGTTTTATGAAATCTATCTTCCTAAATGTGACAGCATGTACTGTCTATTGGGTCTGCTATGACACCACAATGCATAGGAGTTATTAAATATAACCAATGCCTCATTTATTACCAGTCAAAGAAGTTATCTTTTAAATGCAAATGTTTAAAATTAAAATGAAGGGTTTAATCAGTAAAGCTCCCCAACCTTAAATTAACATGGGGAGAGTAACAATATCAGCTTTGCTGACATTGTGTTTTAAATACACTTTTAAAATATTAATACTGAGATCTATGCTTATTTTTGACAACTGTGACATGACCTTTAGAAGTAAAACTAATAAAAGCAGTATGACCATGGTTTTTGAAATAAAACCCTATAATCTCAAAGCATAAAAACTATACTAATAAGAGATTACAAAGGTTATTACAGTGCAACCTAGAGAGTATATCTTTAACAAATCTCAAGACCTCCTTTTTTAAGACATAAATATAATTTATTAAACTTAAAACATGTTTGAGAGCAAGGTTACCAGGCAAAACTGCATCAAGTGCTCCAGGTTTGTTTGATTCAAGTTATTTTCTGCAGAATGTCTAATTGTGAATGGCTCTTCCTATTGATCTATTGCTTGGATCAATAACTTTTTTCCATCTCTGTGAACCACACAGGGAGAAGAGGAGTATTATAATAGATTTCTTGCACAGAGGCTGGTCTCTATCTTTCTTTTTCCCCAAATGTCATTTCTCATTTTGAAAAATCATACAAAACAAAACCTCCAAGGGAACTAAACAAAAGTACACAAACTGTAATGAATCATAAAGTTTCAAATACTATGTTGAGGTCTTATTTTTACTAATGCTTTTTTTCTTTTTTTCATACAACTTGTATAAATCTAGAGAAGGATATTTTAAATAACCTTTAGGATGTCAGAACTTGCACAGTATTGGCTTAGTGAATGTAAAGAAAATCCACAAGTAACTTTCTTCTCATTAAATTGCACCATAAAAAGAACATTTTCTTTTTCTCCCGCATTAGGGTACAAGTTTATGAACTCAGGCACAGACTCCAAAATATACAGCCTGATGCAGTGTGGTTTCAAAGGTTTGGTTTGTATGTTAGTGTGACTAACAGGCATGTCTCTTAAGCAAATGCCTTTGTATGTCAGCAGTACAATTTACACTCTTCAGAAATAACCTGTTCAAACTGAGGTTTTGAGCATAATTAGACTAGGGAAAGCACAGATGTACTTTTTAAGCAAATATAGAATATAGTCTTAATAAGGACAGAAAGAACAGCCAAGATTATCTGAGGAACCATCTTCTTGTCTACGCACTCTTTGGATTCCAAGTGACTTCATTAGCGAGGAAAAAAAGAAAGAAAGGAAATGTTACATCACGTGTCATAAGCACAAGATAGCACCTTTCCAGCTTTGCTACACCCTTTCATAGGACTCCAATGACAGAAAAGAGACGATTAAGACAGTTTAGCCAGCTTTCTGGGACTTGCACCAGCAGGAAAGAAAGCCTTTCATTGCACAAAGTTGGCAAATAGGCTCTCTGGCACCACTTCACATTACACTGCCACAAAGAAGGGCCTCCCTCAAGAAGCACTGTTTGCTATTAATCCCTTAATGCAGAAATGGGACATTCAAAGTCACATAATTCGACATGAGTATCTCTGAGGTACCCCTAAATTCAATGGGGGCTGAATTAGATCCTAGCTCCTACTAGAATTTATGAAAAGAGTATAAGGTTTCATAAAGTATACCTGTTGGCTCTTCTGCCTTTTTCTTGCCCTCCAATTGCTCACATGAACATGGAGTTTTATAAATGTGGGGCTAAGATCCCATTCTTCACAGTGATTACGAGCAATGAAAAAAATCTTCAACACATTGTAGGAAAGAGCAATTTAAAAGTCTGTAAATGACATCCACAGCCTTCCAGCATTTTAGAGATAATACCTTGAAAGCCTTATTACTGCTGACCTGACATGCATAAAACCACTGCTAAGATTTCATGTTGAAATAGCTGTAAATTGGATAGCCAAGACCCACCCATGTTAGTCAAAGAGTTGCTGCTCCTATCCCAGAGCAAATCTGAATGGGGAAGATGTATATGTCAAACAGAGCCACCTGGCTTTGGGTTGCAAGACCTAAAAAACATTTTATTATTTCTATACCTTTTATTATTTCTGTACCTTAAGATCAAACTACTCAGACATCTAAATCACATATTTCTTCTTTTAAAAAAAACATGTTTTTGTTTTTCAAAAAAGATACAAGTTATTCAGATGAAAAGTAATAGTTAAAGCTCTATAGTTTACAGCAACCAAAGCTGGAATGACGTTGAAAACCTGCTTAGCACATCTATATTTCTCCTTGCATCATACAATTGAGCCATGTTTGATTGACAAGTTTTTTCAGGAAAAGCGTGATGAATAGCCAGAATCAATCATCAGCTGATTCTGAGCAATTTTATCTTAACAACAACATATTCCCAGCTCTGAAAGCAATTTCATCTCAGCATTGTCTATAATAAAACTGTATTTTAAATAATATAGTATTGTATCTTCATCTATGTTCTAATTTGAATACAGTAATTAACACTATCTTCTTAGTATCTTTGATTAAGAAATGATTTATAATACTTGCAAATGTGCAGACACTGTTCTAACTACTGCTTCATCACATAGATGATAATACATCAATTTATTACAAACATTTAAAAAACCCCTACGCTTTTCTAGATTACCCCACAGCTTAAAGCATATTTTAATAACCTTACATGCCATAGCCCAAAGTCTTTAAGTCTAACATCAAAGCCCAAAGTTAGAGACATTCCTTCAGCAGCTATTGATTATTTGAAGGCATAGATTGAGGGATGTATATTCTCATTTCTTAAAAGTGGAGAAGAGAGAATGCACTGGAGAAGAGAAAAAGGTCATGGCAAAGCAATACTGCAAGTAAAAAAAAAGCAGTAATAAATCAAAAGTGATATTAGCTATATTGATGACCCTTTTCATTACTATCACGCTGAACACAAAACAGATTTCTACCATATCAGCCTGTCAATACTATCTGTGGGCTGGATGAAGGAGAGCAGGTAGGGCTTTTTTCCATTTTTCTATGAGGAATTCAATGATAAGAACAGCACTCACATATTACCACATAAGCAAATTAGTAGCTGACATAACACCTGTTTTTGGCAGAAGATTGGCTTTTATACAGTTATATACAATATCTTTACAATAAATTATACCACAGTCCTACCCTGTCTCCTCCCTTTCAAATTCAGAGCAATTAGTTGCTGTTGCCAAGAGATGGACTATGAAAAATACTCCCACTGTAAAGATACTGGCAACAACTCTGCCAAAACTTGAATCTACCACAGAGGCAGCAACAGTGCTCTTCAGCAACTTCTGTCTGTTGAGGACTTCTGCTTAGTAGAAAGGTGACTTCTGAAATCAGTGGTCCTTCCTTGATAGCCTCTTTCACCGCTTGACCACAATGGACTTACTGCCTGACGTATCTTTGCCAACACTACTGCTGACGCCTTCCTGATCTCTTCGCAACTGAAGAGACAAGCAGTAGCCACGGGAAAATTTGGCTCTACTTATAACAAAGCACTTTATATAAAACCTGCCAAATTCCATTCTGCATCATGCTTGCAGCTTGAAATCCTGCTCAAGAAAGTGGGAGCATTTCCTGCAGCTGAACAATAAAATGGGGACATAAGGCATCAGTTGTTTCGCTCCTTCACTCCAAAGAAAACACAGAATGGTAGAAATTCAACGGAAGATTCGAAAGAAGTAAAATCATGAAAATACTACTGTCTTTTTCATGTCTGTCTTTATTTCTGTATATAAAAAACAGTGAAAAAATGATCACTTATTGACCATTAGTTCACAGATACATGTGCATGCTTTCTTTAAGACAACTGAAAACTAGATGAGAACACAAATAGTTTGACAATAAGAGGTGGGTTTTCCCTACAAAAAAGTAAGTATTAGCTGACATTTGATAATATAATACATAAGTAACCCCTCAATGGGTTTGTAAGGCATTTTCCTCCCATCCAGCCTTCTAAGAAGTGTTTTCTTAGGGAAAGTATTAAATAATTGCAAGTTGATCTGTATTTCTAGAAACTCACCTTTCTCCATTTGCAGAAGGCTACTTTTGATAGGTAAAAGAGAACCTCAGACTTTTCTTTACAATATATGCCACACTAAATGCATTGCATAGCACCTCATTCAGCTCACTTCAATTTTCACACTTTTATTGACTTTTATAACAGCAGATGAGTCCTGAACTTCTGAGAACTGGAAGAGAAGTAATTTTATGCCCCACATATTCTAGCTGATGAAAACCTTAAATCTTTTCTGAGTGTGTCTCTGTCAGTAGCAATAAAAGATTTGTGTATACGAGATTATACCGTCCCTTGGGTGATTCTGTTGTCTATGCTAGATCAACTTGTTGCATGGCAGCTACTCTGCTCTCTGTGCTTAAGTAAGGGTCCATGCTGCAGCTCAGCACTACTCCCAGCTTTGGTGTTAGCTATGATGCTATGCTGTGAAGATTTTACACACTGCTGTAATCTTCATCTATTTGGGCCTTCTTTCCAGACTCTCAATAAGCAAGAAAAGAGAAGCCAAAGGGTTAATAAAGACCTTGTCCAGTATTTATATAATAATCTAATGGTAATATATCTCACATTTTAATGAGTTACTAAAATCAGGTTAACAGTCTATAACTGTCACTAAACTTATAGACACATTTTTTTTAAAGCTACTTTGAAATAAAATGTTTTAACAGATTTGAATTCAAAGAGAACAAACAAAAGCTAGAAGTTTCCAAAACACACATGGCTATGGTCATGGGTGTGCCTTCGTAGCATTGTCCTGTTCAGTGCCAAAATTCAGCCTTTTGCCAATACACAAAGCAGATTGTGAAAACCTCACAAACCTGATTGTTTAGACCTCACAACCTTTGCTCATCCACTTCTTCCCAGTTACAAGAATTTCCATTACTAAAATTCCTCCAGTACCTAAAGGCACTTAGTATTTTTTCATGTATTGTAGAACAATCCTGCATGCTAAGCCAAGGGTTGTAAATTCCAGTGGGCAGGATCTCTCTAACACTTTGGTTAGATCTCTGTTAGCGTTGCAATGCTTAGGTCCCCTTGGTAGAGCTAGCCTTCACTACAAAAGTATTTTTTTTCTGTAAAATTAATGGTAAGAAAGATTGACTGCCTCTGGATGTATATTTCAATCTGAAGAATATGAAAAATGTTACTGAAAATCACCCCTATATGCCAAAATGCTGACAAGTTATTTGCACAAAACCATAGAAAGAATTCTGGGAGATGTCAATAACGAACAGGACAAATGTTCTCCACCTTGATAACTAAAGGGAGTTTGCTGATAAATTTTAAACACATTCAGCATGCTGCATTGTGCTTTAGAGTCACTTTATACAGACATCCCTCCTGGATTTATACAAAGAGAAGTAGTTCTGAAATAGTGCAACTTCTGTTTGAGATTATTTGACATTTTAATGCACGTGAAGTCATGCTTGTGTGTATTTAATGTATGTATGCCATTTCATCATAAAATTTTTAGAGGTAAAAAACAGCGATGGGGTTTTTTTTGGCTTTTTCCATGTTTAAATGTAAAAAATTCAACATCTTTCTTTAGGGGGAATATAAATGTTTGGGCATTATATTTAAACACATTATTTTATGGAATAACGTATACTCTACCTACTCCCTTCTCTTCTTTCTATTTTCTTCTGCCATTATATATTATATTTGAAGTGTTTGTGCTTCCAGGTCTTTTAAGCTTATAATAATGTGATGTTGGAATAGGAATCTAGAAGTACTCAGATACCTAATACCACATGTAGAAGTTACATACCTTCATACTTTTAAAAAGCTGTCCCTAAATGTTTCTATTTTGGAGAGTCAGAGATTATTTCAACTATTTATCTTTATTTAAGGCTAAGCTACAAAAAACCTAATGAAAATTTTGGTGGAGATGGACAGAAGCTCTGTTTTCAAGTCAGTGGTGTAAAGGGATAAGGTAAAGCTGGTTTTGTCTGTATCAGCTTGCTCATTTTAGAGGCAAACATAGCAAATTCTTTCTCTTTTCTTATGCCTTCTTATGATTATTTTTCACTTCTTTTGCCACCACTATCAACTCCTGGATTATGTGAGAGCACTCTGCTACTTAGTTTTGCCCATGGACCCAATCTGGCTAGGCAAATATCATAGATCTCTGCTTAAGACCTAGAGGTCTTGGATTTTTGTCTTCATTAGCCTTCCCCTCTTGATATAGAGCCACCTCACAACATCCTTCTTCTCGACAGGTCTGAGAGCATGTATACTGAAGTACACACAGCTCTGTTTAATTCACTGTATTTGAAGAGATTCTTTGATAATGTACAGGTGATGATCAAATCAAGCCTAGAGCCTAAATATTTAATATTACTTTCAGAGATAGGAGTTAAAATACAGTAATGAGGGGAGGAGGATGGTTGAAGGAAGTCTTTTTCTCTCAAAAAAAAGTTGTCATGGACTTAATATAGGTAATTTTGTTATCAAATCAATTAAGAAAATTGAAGATATGAAAGCACTGGTGTTGAAATGTCTCTGACAAAAATATAGCATTGTTGAACTCTGATCATACATCAAAAGTGACAGAAATTCATAAGCAGGGCTCTTCTTTCTAAAGACTAAATGATTGCTTGCGTTATGCCTGTCTTACAGGTCTCAGGCAGTTTTCTCTATGCTCTCAAGCCAAGCAAGGACCTTGTGATACCGAAGGACTGCCAGGTCTGAGTTTTGCACTTCTAAATTGTGGTCCACTCCCACATCAACGGCTCTTTCCATTTCCCATTCTTCTAAACTTCTCATCCCTTTCTTGACCCTTGCAATATAAATAACAAAGTGGACAGGTGGTTTGTTTTATTAAAGCTTTGTCTGGGCCTACTGAGTACTAGAACAGTTGGTTCTAGGAGAAAATACTTTGCAGGAAATAACTATGATGCTTTAAAGCTTTTGGAGCAGTTACTTTACCTTTCTCCTAGCAGCGGGGAGACACAGACAGTAGGAGAAAAGAAAGGAATAATAAAATCTTTTATGTCTGTATTTCTATAGCTCTTCAGAGCCTTCCTGGTTTCATTGAGACTTCATAGACACAGGTAATTTTCAAATCCTTCTAGAAACAGATTTAAATGTCAGGCTACTGAAGTTTGCCCATGTAGTTTTCTACTTAATTCCTTAGCTTTTCAGGGGAAAGTTCTGAACACAGTAACCCAGAACAGGCTGCTCTTACTACGTTGCACCAAAAGTTGCCGTTCTCCCACACTGCAAGCATCTCACAGGTGCTCCAGGTATTGAATTAGCAAAGTGCTTCACAAAAGAAAGATAAACTTTCTCACTACAAGGAAAAACACTGCCCTTCAGCAAACAGGAGGGACAAGAGATACATAAAGTTTTAGTGAAGTTCCAATCAGCTTTACTCACCCTTTCTATATTGTCTGAAGTTTCTACTCAGCACAAGAAAAAAATCTTTCTCTCAGTCCATATTCACACTACTGCCTTGATCATAGGAAAACTGAACACCTTCAGTGCACGATAATTAAGTGCACCTGTAATCCAATTAATATTTCATCTGTCTCCACACAGGCAGTGGCTTTGTTCTTAGACCACAGAAACCCTGTTCATTACTCATCTTAGTTAAAAAAACTCCAAACCACACAAAACAAGGCAGAAGGAAAACCAGCCCAAACACCACATGTATAGCTTCTAATGAAAACTGAAATCCAGAAAAAACATAATGCTAAATTAGGTAACAATACACACTGAAATTTACCCAGCAACAACATTCAAAGTCTTTTCTTCTTCCTTTCTTGCTCTGTGTTACTGCTGATAAATTTCCCTTCCCAAACCATCCTGACTGGCACCACTGTCTGCTTGGATTTATTCTTAGTGCCTACTTACAGACAAAAACCCTACAATAAGCTCAAACATTGAAGCAATCAGAGGGACTGCATGCAGATCTTCTAAAAATAAATTAATCTAGCTTTTGAATCAAAGATATAGTGATTCTGGAGTACTAGAAAGCTGTTTTTTCAGAATGAATAACTTGCCTGAGCATGTCAACAGTCATGACCACACTTCACTGATGCTCAAACATCTGCTGAAGCTGTCAACAGATTCACTAAGGGCAAAACAGTCATTGAGAACTGTACTTTAAGATACAGAAAGTTCATGCTTTAACTGTCAATTAGGTTTTCCTCTGTCCCTCAGCATAATAACCGACATTTTGCAACCACGAACACATCAGGGCTTCATCAGTTCTCCTGCTAAACAAAGACTCTTAGAAAACAGAGCAACATGAGATAAAATAAATATATAATATAATGCAAGTAAAAAGGAAAACAGCTTGTGTGTCCTTCCATGTACTCATTTAGGTGAAGGTGAATATTATAATCCAATATAAATTATACAAAATGATCTAATTATAACTGCTGGACGGTTTGGTTTTTGGTTTTGTTTTTTTTTTCTGTCAATTATTCTATATCAGCCTTCAAAAATATGATAGCATCCTTGTAGTGACATTTCAATACGTCCTATTCTCAAACACTTTTGCTAAATTAATTATCTGAAAATATCAGACGCTGCCAGCTCTGAGGGATGACACTGAGCCCAAGCAGGAAGCTGCCTGTAGAGCTTCTGAAGTCCCCACACTCACCATACAGCAGCACAGAGGAACTGCGGGTGTGTATTTGAAGCCTGTTCCTCTGTGTGGCACCGGTACAGTTTGAACAGACTGCAAAGATATGGGAAAACAGCATTCAGCTTTTCCTTGTGCAAGCAGACTGAACGTCCAGTTTCCCACTTCCCTACGGCTTTTCCCCACAGAGCAAGTACTGACAGGTGTATAAGTTCCAGCTTCATCAAGGACGTAGAAGCAGACTAGAAAATGAGGATAAATGTGGTGAAAGAGAGGCCTCCTGTTTACTATGTAGAGATGATTCCATATTATATATTGAATAATTGGTGCATAAAATAATAAAAAAATAAATTATAGCAAAGACTTTTTTTCCCCATCCAAGTGAATACGCTATTGTATTCTCCCCAGTGGCATATACTCAGCTGTCTGTACATGTATTTCACACACTGCATTAATAAATTATCAATCAATATCAGTATGTTAATAACCCAATGTCTGTTTGTCTACAAGGTGTGAAACTGAACATCAATAATGATGCTTAGAAGACACACCTCAGCAATTGGCTTTCCTCCTTCTTTCTGATAGGCAACATGTATTATCAGAGAAAAGTTTGGAATTCTTTTAAACTAGAAATATTCTAATTTCATTGAATTAAATAGCTGCCTTGTTTTTTCATATGTTCAGGAAGAAACTACAAACTCCCATCTGTCTTCTTGAATTTTAACAAATAACAGGAATTTTTCCTGCCTACAGTGAAACTGTAAGAAAGTATTTGAAGTCTTCATGAATAAAGATAATTCTGATGTAGAATAGTAAGTCGTTCACTGAAGTAGCCTATGATTCCATCCTCTCCTTTAGTCTGAGCATATTGCAACTAAAGAAGACTACTTAACTCACAACAAATATATATTTGAACTGTGAGGTTCAATGAGAAACTAAATGTTCAGTCTTTAAATTAAAACTCTGGGTCTTAGGAGTCTTAATCTTTCTTCTGCCTAATTCAGAGCACTCATATGGGACTGCTTTATCTTCTGGTTTATGAAATTTTCTGGATTAAACACAATTTCTGTTCCTCATTGAATCTGTCATCTTCGTATAAGCATTTTTCCCCGTATCAAAGAGCCAAAATGCACAGCTCCAGTTTTGCTGTACAAATAATTCACAAAAATGTTTTGCCCTGGTTTATCTGGTGTAGCAATCACTGTATAACACAGTAACCTCATTCCTTACCATATAACTGGAAGACCCCCACGCCCTGTTGTAAATGTGTTGTGAGTGTCTGTATACAATAAAAAATACAGAATGGCATAACATTGCTGAAAATTACATTGTTTAACTGTAGTACTCAATTTAAAGTATTCAAAATAAATGATCACAGAAAACTGTTGAACTTTGAGAAAGATTAATCTCCTTTTGATTCACACTTCCATACATGTTTGAGATTTTTCCATGAAGAAGTTTCAGTTTTCATGTTACATTCTGACTTAAGGGAATACTTTGAATGGTTTTTCCAGTTAGTCCGTAAAGAGCATTTAAGTCTGACTTGGTGTTTTTGGGGACTCATTGATACATAATTTCATCTATACAAGAAATATGATAAAATTATTCCTAGTAAAATAAAACTGAGGTGGCTGTTTTTATAGTCTGACACTTTTCTTACATGTTACCACAATAATTTCTCTATTATGTGTGATTCATAGACTTCAAGGCCAGAAGGGTTGTTTTTGATTATCTAGTCTTATTTTCTGCATAATACAAATTACAGGCTGTCAGCTAGCACATGAGAGACCTTCTCTTTAAGCAGTTTAACAGCTAAGAACCTAGCAAATGTATTTTTAGACTTTCTGAAGCCTGCTCTTCTGACTTGGGTCTCAAGAGTATGCCAACTAGGTAGAGAGGTGTAGACACATTCTTGCCTCCCAAGGTGGTTAATTAGCATGACCTAGATATATGTACATTTCTGAGAGTTATATGTACTTATTAAAAGCTATAGGGCTGATACACAGATCTTCTAGGTGTTCTGAAAAGGAAAATATTAATTAAACTTTTATATTACTTTTACAACAGCTCAATAAATGCAGAACTTCCAAAAACCTGTTTCTGTAACAAGACTATCCATTTCAGGGACAAGGCAAGGCATAACTTTCTCATCTGTTTCAGAACAATGAAAAAATATAAAATACATGTTTTGCTGGAAGAGAGAATAAATGACACATAATAGAGATTTATGGATGCAGACATGGCAGTCATTTTTATTACATATTTGTCATTATAGCAAACTTAAGATAGTGGCATTTCTGAGAGGTAAATTCATGAAGTATAGCAGAACTGCATGGTTTCAGGGCATTTTATCTACCCGTGTGTGTGCCTATATCCTGAATGCAGCTACGTATATGTATGTTAAATATGTATATGCAATTAAAAATTGTTGAGGAATTTGCTCTTTAGAATTGTGAATGACTTGCTGTGTTTTACTCTATGTATTCAGTGCTTCTCAATATTTTCAGTAGGAATACAGGAATATATCCACTTCACAGCAATCTAAACAGCTCCCTTCTTTGCTCTGATGGGGTATGTAGCAGTAGAATGACAGTCAAACTCAGGTGGCTTTATGTAATTTTCAGAATACAGATTTGCCATAGATCTTTTCCTCTGTCTAATACAGGATGTATGGATATGTATGAACATACCAGTTCTACACAGATAAATATGTTGTACAAGTATAATATAAAATTACCAATTTTCAAGTTTACCTTTGTTGCTCCAATCTTGCACTTAGATACTTTTATATTATTCTTTTCTGAGGTCTAAATTTTCTTCCAAACCTTATAATACAGTTATGGACAGTATCTTTACTTGAATAACATATTGCAGAGAACTATAGGGCTGAAAAGTCTGCTAAGGACAGCAAAAAAATTTGGTTCATGACTGACACAGACACAGCTGTATTTACGTGTGTTTGAAGTTTCATAATGATGTAAGCATCTTGAGGTATACCTGCAAAATCTATAGTTTGCACAAGTGTTCAGGTGAAATGAGAGCTCCAGTTTAGTACTTGCAACACAATGATCTGGGGGTGTTCAGGTATATGAAGACTAAATTAAATCAGAATCAGGGTTTTTTGAACTCTCACATCATCTTTGTGATGATGTAAACATATACCAGTGTTATTGTTCAATATAATAACACCCAAATAACTCTCCTAAAGTTGAAAATCATGTAACAACCAGTCAGTTATTGCCGTTAATACAAATAATATCAAATATCCATTTAAACAACACATCCATTCATAGTGAAAACAGCATTGTCAAAATGGCTTTTGGCTCTAAAACTAGTTTACACTTTGTTTTCCATAGGTTCAATAACTAAAATCACAACAGTAAGTATCTCATATGCATGAAAACATAGTTTTCAAAGGCGATTTGCCTGTAACTGAGCTTGGTGATTCTTTTTTAAGATTTCTTATGGACTTGTGCAAACACTAAGCGTAGTATCTTGTAAGACCAAGTTGTTAAGCAGAGCCATTAACTGAGAAAATCAAAGGACCGGCTTGTGTTATAAGCAAAATACCTCCGATGCCCTTTTTCTGAGATAGAAAGCACTTATCTGGCACCTTTTTGATGTAACCCAAGTTCTTCCTAATAAAGATCTTCAGGTTCATTGAAGTTGGAAATCAGGCAAATTATTTCTAATTTTTAATCCTAGAGAAAGATGTTACTGTTGGGTAGGAGTGGGGTCACGTAATTACCAGTGCAGCTGGCATCAGGAATCAATCTCTTAGGGTTTTCAGCTAACACTTACACTTCAGGAGCAGAATATTAATGGTCACAGGAAGACATGTAGCTTCCTTTCCTCCTTCTGAAAATGGGGTAATAATGGCTCATGATATGAAATGCAGGACAGACGTACTACCTAAGGGTAATTCCGGTGAAAAACTTAGAGATTTATACTCACTTACTGCTGAATTTTGATTTACGGGCAGACTCCTCTCTGTTTGAAGAGTATGCAAAGGCAGATGAAAGGGATTAGACCCAGCTGCTTTTGTTTTCTCTCACCCCAATATAAAGAGGCTACTCAAGTCTATGCTCTGATGCCACCAGTGCCAGGCGTGGCCTACCAGTTTCTCTGGTAGCCTCTTGTTATCCAGGGTTGCTTCTATACAACTTTAGAGAAGGTGCCAGTGAATCAGTCCAGATGTTTCCCTTCTTTAAGGAACAAATGACTACTTTAAACAGGCAACAAGATGTACCAGAATCTCTAAGTCACATTAGCAAGTTACAAAACCAGGCTTTAAATTAAATAATGTGCTGATTAGAAAATTAGCATTAGTGGGTGCCAACAAAAAAAGCCCCAAATACACCTGAATTAGGTGGGTAAAAAATTATTTATTTCATTAGACTAAATGAATTCAATAAAGAGATTCAACTGCTTTCCTTTCCTCCCAAGTCTGGAAAACAGGTATTTGGATAACAGGTTGGTATCTATGAAAACCTTTACAGGAATGGTAAAGGTGGAATTTCATAGCAAAGCCCATGGTCCATGTTCAGTTCCTATGAAAGTTTTCTCCTTTGTGCTCCTGAATTTCCTGGATCATTGCACAGTTTCACTACTGATACTTAATTGCCCTGGTTGTTCCCCGAAGTGAAGATAGAAAGCTACCTTCAAGCAATTAAGAATGACAGGGTTATAAAAGGCTTTGAATATCAGGAAAGAGACATATTACTACTATCAGTGCAAATTATATTGTTTAATTAGAAGATTTTAAAGGAGACTTAATAATTCAAAATTTTTATTGTTTTTCAGTAGCTTGGCGTATTATTATAGCCATAGAAAATTACTGTAAAGATTAGGTTAAAAAAGTTGCATGCAGGATTCTTACTTCTACAAGAACAATCGATTCTGACCAGATTATTTAAATATCTTTTTAAATTTTTTTGTACGGAGTCATTCTTGGTGGAAAAGTATCATTATGATGTACATTTAGAGAGCATAGTCCACATTTTGAGTTTTATCCGTACAATTTTAGGGTGTTTTTCTTAAGAGTCCTTCACTTTCATTAAATTCAGTTTCTTTAGAAATTGTAGTAAAGTTTATTCCTGAATTTTGTAACCTTGCATGTAGACAATCTTAGAGATGTTTGAAAATACTCCTTATAGCTCTGATTTCTTTCCACTTAGCTGGTGAAACTCCACTGAGCATGATTCTGATTGGATTAATGCTAAAGTCAGTTGAGACTTCTGCTGTGACATGTACAATAATCTCCAGTTACTTTTGGTTTTCACTGAAATAATAGAAATTAGAGTCTGTTGGGCTGATTTGTTCAGCTGATCTTGTAGATTTCAAACACCGAATTTTGTCCTAGGAAAACCTAGGAGAAAGTTCCAGGATATTCTACAGGATATCCAAGGAATACATCTCTCTGAAATCTCTGTTTTGTTGGAAATGCCTGTGAAATTTGTATGAAACTCTCATGGAATTTCATTGTGCAAAAAAGATAAAGATTGCTGCAGCTTTTAATTCTCATTTCCTATGTATATTTACACAGATATAAAAAGAAATGTTTGCTTTAAGGAAGAAATGCCTAGTTTTCCCATTTCTTCATTGCTTACCTGCTCAAAATTTTTTTTTTACCTCTTCAGAGTGACAGCTTTACTATTTCCCACCCTCAATAAATCCCCATCTACTATTTGGCCTGAAATATAGCTATGACTTTCATCTTGAAAGAGCTTTCATATTAATTTGAAAGGCTCTCTGTCACATACCCATCTCCTGGAGAAATCTAGGCTCAGAAGTGGACCCTAGCGTCAAAGAAGCCAAAATCTTAAATATGTACTGTCTTATACTACAATGCTTTCTGGACTCAGAATAAATCTATACTTTTACATACATAACATTTTTTTTTTTTACATAAAATCCCTCGTAGTTCAACATTTATTTTCTTTCCTCTGAATGCACAGGAGACCTATGACATATACACATCTGTATATATGATACATGATAATTTTGAGGGGCATCAGAATGATTCAGAATATGGTAAATGTTTTATTTTGGTGGCAGAAAGGTGCTAGAACTCAAGGCATGGATTGGACATTATCACATGGTGACTTCTGTCAGAAAAATAACATTTTCAAAATAACTGTGTTCGCCTGTCTTCATATAGTTTTCTGGATATTTATGGCAGGTACTTACAATTTCTTTTCACACTGCTGATCAGGAATCAACTATCTCAGATATAACTTTTGGGCATATGTATCTCAAGACAGAATTTGCATTTCTGGTCCTGATGTTGATGGATTTCTTCTGAGCCACATACTTCAGGCAGAAAAAATTCTTCAACAGTCATGGTATGCTGTGTTTTTCTCCTTAGGGAACATTAATTGATCACATTTCAACACAAAGATGAATCTGCAGCTCCAAATGCCATATTCTAGGCTTGCTAGATTTCACCCACTGAATTGCAAGTAAATTATTTGCTTCAATGCACCACAACTTTTAAATACAGAAAGATATAACCCTTCTGATTAAAACATTTAATGCATAGTTCATTAGGATATTGAACAAAAATCTGAACAGATTAACCATAAAAATACAAAGAGAGTATAAATATTTATTGGAACATATATGTGTAGGCATAGGTGCATGGGTTACATACAAGAACTTAATTCTGATATTTTTGGTGAACATCAGCCACTATTTAACTATATTTATGAGGTTCTTTACAAAAAAAAAGTCACCATACAACAGATATGATATGCAGTTACTGCTTTTTGGAGCACTTCGACGAGCTTTATATTTAAAGTTCCCTAATTTCTTTAAAAAGGCAATTGTCATTAAAAAATATCAGGTAAATTTCACACAGAATGTTTTTTAAACTCTTGTGCTGATCATTTTCTAAATGATGCAAGACTGTCAGAATGTCTGAGCCCTGTTAAATGGAGGATACATTTCTAAACTTTATTGATTTGTTTTTTTTTATCAGTAGAAGCAACTATGAGATTGAGTGGGAAAACATAGGTTATCCATTCTTCTGCTGTAATGTCGCTTGGAAATAATTTCATTTACCCAAGCTTGGCAATCTCATTCTGTATAAAACTCCTAAATTAACTCCGTTTAATTCCAGCAGTAAGTCTTTCAAATAAGCTGCTGTTATCTGGGATATATAACTATGTGAACAAGTACAGGGAGTCAAGAAAGCCCTCTGTCCATATTTTGCACTTGCCAGGCAAAAGCCAGCTGCAGTTGAGAAGGCGTGTAACTGAATCCATGTCAGCAGGGCACCGAGCCAAAAATAATAAGCCGTGCTACAGCTCAGTGCTGTACCAAAGCATTTACAAGGCTTCTGGACTATTGTGGCTCATGTCAAGGAAGGCTGGAGGATGCGTGGCTTTCAGACCCACTTTGAAGTGGCACACACAAAAAGCAGACGAGGATAGGCTTTTCAAGAATCCTGGGAGGATCAGAGAGTGTAAGAGGTCAAAACTGTTTTAGTTCTTTGAATACAGAGCAAAAATGAAAGGCATTGCAATATGATGAACTTGTGGTCACGTTGAGGTTAATCACTGAATTCCACATAATTTGATGTTAGTGGAGGTTACTGGTACAAGGTGATATTTGTGTAGCGTGACACAAGCACTATGTAATTACTGAGCTATAACATACCATTTTAATACTCATGATTGTTTAAAGATTTATTTAAATTACTTTTATTTTACAGTTCCCTATTTTCCAGTTGTCAACTGAATTGTGTGATTGATAAACAACAAAATCCTGTTCTCACAAATACCCAGTGGCATCACTTTGGTTTTGCGGGTACTGTATGATAGTTTGTGCAATACAAAATTTGCCCTCCTTTGACAAGGAAGTGGTCATATATATAAATTGACATTCTGAAGTCTTTCTTCAGCATTTATATGCAGTATACCAAATAGTAGCCCATAAAAACTTGCAATCTAATACAATAATTTGCAGTTGTACTATCAAGCTTTTGGTAGAAACACTTATTGCTCAGCTAGATATAATTTAATAGTTTGTTATGGACCTGAGTGACTCACTATGATTTAAAGCTGCAGATAATCTCTAGGGTAATAGAACAGGAGTATGGACATAGTGTTTAGGTACAGAATGAGTAATATATATAGTCAAAAGTAGGTTATTTAGATAGAAATAAACCATACGTAACCATCCTTAAGAGAACTGCAATATAAAAAGGAAGTAATACATGTCACTGTTATAGTAACTGAATTACAAATCCCTTTCATTGCTCATCAAAAGAAAATGAAAAGGTGGAGAAGAATTTTTTTTTTTTAAATAAGAAACAGTGTTTTACATTAGTTGCTATGTATTACTACTATTCACCACAAAATAGTTCTGCATGGAAAATCTGAGAGGTACTAACTTTTGACAAGGTAAGGCCTACAGTTGGAAATGGTAGCTTTATTAGACCACCTACAACCTACAGTTGGAGAAAGCAGACAAAATTTGTCTGGGCACAAATTTGTTTTGGGTAAACAAATACTTTTCCATGTCTGTTATGAGCAGCAGCCTTCAAGGTTTACTTTGATTTCAAACAATTGCTCTGAGCAGCATATTCAAGTGGTCTTATACAGACGTGAACGCCATTTACAAACCTTACCTTGCCTATGTCTTTTCATCACCACAGCTGTGACAACTCTAATGCTAAAGTTGTATACAGGTAGGTGGTTTCCAGGGGAAAAAAAAGAGGAATTGCTAAGTATTTCTGAACATATATGATGCTTACCAGAAAATAAACAAATGCCAGTACAACTAAAAGCTTGTGGCTCTTCCTAGAATTAAGGTTAGCATCTACAAGAAGTAAGGGATCAGGAAACAATTTCTGTATAGCTCTCAAGTTATGAGACAAACTTCTGTATAGGTTCTTGGCTTTATTTACACCCTCCTTGGTGTTAGCTGGTTTTGTACATAGATCAAGTTATATGACCTCGAGTACTGACAGATGTCTCAGCACCATGACATCATCTGAGCTTTGCTTCTGCCTTTCTCTATGGCACAGTGACAGCTTTGTTGATACAGCTTCAATAAAAAGGTTTTGGGGAAATTACCCAGAGTATCCCAATTTATATTTACAACTAAATGAGAAATAGAACGTGTTTCCAGTGTGATCATACTGGGTTTTGTATTGCTTGCTCACTTGGAAAGTCTGCCTCACCCCTCCTTCCTCTGTCCAAACACCAGGTCCCCGCCCTGTCAACATCCTGTCCTAATTCTGAAGGTATGTTGCTTTTTTCCCCTTTTCCAGTATCCTTAAGAATATCTATACAATTAAAGACGGTGATACTTCAGCTATTTAGTCTTCAGGACAAATTGCATAGTAAAGCTTCTTAAGAGTTTTTTTATTGCTTATATTTCAAAAATAAGATTAATTCATGATATAATCACTCAGAATTTTGCAATCACTTTTGTTACTGACCTTACCTACCTCTAAAGGAATTGAAAGCATAATGAAAGATTGAAATACGTGCAAATGAATTCAGTGCTGAGCTCCTCTTTTGTCCCTTTGTTCCATCACCTCCTACTTCATTATATTGTCATGTGTTGCGATTGTGTTATCTCAGCAGTTTCAAGGTCATGTGTTTCAACAGCCACTATTAGTGTAGTTTCAAGACAGTCAACAAATGAGGCCATTTCCTCCTGGTTGAGGATATGGTTGGATATCAATGGATATTTTCCATTACAAGCAACTGAAGTTTGTACACATATAAACCCTTTCCATCCATTTGAACAAATACACACCATTATATTTGCAGAATATGTATTGTGATTATCAAAACATAGTAATCAGTATTCCCATATAAACTGGATAAATCTAATAAAAAATTAAAATGTGAAAAGAAAAATGTAGTAAAATGATTAGATGACTGGTGACTGGTGTTTAAATTACGTCACATGGCACATTACTAAACATTAAACGTAGCTAATATATCCAAGGTCATTTTTTTGGTGAATCTAATTGTTAAACCTTTTAAAATAAAAGTATGAATGTCTAACTATTGCACAATACTTGCAAAGATTTGGTTTTGCTAAAATCTTCTTTCCAGATCAACTACTAATCATAATATATATTCATAATATTTATGTTTTAACCCTTTAATACAAAAAAACTTGCAGTGTTGTACATACTATATCATGTATTCTGTGTATAGAATAATCTAGAAAAATAATTCCTTAATATTCATGAGAATTATCTATAATGTCAAGGTTCAGTTACTATAAAATGTCATTTTAAGGTAACTACACCCAAGACATCTACTGCTAAGAAATAAGATAGTAACAATACATAATAAGGAAGTCATACATACAAGGCACTGTTAATAAAAGCACAACGAGGATCAGCCATACAAAAAACAAAACAATCCTACAAAACATAGAAATCAGTAGACTGCTTTTCAATCTACTTGCTTAAATTTCCTAAGCAAGAAGAATTGCATGTCCAGAACACACATAACCCTTTAAATAGTATCCCAGCTATATATAACCACGTACGCAGTCTCTGCAGAGTGTCTGATATGAAGACGAATGAGACACTACAGGTTGGTAATTACTGTCTTTGAATCACATCAGCTTTCTAGGTGTGGAAACACTAAATCAGCCAAGTCACCAAGGAACCTGGAAGGTTGTTTCTAATTCAACTAGTTAGCAAAATACACCTATGCAGATGACTGGATTTCTGATTCATAACAAGAGTAGGCACACCCTGACAAATGCTTAAGATTAATAGAACTGTCCTATTCACCATATGTAACACAGATTTAATGGCCTTTAATGGCCAGCTTCTTATCATAAAAATATATTTATGTGATGTCTGTGAACAAGTATACGCATAGCAAAGCCTGGTGTTTATTACACAGGAAAAGTCTTGACCCTACTACACATGCTCCCTCCACGAGAAACAAAGTAAACACGTCTGGTATTCTTTACATAAAGAAACAAAAACCAGCAAAAATGCTGAAAAAAATCCCACACTTCTCTTCAGCGTTCATTCTTCCTCGTTCCTTTGTCCAATTCTTGTCTCAGATACAACTGAAGTGATTAATATACAAGGAAAATCTCAGGGCAAATGTGATCAGCTAATAGCAGAGACTTGCTGAAGTCAGTGCTATTCAGATTTAAAACTTACATCAAGTTGTGGACTGGCCCTGGACAGAATATCTCCAGAGAGTCCCTGTGGAACAACATCGTGCTTTTTTCTGTGCCTGGTGGTTTAGACTCCAATTCTTTGAGAACAGAAGAATGCATACCTCAAAACGTGGCTGTTATTTCATTCTGAATGCTTTCTATAAGTGTAGCATCCTTTATCACTGCCAAAGCTTTACATCACTCACAAAACCAGGAGAAAAATTTCAAAAATCATCAGCCTGTACTTTAGGATACTTCTCCTTACCTTGACATCCATGAAATATTTACTTTAAAAATATACCTACCTTATGTTATCAGTGCAAAAAGATTTACATTTATTTTATACTTATACATACATTAAAGCATACTGATGGCATTAAAAAATAAAGAAAATCATGTAATACCTTTACTTTTACCTATGGATTTGGTGAAATGGTTCCATGAAGAAAGCATTTCCAGACAAAAAGAGAATAAAGAAGAGGAGAGAAACAACAGTAAGAGTCATGAGTATATGTAAATGCAATAGTATCTGAAAATGAAGAGACAAAGTATAAGGTAAGTGTCTGGAGACAAATGGAGATGCAACCAGTGTCATATTAGGGATTTAGTTTATTTTTTTCCAATCATGTACATGCAGAGAAACATAGAAATAACCCATGCTTAGACAAGAAAGAGTGACACAAAAGTAATGTGGACAATGGGATAGGAGGAAAAAAATCACTGATTTTGTTAGGTTGCAAAATTGTACTCTCAGCATTCCAGAAGCCAGAAGCAGGTGCTTTCTGCACGTTTCCAGTCAGCCATGCATTAATGTAAATGGACTCTTCAGTGTGTACATTGTGAGAAGCTGAGTATCTTCTGTCAGGAGCTATCTGAAGAGTGCTCTTGTGCTTCATTTATCTTTATAGAATCACTCGTAACTGTATTTTCTGATAAATACATGAAATTTTCTTAACCACCTTCTTATTTCTCTCATCTTTTTTCAGTTATTATATTGCAAGAGGGGGAGTTGAGGAGGCAGGAAGGACAAAAGCTTACAGAGCAAACAAAAAAAATGAAATAAGATGTGACTAAAACCATGTGTTTATTTGCAGCCAAAGACAGCTTTCAAGCACTTGCCCATCGTTTGCAGTGATGGATCAAAGCAGCTACAGAACAAGAAGAAACAATGAAAGCAGAGTGGAAAAGGAACAGAGCCCATACCTTGGTCGCCCATCATCAGGTGCGCCAGACCTTGAAGGGAAACAAGAGCACAGTCAGCAATGAACAAGGGAGCACGGGAAGGTGGTGTTGTCACAGTGACAAAAATGTTTTGTGACAGGCATCTGTTTCCTATGAGATGTCTGTATCACAGAGGGAAATCAAAGAGCATTTTTCAACCACTGGTTGTAATGCTTTGGGCTACGAGTAAGGACTGCAATTCAAACACTGGGTGTTGTTTTACTGTGTATTTCTTCTGTGTGGTAGTTAAGATGACAGAAAATAATAAAATGCTTTCAAATCCAACCAATTCCTTTAATATTCCATCTGTCTTTATCATATTTTGATTATATAGCTTTGAACACTTTGCTGGGAGGACTTCCTGTCCTCTGTACGTGAAATGATGTTGAAAATGTGGAGAAGTGTAAACCTGAAAAATGGGCTGGGTCTGATCTTTTTCCCCTCATAAAAATGAGCATTTCAGGTAATTAAATAAAATTTCTTCATCACATTGAAATGATAATGCAAGGAATGTCTCCTTATTTGTGTGAAACATGACAGTAGAATGATTTTGTTCCAGAGAAGGCAAATTATTACATATGCAATATAAAATACATAGCAATAAAGAAAATTTAAGTGACAGCTTCTGAAGCTACTCCATAAATATGTGAGAAATAGATTTTGCTTTATATTTGTAGTGTGAGATGAAATCCATTCATACCAGTATAGGCCTAGTGACATTTCAAAACAGAAGGCCATAATGGTAATCACTCAGTCAGAGCCAAATTTCATTACTCTCTAACCAAAAATATGAAACTTTTTAAATTCATGATAATAAAATGATATTTATATTCTCACTAAGAATAATGCGATGTAGGGAGAACATCTTTCTAGAAATACGAAGGTTTTTCACTTTCTATGGTTTAAAAAACAGGTTTACTCTGGTTGAACTCCGCTGTTTTAGGATCCATTGTAGAACTTATTAATTGCTTATGTGTTAAATGTTCTTAAACAACTACAAAACCTGATACATTATTTTCTTATTTGCAATTAATTGAAATTAATTCACTCGAAGAAGTTGTGCAATAAAATATTCTGCTCTTTGTTGGAAAGCAGACTTCCTAGACAATTCCTGTGATTTCTAATTCACAAAGAAAATTAGGTGCACAAATGACTCACAGTACTTGGGGGGAGTTCAAAGAAGATACTCCCAACTGCAATCAGTCTTAAAGGATTCATATCTTATCAGTTCCAAATCTCAAGTGATGTTCCAAACAGCCTAACAACGATTTGCTGAATTAGTGCTTTTTAATGTCATCCTTTTTAGATGCGTTGTTAACCGGAAGGGCCCCATCTCTTGGGCAACAGATTCTGTTTCCAAATACAGCTCCCTGCAGCTGGTGGGATTACCTAGAGTTTACAGCAATGTAAATGAAAAATGAGTGTGATCCTGAAGGGATGCCTACACAAGCATTACTGGAGAAACATCACACAGCTGTGCTTCAGTTCACAGTTTGTGAAAGGGAGCAGAAACGTTTTCACGTGTGTTCTTTCTTTATAAGTGTTGCTGCAAGAAGGGCACGCTGAATATACAAAGTATAAAGACTTATAGTCAAGCTTCATTTTTTTAATGCTGAACTTCCTTGCACGGCCTGCTGGAAGTATTAGTCTCTTCATTGGATTATTTAACTTGGCCTTTTGGCTCCTAACTTGCTGTGTTGTCAACTATAGTAAGAAATCTCAGACTTTTGACTTGGCCTTAACTGTATTTGACAGCGGGAAGGTGAAACTGATAGAACATTGCAACATCTTTTTCTTTAACAAAGTTGTGACTTTTCAGTAGCTGCTTTATGTGAGGTCTTTCACCTTTTAGAAAGTATGAAGCAAATCCCTGTCATGTCTCGTAGGTGAATGCAAAGCAGGTAATCTCTTACTAGCGTGTATTTAAACATTATCTTTATAGCTGTAAGGAGCTGAACAAAAGGCCTAGCTTCAGGAGATTACCACTCCTTCATAGCTACTATTTTTGCTAAAATGATATGTGAGATTGGTCAGCTGTAAATACATGATTCTTATATAATTTGAAAAAAATGTAAATGGCAGAAGTGCCTCTTGAAAACATCATAGAAACCACTTGAATTTTAAGAGTCACTTACAGTGCTGTTCAACTTAAAAAAGGAAGTCAAGTGAATGTAAAAAAAGTACACTGCTGAAACCAAACATCTATCAATTAAAAAATTTAGTACTAGTCCTCAAGACACTGTATTTTGTTTGACTTGGTATGTTTATTTCTTTGTGAAGCAGTAAGGTTACTTAAACTTACTTGCTAAAAGCACATAATGATACTTACCTTATTTTATGTTTTTGCAATCTATGGATGAAGGCTATGGAAGAATAAAGAACTACTATTACTGTACCTGTGCAATCCACAGAGTGGTTTAAAATGATACAGATAAATCTACCATGATAGCAATCTCTGCTAGATTTTCAAAATGACAGTCTGCTTATAATAGAGACTACTACAATGCATAGTCATGGAAAGTTCTAGCCTTAAATAGCCACTTGTAGGTGTACATTGAAATTGTACATACATTGGAAATATTCATTTGTGCACAATTACTTCATAAGTGGAATGATAAAAGCCTTTCCTTTGTGAATTAGGAATTCCAGAATGGGAATGCCTCATGTGTGATCTACTCCATCATTACACTGAACTTGGCTCGGAGGGAAGAGAGTTAAGGGGCACAGGATGGGATAGAGGAAGCGGATATGAAGATACGGTATTTTCATAATTTGGTGTGTGAGTTCCATGCAGAGCACAGGCCAAAACAAAACTTAAACATGGTAAACCTGCAGTGAACATGTTCAATCCTAGCACAATTTTAGTAAAGTGAGTAAAATGCAGCCTTTTCATACCAGCAATATATACAAAATTGACTCTGTGAATACTAAATCCTTCTGTTTTCTTATGTAGCCTAACTTACAGAGATGCTCAGATATCACAGAAATCAAAGATGAAAAATTATAGCAAATTGTGCTTTGGTTACACCATTCTATGTTCCCATTTTTTACACATATATCTTCTGTAACTTTAATGTATGCATAAGTATCCAGACCTGTTTTGGAATAAATTTAAGGTTGCAGTTCTAAGAATTAGATCCATGTAAATTCTGGATTAACTGTTATCCAGGTTTTATCTTGTACTGCTGTGCATAAATGAATGCATCAAATAAAATTGAACCTCCTTATCTAGTTATACTGATCCTAATTCACATTTGAGACTCATATTGACCCCAGTAAGAGCTTTATGCACAGATCAAATATAAGATTAGGAACTTATTTCTAGGCTTTTATGTTTTCCAGTTAGAATTTCTATCCCAGTGTTGTTGAATATATTTTAATTTCACTATGAAAAGGAAATTATATTGATGTGTATGTGCGTGACAGTGCACACAATTAAAGCATCAGAATTGTTTACGTTTTCTTTCTCCTACTGGTAACATATATTTTAATAAAATTGTACAGCATCGTGTGTGTGCTAAATCTGAGCACCTCTCTTTGCCCTTGAGTACAGTAGCATAGGGAAACACAGTACTGATACTTCCAGGCTTTTTTAGAAAATTGCCACTGAACAGGCAGGCAGTGGCCCATGGTGACTTGAATTCTGAGTGAACTCAGGCCCTACAGTGGCTCACTACAGGACCCTGCATCAGAACTGTGCCAGAGTAGTCATTTTGAATATGAGTTAGTTAGCTTACAAAGTCATTGATTTAAAAACAGTTTTTTAAAGTATTGGGAAAAAAAGTTATTGCTCAGTTTAGATAGATCAGCTAATTTTTCAAGTAGGTAATCGTTTATCCAGTATACAAAGATTCAGCCCAGAGAGACTTTCAAAAGCACCTGTACATAAAAAAGCACCTACAGCTTCTTGCTTATAAGCAAAAAGATAGTACTGATTGCCAGCAATAACTGATCTGTGAAGCATTTTCTGTACCTTTAAAACTATGATTTCTATTCATGCAACATGTTTTACCAGCTAATAGACTTACTTACCAATATTCAGGCCAGATGGCATTGTGCTTTAGTATCCACTGTCCTGTGCCACACTTTCGTTATAGGGACTTTATTACATACCAACACTATTATTAAAATCACATGCTGCTTCTTTCACAATGTCCAGAAGGCAGAGTGCATTATGTTGAAAAGTTAGACATATAAACTTATTTTCTAAAACTTTGTGCTGTAAAGGACATTAGAGTAAGCAAGATTTGTAGTTATAAAGGAGAAAAGCACTTTCCATTTTCCTAAGCAATTAAAAGATAGGTATTTAACATGCATTACATTCTTATTAGGAGGATTTATGCTGCACACTAATGAAACAAATAGTTTCTTGAAGTGTTTTTCATACAGAACGTGAGAAGAAATTAGTCCTTCTGCAAATCTCCTGAATGATTCTGAAGGGTGATATCACTCACACGAGTACAAATCCTATTGTTTCAGTAGGGGTATTCTGGAATTACACCAATAAGGCCAACATTAAAATGGAGCTTTGCTTTTGTTCTGTATGGAAAAAGAAATCACACTTCTTTAATAAAATTTTATACTTTTATGAGAGAAAAAAAGCAACTTACCGTACTGAATGATATGCGTACTTTTATAACATTAAGCAGAAGGGGAAAAAACCACTGAACAGAAGGGAAAAACAAGAGCTTAGGAAAATAAGGTAGAAAGCACCCACCTTCCACATAGTTGTCTTCTGTAAGCACATAACAGGGAAGGAGAGAAAAGGAAAACATTCATTAAGCAGCATGCAGACTGGAACTTGCCATTGCATGTCTTCTTCATGCAAGGCATCAAACACAACATGCAAGTGCTCCATCGCTACAATCCAAAGGGAAAAACAAAAGCACCAGGGAAGCAGTGTTTCCTCTATTTAACAAAATTTATGTGATACGAAATAAAACAATACTGTTTCAAAGTGCAAAAATTCTACAGGATTTACTGCAGCTCTCTGTAATTCAATTATTATTAGTCATTCCTCAGAGGATCTTCTTGTAAGACATTTATAACTACATATTTTAAAGCCCTCAGTCATTTGTAATAGGGATTCTAAGTTCATTTTCTTCTACTTTCCCATTCTGAATTTTTCTTAATGACCTGTATTTATGAAGTAGATGATTTTAAACAGATCAAACAAGATAACTTCAGTTTTAGAATATGCTGTGAAGATGTTATCACAGGCAGCATGGCCGATCCTGCACTTCTTACTGAGGGACTCACTCTGGTCATTGGGTCAGACCTTCAAACTCAGTGTGGGAAAACTGTCATTTAAACTAGGTGGAATACTTCAGAACTGTAGGATCATGTCTCACAGCATTTGTCAGCATCAGAAACTTGCACATCTTAAAAAATCAAACAGTTCTCTGCCTGGTATAGCTAGCAAAGGCCACAGCAATCTCTAGCATGGGTTCTGCCCCTGGATTAGTTCAAAGGGTATTTTGCCTAAGTAAAGGCTGCTATCAACAAGCAGTAATTTGGCCTTTTAACCGCAACCCAACATCAATATGGGGCCCAGGAAAGAAGGTTCCCCCAGAATCTACAAAGCAAGAGAGGACTAGGAACTGAGCCTCAGCTAATGAAGTGAACAGAATTTAAATTTAAGAAACAGGCTCAGTGTCCTAGTACTCATGCTAGTCTGTATAGTTCTCAGCTCCTCCACCAGGTACGTGATTTTGAGGGAGGATGTTTCTGTTGGCCATTATGACTTTGACTGAGAAGAGGATAGGAGAGAGTGTAAAGACATCTCAGGGAGGAGAGAAAATGGGAAAGGTAAAATAACAAAGGAAAACAACATGGAAGTCAAGGAGATGGACTATGCGAAACCAACAAAGGAACGGGGAAGGGTGACAACACAGCAGTCTGACTGCTTGGGAGCTCTCATCCTGCAGCTTGTGCCGTCTCCACCAACACTTGCACTCAGAAGCAATTGCAAATTGAAGCCCAGGTCTGCCTTTACATGTCATTTCTCATGCAGTCTTCTATAGGAAAATATCTTTTCATGTGACCATTAAGAAATGCAATCTAAACTAATTTGAGTATATTGTAAATCAGGAGTCAATAAAACAAGTTACACAGAACTGGGCTCAATGATATCTCTTCAGCACAGCAATTTCCTGCCAGAACGTGTCACTTTTCACAATGAAAAGCCTTTATAAGTTAATGCCACAAAACACTGAAAAATCTTATCATAACTAGACAGTATACCAATAAATAATTTGAAAAGTTTACCACTTTAAAAATAATAACTTTAAGCTATGAATACTAAGGGTTTAAGTCTCTCAGTTTTCAGCTGTAATCCTCATAGGGCAGACCAGATAAAGTTATTTGGCTAAAGTTACTATAAATCAAGTTTCCCATGCACACACTCTAAATTTAGACTTCTAAAAGCTCACTAGCTGAAATTTTTGTTTGTTATGAAAGTGCAAAGGGTACATACTGCTTCATGCATTTCGGAAATTAAGAGGTTGAAAATAAAAAAAAAATATGAAAAGCAGTATGTCTGTTGTCAGTAAATATCTGAAGATCAACAAATTGAATAAAGTTCGCTGAGAAAATGAAAACCACCCATTTTCACAAGATAAAGATACTATGTTTTATACGCTGTGTAAATTCCAATGATATTTAGGCTATCAGAAATAGCTACTTATAACTAAACTTTTCTGGAAGAGCCTTCTTCCTTTAACTGCATAGAGTAATTTCTTTAAGTACAAAACCACTGAAACTTTATGAAAAATAAATTAGTTCTCTGAATTGTAGTATAACTTCAGGCTCCTTCCTATAGTCCGGTTTACATCAGTGTTGCTATATTGCAATACCAATACTGCAACGACACCCTTTTTGGTGGCCATACTTAGCTCGACGTGACTACTTAAAACCATCATGTGAGCTTGCTAAAAGGCCAGTTCTGTTGCCAGAGTCAAAGGCAGAGTTCTGAAGATCACAGAATCACAAAATCACAGAATGGTAGGGGTTGGAAGGGACCTCTGTGGGTCATCTACTCCAACCCTCCTGCCGAAGCAGGGTCACCTACAGCAGGCTGCACAGGACCTTGTCCAGGTGGGTCTTGAATATCTGCAGAGAAGGAGACTCCACAACCTCCCTGGGCAGCCTGGGACATCATGGGCAGTGTCAGATGGTTAAACTTGTCTGGTTACAGGGTTCAGCATATTTTGTTTTATACCATGGGCCCTATTCTTAGCAGTGATTGGTATGTCTTTTTTGATAACTCTGTCACCAGAAAGATTTACACTACCTGAGCGGCTTCCCCTAAATGTCTGATTGATTAAACTTTTAAGTGATAGTAAATTAAACTGTCAAAACATTTTGAATTAAATAAAATTGAAAGTGTTGAATTCCTGCTCTGTGAATAAAACAGTGTATATAGCCAAACCCCTATACACTAGTAAACAGCAATGAAAATTCATTCCTCGACATGTTTTTGTCATGGTGAGTTAAACCATTTTAAACAGTTCTGCAATCTAAGAAAAAAAATTAGTTCAGCTTCTTTATGGTACTTTACAAGATTTTTACATTAGATTAGCATTGAACACTATTATATATTTAAGGTAGGTTTTTGTGTTGGCTGATATATTTCCATAGCATTAATGCTTTGCTTGACTTTCCTGATTCCCATTTTCTTGGCATGGCCTATTCTTCTAAGCAGAGACTAAGAAGCCTGAAGACCCAAATTCTAACTTTGCTTTTTATTAATTTTGCTTATTCCAGCCACTGTTAAAAAAAAAAAAAAAAAAAAGAGAGAAACTCTTTGAAAGCCACGTGTACTCTCAACATCTTAATTTTGTAGTTTGGAGGGAACAAAATCTTCCGCATTTAAATCAGGAGTAACTGTATTTACATCATTACAGTTGCAGTGGCATAAAATTTATGTACCTGGAGGAAAGCAGAGCCATATTACACATTTCTGTCATTGCTGATGATTTAGCCACATATAGTCTGAATTTACCCACATTTACATCCACTCACCCTGAAGGATCTTATTGTCTAGGGAGTAGCTCTGTTGGCATCATTGGAATCAGAGGCTTTCAAGACCCAAAGTGCCATCTCCTAGCTGCTGTAGGCATTGGCACAGAACGGCTCATAACCTTTTCTGCACCAGCTGATCGTACCAATATTTTTCACCAATGCAGACCCCAGGTACAAGACAAGGGGCTAAAAGGGACTATCAATGCAACAGCGGAGGAGCAGAACAGCCTTACAGTCTCCCCTAGCAACCGGATGACTAGCCAGTCAGGTGACTTTCTCGTCAGCACTCTGACTTCTAGTAGATACGAAAAGTCCTCTGTTTTCACATTGCACTGAGGTGCTCACTTGAAGAACCAGACAGGTCTCCATTCACTGAAAATGCTAATTTCCTAGACCTTCCCCCACCCCCACCAACTATGACACTAAATAGCACTGCTAACTTCTGTGTCTACAACCTAATTCCTTCAGCTAAACTCTGCTCTCGTTACTACTGGTGTAATTTGTTGACTGCACATATTGAGCCAAATACTCAGCTGATTAAAATCTGATGGGTCACGGTTGAAATCAGTAGAACTATACAACTCACACAGGCTCTGAATCTGGCTTATTATCTTCAGATGAATTCTCTCAGGCTGTCCCTACTGAGCTGAGAACAGAATCTGCTCCGCATTTTTTGCAGCAAAAGCCCAACCAATTCTAATTATTTTAGCGCATTGCTGTGATTCACTGACATAAAAATGGGAATCATGCTTTTTAGAGGATATTTTTATTAATTCAAGAATCATTTTAATATTTGGTGATTGCTTCATGGAAACCTTGATTTTTTTTAAAAAATAAGTGACTGTTTATATGTTTTGTGGTTATTTCTGCTACTACATTTTTTCTTCTACTAGAATTTTATACGTTAGCCACACACAGAGCACAATATTTGTCCTGACAACTATACAAGAACAGTATTTTAATAATAAACAGATGAAACAGTACATTAGTGTTTTGAAGTTGCAGAAATAGCTTTCTATAAATAACATAACAAGAAATAGCATATTAGAACTGGCATTTTCATGGGTTTTTTTTCCTCATCAAAATTATAGTTCAAAATCACATTTGGTAACAATGACAGGTATAATAACCACAGACATGGCTTATGAAATTTCCTAAGATATTCAGTAGTACGAATAGTGGGGAAGTAGCCTGAAATAAAGATTATTTTTATGAAGGTGTCTTGCAACAAAAATGATGGCTAGAAATTTAAGATAGGATATTTTAAGTTTGTTTCCCCAAAGAATAATGCATAGGTATACTTCTCTATAAATTTATCTACTTAAAAATACTGTACTGGAAAATGCCATTTCAAGAGACAGCTTCTTTCATGGGACTGTACCCAGCATCTCTTTGACAGTGTAACTTAGCCTGCCCCACCAGTTTCTCAAATTCTTAGGGAAATTATTTTATTTAAACTGTGGTTCAAAACAAAATATTTGGAAAGGATATGAAAACATGAAGTATTTTATAAAGTATGTTATAAAGCATGAACAGTCATAGTCTCAATAATGATGAATTCAAGCAATACATTCAAAATCTGTGGCTATAAGCATTGGTCTTCTCAAGTATGGTGTATCTGATGAATTCTCTTAGGATTATTTGCATTTTTTTTAAATGTACTTTTGAAAACCACTGTCAATATTGATCATAATTATTGACTGTAATTATGAATAAGTAGAAATATATTACAAAGATACCTACTACAGAACTCTGATTCTGTTGCAGCCTTCTGCTTGAATATTGAGTCAATAGGGAAGCAGCACTTCCTACAGCTGGGCCTCGAGGAACAATATTTGGGATTCATCTGCAAAATTTGAAAATCCACCAGAATCTAGGGAAGAGGGCCCAGGAGTTCCTACACATTCACATGGCCCCATCAGGTCTGAAGTCAAGGTACAGTCAAACTCTGCCAGACTCCACGTAGCTTTGGGTGGAACCATTTAGTGGACTTTCCAGCGCAGTGGGTAGAAATACAGTGTAACAGGGACTCTATTGATTTTTTTGGTGGAAGGGAGAAATTTCAGAATAACAGGAGTCTGGTTCTCTTCTAGCTCCATTTTCTATATCTCCATCTTTGTGAAGATGTCTTCGTTTCTGGAATGCCCTGTACAAGACTCCGTAGAAAGGTGCAATACCGTCAGGAGGACAGATGACCTGCCTTGACCAAAACTGAGGACCAGGTTCTCTGCCAAATGAGGATCATTAGGGTACAATTAGATGTTTCTGCCAGTTTTCTACAAAACAAAGCCATCAGCCCAAATTCAGTACACCTCAGTAAATTCTACTAACGTCCACGAATTTACTCTAGACGAGGCCACCTTTTCCAGACAATGCTATGGATTATCACAAGTGCATTTAGAACAAAATAATGACAAGATGGTTCTAGTTAAGCTATTGGAGACAAGATCCTAGTGTGAAGCAGCAACTAAGCTGCAACTAAGAGGGGCAGTGCAAGTCTTGAATGCACAGGCAAAGAAATAACAAGCAGAAATAGAAAATGACATTACTTTTTGTGGCATAACTAAAACCACTACTGTGTTTAATTCCAGTGCTCACGTATTTAAAAGGAAGCAAAAACGAAAGAGGTTTCAGAAAAAAAACTTTTCCCACAGTCATTCAGGGCATTAAAATTCTAAGAAAACTCAGCAACCATGTCTTAAAATGAAAGCCCTAAGATGCTCAATCTATTGAGTCGAACCCAGCCTGTAGCTATCAATGTCGGTAGAAAGATTATTTACATCTGGAAGTTCTTTCAACCAGACAAATGCTGGATCAAGAGTCAGAAAAGTTCATACTGAAAATAAGATGAATATTTTCAACAAAGATAAAATAAGCATTGGGAATACTGGGAAATTCTTCCCTGAAGTCTTAAGACAGAGCCTTTGTCTAACAGAAACTGTATTACAATCATGGCTTTTGGGTTGCATTACAGGAACCACTGGAAGAAATTCTGTCTTTTGCCATTTGGGAGGTCAGGTTAATATTTTCATAGCAGTACATTCTGGTGATAACTTGTATAAATCCATGAATTTTTCTAGTCAAATGAGAACAGAAACGAAGCATAAACAGCAGCCAATACTTTGACATCCCGTTAAACACTAAAATGTTCAAATAAATTGCTTTCTCAGAAACAATCTCTGCATCATTTGCACAAAGATCTCACTGAGAAATGTTTCCCACGAAGAATGCAAATACAAAAGGTGAAAAAAAATCATTCACAACAATCACCACTATTGTTGGAAAATACCCCCACCTTTACTTTGCACCCTGTAATGTTTTCTAGTACACTGTCCAGCTGCCTGCAGAAACAGAATCGAAATCAAGACATTGTTAAATTGATCCTCTTTGTGAGACAACTTTTTGTGCTGTTTGATTCCTATGCAGCTTTATCGTTTTTCTATCATTGATCATCACGAGTGTATTAAGTGTGAAATCATTCAACATTGCTTTAGTTTATTGCTATTAATCTATGATTTTTTTATTGTTACACATTTTTAGATATTGCACATCTGAATAGACTTGTGCTTTTTTGGATCCAGTTAACAAATAAGCACATCTTTGATACTTCTACTTCCTTTTTCTCAACTGCTTCCTAGAACTGACATTTTTGGAAAGTCACTTGTCCTCTTCTTTTAGTAATTTTTACCATACTTCTAAATAAACTTAGACTGGCTCAGGGGAGAGATCATGATGTAGATACAAAAATGACTGCTTTTTAATTATATTACAATCCCAAGAAACTTGACTTTGGCCTTATTTTGCCACCTCATTAAATGTAATTCTTTTTCTCCAGAATGGGTCTGGCTAGTCTCAGATGTACTAAACTTCAGACCTACTTGCAATATGTCAGTGCTTTAAAGAAATTTGCGTAGGTCACTGGCATAAGTGTTCTTGCATCTGTGTCATGGCTGCAGTAATCACAACCAGGAATCAAAGGTGGAATCAAAAGTTTTTTAATAGCTCAATGTAGCAATATTCGTAATAGAGATAATGAAAGAAAAAATAAGTCCTTTGCATAAGTGAAGGTGGGCCAAAGAACCATGCTCCCTCTGCAGTGTTTTCATTTCCACATACAAGCACAAAGATTTACATTGTATTTCACTCAGTAACCAGATACACTTCAAAAACTGCTGCTCTTTTTCCATTTAGCCTCTGGGACTATTTCTCTGGATTGGAAACACTGAATTTCCGTTGAAAATCTCTAGGATTTGTGCACTTTAATGTCATTTGTGCTTTTAGAGCTCTTCCTTGTAATCAGTAGAGGTCTTATTTCCTGTCATGGAGAATGGATAGACCAACTAGAATTAAGGATTGACTGTATACGATCCACTTTACACGGCCTGTATATCTTACCATAACTCCTCTTTCCTTCCTAGCACTACTATTATTCCTTTTTAATTTCTCCAGTTTAGCCCTGCTGGATACATGGTATGAAAATATATTTTCAGGATACTCCTATCAAAACTTTTCATACAGAATTAATCATTCTGGTTAGCAGAGAGTAATGACACAAACAGATTATGTTCTATAAAAGTGATGCCAGGTGACACAGGTATTTCTATTTTAAGAATACCTGTTTTGAAATTCATTTGAAAAATTGATAAAATAACTTATTTTTACAACTGCTTTAAGAAACAGTTCTGAAATTAGGAATAAAGATTTTTCAGAATTATTTGTGCTTGTTTTGGTGTACATGAAAGCAGAAAATAGCCCACTAAACCTGATTCCTTTTCGCACTTTGCTTTGTGTAGTCAATTATGTCTATACAAGAGGCTGCAAAATCAGGCCCCAGTTACCATCAGAAGAAATCAAACCCCTGTCCAGTCGTCCTTTGAGCAAAACTGGTCTGTTAGACCGATTAATACAACAGCATTAGCTGAGCTGACAGTGAGGAAAAATGCAGTGCAGTGGTTGAACAGCAGAAGTAATCTTCATATCGGATGGCAGCTCTACAGAGGTGATCACAGAATCACAGAATCACAGAATAGTAGGGGTTGGAAGGGACCTCTGTGGGTCATCTAGTCCAACCCTCCTGCCGAAGCAGGGTCACCTACAGCAGGCTGCACAGGACCTTGTCCAGGCAGGTCTT
>Ga0065711_1026349_pt1 | contig 77035 bp, 42 predicted proteins | sample Hoacrofraction12_FD_59098 | JGI IMG/M metagenome (GOLD analysis project Ga0065711, IMG submission 59098) | Hoatzin crop microbial communities from Cojedes, Venezuela - Epithelial fraction 12 v2 (version 2) | ecosystem: Host-associated > Birds > Digestive system > Esophagus > Crop | place...
CAGTTTCTGCCTGTTTCTTTTCATTCTCCTCCGCACGCCGGCGGGGGGAGGGGCGGCCGCGTGGCGCTTTTGTTGCCGGCGGCAGCCAAAACCAAAACACAGGGTTTGGGTGGGAAGACAGGAGGGAAGACAGGACACAGAAATCAGTTACTATGGCACAAGCTAGGTTGTCCTATGTCGACCAGCTGCTCTGTAGCAATTACTTACATGCATGCTTTGACCTGCTGTATGGAAAAAAATAACTTTGATTTCTAACTTTCATGCTTTTACTTGCAGTATACCCATATATGTTACGGGGCACAAGGAGAGCAATATGCTGAAGCAGAGCTACAAGAGAGAAACAGCAGCTGCTGTAAGCTGGTATCCTGGAGGTAACCTATCCATATCTTCATCCCATCTACATTCAAGTGCTAGAGAAAGAAATCCAAGAATAAACAGTAACATAGGTGCTAGGACATCTGTGGTTGATCAAAAAAGCTTTAGATAAATTCTGACAGAAGAAGATGGAAGATCTGAGTAAGGGCATCTTGTATCTCAGCTGAGCATAACCAAAATTAAGCTAGTGACTATCCCAAGTAACTTTCTCTAGTCTTTCTTGCTGGTGGAAAACAATTCCGAAGTTGACCAACTGAAGACATTGCATATCATAGAATCATAAGTTGGAAAAGACCTCTAAGATCATCAAGCCCAACCATCCACCCAACACCACCATGCCTACTAAACCATATCCCAGAGTGCCACATCTACACATTTTTTAAGCATCTCCAGGAAAGGGGACTCAACCACATCCCTGGGCAGCCTGTTCCAATGCCTGAACACTCTCTCAGTGAAGAAATTTTTCATAATATCTAATCTAAACCTCCCCTGATGCAACTTGAGGCCATTGCCTCTCATCCTATCGCTAGTTACCTGGGAGAAGAGACCAACACCCACCTCACTACAACCTCCTTTCAGGTAGTTGTAGAGAGCAATAAGGTCTCCCCTCAGTCTCCTCTTCTCCAGACTAAACAACCCCAGCTCCCTCAGCTGCTCCTTGTAAGACTTATTCTCTAGACCCCTCACCAGCCCCGTTGCCCTTCTTTGGACACACTCCAGCACCTCAATGTCTTTCTTGTAGTGAAGGGCTCAAAACTGAACACAGTGCTTGAGATGTGGCCTCACCAGTGCTGAGTACAGGGTCACGATCACCTCCCTACTCCTGCTGGCCACACTATTCCTGATACAAGCCAGGATTCTGTTGGCCTTCTTGGCCACCTGGGCACACTGCTGGTTCATGTTCAACCAGCACCCCAAGATCCTTTTCAGCCTGGCATCTTTCCAGCCACTCCTCCCCAAGCCTGTATCGTTGCATGGGGTTGTTGTGACCCAAGTGCAGGACCCAGCATTTGGCCTTGTTGAACCTCATGCAGCTGGCCTCGGCCCATCAATCCAGTCTGTCCAGACCCCTCTGCAGAGCCTTCCTACCCTCGAGCAGATCAACACTCCCGCCCATATGTCTTAGAGCTATGAGTGGAGGCTTAAAACTGAACCTTAACTCTTCACTAAGAGCTGTTCTCCTGTCAGACATCACTAATTCTGCTGGCTAGGTACTACCCAGTGATCATTACCATCCCCTCCCAAAGAAGAAAGACACAGCTGGAATCCGGTAATACTGCTTTTCTCGCCTGTGGGTAGTTATCCAGAGAGAGGTCTACGCTTGCATTTCTTGATGTTCTTCGGAAGATGCAGAGGTTGCCTTTTGAATCATGACTCTTAGCATAATCCTTAGGGAAGAAAAATAATTTAAAGGTACAGCTGAGGGCTACAGTTACGGGAATGAACTAAGGCTAGACACTGAACCTGAGTGGAATTTCTGAGTCAAGGCAGTTTGGTCCTCTGCTTTCTGGGCATCCAGTTTCATATTTTCTTCTCATTAATTTCTTATACATCATTGTAAAGCTACTGAGAATTATTTTGGAGGTTTGTTTGTTTATTTATCCCTATTAGAAAGCTATTTCAGACTCTAACATCCACATCATACATCTCATGGGCAGTTTATTATATACATGAGTTCTTGTGCTAATTTAAATTCTCTTCCTTGGTATTCCTCTCTATTGGCTTTTTGTATCCCAGGGTAAACAAACCCTGTTCAGAAAGATGGATGCTTCATGTCCAGCTTTATTTTGAAGAACCTTCTCTGCATCTGCTTCATTCTGAATTCATATGTAGGCAAATGATACAGATGAGATATTGATGGTGGCTTCTACTGGTACCCAAGACAGGATATGCAATGTTTGCATGTACAGTCACACTTATCCATAGAAATAGGCTTGAGTAATGCACCATCTGAAAACAGTCCGCTTTGGAGTAAGACTGTGCTATTCACAAACCAGACAGTTGTACAGTTTAGCTATTTCTTTCCAATTCAGTTGACCTAAACAATGTTGTTGGTTACAAACCTGCTTTCTGAACCGATGCATCCTCTCAGTGCGCACCTCAGTACTTGATGCCTTGCTGTGTACAGGCCATCTGAGTCTCTTTCCTCTTAATAGAGATCTTCTCGAGGCACTCTCATTTCTCTTTGCTTGGCTCAAGGGATAGGGTTTACTGAGGAAATAGAGTACAGAAAAGGTTATGATCTGCAAAGATGAGATGCTTATTGTGGCTGACTGTACCAAAGCTCCATTTCTTCCACTGAAATCCAGATAGTCCTGTCCACTACATTGGGACTGGTCATGTTTCCATCTGGGGGCCATTAGCCTCTTCCAGTAATGTTTACCTTGAACACCATCAGGCTAATTCAAACCAAGAGGACAACTGCACCTGCTTCCCCTCAGCCAACAGGGCAGCTGAGCATCCAGATGTTTGTAGCTGTGGTTGAGTTTAGATATTTTCCATCAACTTCTCACAGGAACTAGCAGTATCGCATTCCAGTGACCATACAATCCTGGCTTCCTCTCTTACAGGACTATAGCATCCTTTCCACCTTTTTTGTCAGTGTCAAACACCTTCCCTTTATATTTCTTTTTTCTGCAGCAAAGTTTGTTTGGTTTTTTTTTTTTGCATAAAGACCAAATCTGTACTTTTTCTGTCTTACTCACATTCTTTAGATTTTTAAAGCCAGTGTTTAAGCCAGCCATTGCTAGAAATAGCTGAACTACTGTATTGCTAAATATGCAGGAGGTGCTGGGGAATAACTGGCTGATTTTAACTTTTCAGATCGGATGAAACTCTTGTATGTCACACTTCATGACATTTTACTTACAGATTCTGAGCTGAAGCTCTTCCTAATCTGATTTGATTTTACATTATTTGATGGATGGCATTTGAATTTTCTTTGTCTGGCAATGGATTTCTTGCAAGCTATTTGCAACGGCGGAGACTGTTTTGTGTTTTCACACATTAATTAACTTTCTGATCATATATTATTGTTCTACTTTGACAATACATTGTGTTAGAGCTTTCAGCATGGGCATGTGAGCTGCAGACATTTTATAGCACCCCCACATTCCCCAGATTTCCATTAAAAAAAAAATCAGTCTCCAAAACATTATCACAAAATAAAATGACAAAAATAAGTGAGAAAGAATCTTTAGCTGAATCCTTCTTCTTTAATATTATTTTTGCATCATTTGGCTAGCCTGACTTTGACTGCCTGGCTGAAGGTTCACTTCAAAGCAATCTTCTACAATGGAGTTTTCCTTCAGTTTCTGTGACTTTATAAGGTTAATCATCATTGAACTGCATTGGTCTTAAGCTCCATGTGCAATGGACTCTGCAGATGCACAGTGAGATTTTACCACTCTGATATATGTACAGGGTTTAATATGGTCTGAATGAAGCAGATGATACAAAGTAGTCAGCGGGGTTTTTTTTAAGTTTATGCTACCTGGTTGTTGTTTTTTTTTTTTTAAATGGAGTTACCAAGCAAGTTATCACTAGTAATCACTAGCAATTACAATCGAAATCATTACATTTTCTGAGGAGGAAGTCCGAAAATCAACAGGGAAGACTACCATTTTACTCAGTTTTAGAAATCTGCAGTGTAAAACTTTGCCTCTGAGGTAGGCTGCCGTGGAATCAGCGGGAAGAAGCAGGCAGTTGCAGAGTGCCAGTCATCTAACCTATTTTAGACCCTGTTCCTTTAGCATCTGCTGCACACAAATACACTCCTGCTATATTTGGCACAGAGTCACATTCTCGTATTGCTTATGTCCTTTACGCCTTCAGGATATAAGGTGGTAAAAAAGATAGCCCTATCCTCTCCTCATTCGACCTAGGGTTTCTCTGTTGATGATTCCAGCAAGCCTTGCTGAGTAATACCAGTGGGTAGGGTGTACCTTTAGAAATGCACAATCCTGTCTGGTAAGACTTGGCCTGAACCCACCAAATCCATTGATTTCATGTTTAGTTAAGTGAAGGTGATGTTATGAGTCCATGACTTCTGTTAACGTTTTTTTTCCAAATAGCATGTGAACATGCTTAAGCCTTCTAAGTTTTACTAAAGATTAATAATTTGAAGGGGATTTCTTTTTGGCAAAGATCAGAATGGCCATTTATTCATCGTGGAAACAGAACTTACCAGTATAAGGGCAGAAAATACAGATTTCATTCTTGAAAGGAGTTTGTGTTGGGGATGGGAAGATGAATGGTTCTGGCTAATGTTCTTTACCGTCTCTCATAGCCAAGAAGAAAAGATGTCCAAGTCCAGTTTCCTTCCTGTGCCATCTGTTCATTGATTATGCAGTTGCCTTTTAAGCAGGTACAGATTTCCTGGAGGGACGGAGTTGGGGGCTTTCTTGATATGAGCTATTAATCCCTATCTATTATTCTCTGCTGGAGGATTAGGTGCTTCTCATATTACCAGAGCAGTGGGAACATGAGTTTTGCCACCACCGCATCACAGGAGAGGAAACAAGGTGTCAGAGGGAGGAGGAATCTCTTGCTGTGTTCATGGCAGATGGGAAAACCCTGAATGGGTAGACTGATTGTAGCCATGGCTGAGGGTTGGAGCTAAGCCTTGGGCTACACTACTTTCACTAGCCCTGCATCGAGTGCACATATCTCCCAGGATGAGTCACCATCCTGGTACCATGCCATTCACTTAGGGGCTGTGTTTAGTCCCATTAAAGGTCAAATGATAACATTTCTTACAAGTGTTAGAAAAAAGGATCAAAAGGAGGCATTTCCACAGTTCTCAGGGAATGGTCCTAATACAAGGTTTTGTGATCAAGCACCATTTGTGAATGCAGAGATAAACTTGGGTGTTTGCATGCGTGCATGTGTGTGTGCACATGCAAGTATGTACATGTACATAAAAGAGTAACACGTGTTGCCTTCTTTTGTTGGCAGCCTAATACTTTGGGTACTGTCACACAGGGTGGGAGCAGAACGTTCCAGTTGCTTCAGGCTGGGGTGGGTCTGAACCAGTATCCCAGCAACAAGAAATGTAGTAAAGGATGTTTGTCTAGTTCCCATCTATTTTTTTAAGAAAAGTGGCTCTGCATGGAGCATAATCATGCTCAGATTATCTCCCCTCTCAGGTCCTAGACAGTCAACAGTGCTTAGGATGGACTCAACACTCAGCTGCCCTATTTAGGATACCGTGTATGTCTTGGTTGCATACAGACGTACTCCAAAGTCAAAACATTAATTTTACATATTTGTGGGAATTAGTAGAGCTGAAATCATTCTTCTGAAATTCAGAATTTTTAGCTGGGACTTCAGCAGCACACAGTCAGCCTAAGTCTCAGTCTTTACTTGGTGAAGGAACAAGGAGGAAAAGCTTTTCCCTCCTCAGTTCTAGGGCTGTTTAGACTTCTGTTAGTTTCATTCTTTGTTCCACTCCTTTTGCTCTTTGCACTAACCTGCTCACTATCCCACAACAGTTATTTTTTTTCTCACCATTTGCCTGCGGTGAGCTATCTTTGGCAGAGGGTTTCTGCTAAGGCAATGAAGAAACTGTGGACATGTTGGGGAAACTGTGATGGGAGCAGAGTCAAAGGCAGTTAAAGGGGGAGTTTGTGCAGCTATTCCATAGCCAAGTTTTGACAGTAAAAGTGTTCACAAGGTGAATTCTCTCCATCACACAGGGGAATAGCTCCCCACACAGCTGTGCCTGTGCTAGAGAGAAAGTTTTTTGTGTGTGTTTTAGGCTGTTTGGACAGAAATTAACATACTCACCAGGGCTGAGGGGTGTGGGGACAAACTGTGATCCTTTTCTCTTGTGGTCTGGTTGGACAGGACCTGGAATAGAGGGTGGCCCATACACACATATTGTATCATGGCTGAGGAGTATATAAACACAGCATAGCCAAAATCTGTGACCTAAGAAGACAGGTTCAGTGAAAAGCTCTTCACCTGCCAGCACTAAAGTTTATAGGTTTCTTTTTCTTGGGTCAGTGGCTTTATTAAGAGCTGAAATACTGCAGGGTGAGTATTCTTTAATATACTTCCAGCTGCTGGGGATATGCTTATTTGTAACATACAAATTTTCCAGTAAGAGGGGAAATTCAAACAGAAACTGGGAGGAAAAAAAGTAATGAATAATCCAGAAAAACTGTTAGATGTCTAACTGACACTTTAGACACTTAAATCCAACTGTAACATGAAGGTGTCTGCTTGGATGAATCCTGGAGACATCCACGTTTTTGACAGTAAAATGTATCTGCGCTTGCATACATACAATGTCGGTGAAATGTGTCTGCTGCACACATACACAGCTTGCACTTGTTCTTTAATAAATAGTTTTTGGAGGAGGGTCTAGAGCCGAGCTTTTTCAAGTTAATATACAGGCTACAACCCAAACCAGAACTTTTTATCAAGCAAGCTAGAGAGAGAGCCTCAGCCCACATTCACCTACAGAGCAAAGGTGCCTTCTCCCTGGAGGGAAATACTTTGATTCAGATTCCTGCTATAAATTAGGAAGAGGAGGATATACAGGGCTCTCATACACCAAATGACTGGCCTAATCTCTAGCATGGTGGCCATAATACCATTGGGTTCTTCCTTTTGAGAAAGGCACAGCCTGGGCTAGGCATATAACTTCAGTCGTAAAGCCAGAGGCTGACTTAAACTATAGACGGAGCAAGGCAGCAGCTGAAGGTTGGAAACTGATAAAAACCCAGTGTTGGCTCTACTTACTTTGTCTATGGCAAAGCCCAGGCATTAGGGCTTTTCTTTTCCCTCTGTTTTGTGTCCAGTTCCCTTTATCCCTTTCCTCAGCAGAGCAACCTATTACTCCTACTCATTTGGAGTAAGCTTCTGAGAAGTCTAAAGTTGGTGCTGTGGTATGGAAGGAGGCTGTAACTCCCCGACAGGATGGACAGAGAAGCCAACTTCTTAGGTTTTTTATTTGATTTTTTTTTCACCAGTCCAGCCAATTACACACAGAAGGCAGTGTTTTCTTAGTCACTTACTTATCTATAGGGTCGCTGTGTATTTTTTTCTGGGGCTAAGGGTCCACAGCAAGGCAAATTACTTAGGGTTTTGGCTAAAGTAAGGTTTAATCTTTAAGGTTAAGGTGGTTCAGTGCTTGATATCTGATAGTAAGTAGAAGAAATACTGTTTTGGAAATATAAAATACTTCGTGGTAAAAAAATCATCAGTACTGAGACACAGGACCCATGAAGGATCAATGCATTTGGGTTTATGATACTTCTGTAATATATCTTTTCCTATCTACTCAGCATCTGAGGAAAACACTTAAAAGATGTAAGGCAAGAGGATCCTAAAGCATCGAACTTCTGTGTGCAAGGCACTAAATGAATTGTCAACATATACATGAATTGTACACGAATTTGGGACTGAAGGAAATCCAGATCATATTCATGTTCCTTTAAAATCCAGACTGTGATATTTGAAAAATTTCTTCCAGACATCTGTCTATCTTCTCAACTGTTCACTTGCGTTATTTTAGATAGGTTTTTTTGAAGGACAGCTCATATATTAATTCTTCTCCAAGTAAAATCAAGTTGAATTAAAGTTATTTAGACAGGATAGAAAAATTGGACAAAAGTTTAACTAAGTAATTCCTATGCAAACAGCATCCTTGGTGCTGGACCACGGTGCTGGTGTTCGCTGTTCTCCCTACCTTACTTCTCCAGAGACTTAGATGTCCCTGGTGCTGTCTCCTCTTCTATTAACACAAAGAAGGTTCCCTGACTCCATCTGTTGAAAGAAGTCATTCTTGGCCTTGAGGCTCTGCCCATTTAGAAAGTCTCTTTGTTAAGGAGGGAGACAGTTATGACTAAACTCACCAGACAAAAGCATATATATGAGCATATATAAAGTTTCTTTATGTTTCTCTTGCTGTAGGCTTCTCAGCCTCTTTGAAATAGGAGTTTTTCTCAAAATGCTCAAACAATAAGCCACATTCTCCATTGACTCCTTCTGTGACATTTTTGGCTTTAACCTTTGTGTTTCTTAGTTTTCTCTGCTGTAAAACAAAGGTAATAAAGTTTAGGGCTTTTTCTCCCTAATATTATTTGGAGGTCTACCGTAATTCACAGAACAATTCTAATTCCCCCAAGCCACAAATATTTTGGCTAAAGGGAATATGTGATTTTCAGAGGTGCCTGCCCAACAATTTCTGTATCTTGGACTCCTGTGAGGTGTGTTAAGCACCACAACATGGACACACATTGACATGAAAAATTGCCTGTCACAACACAGACACAAAAATTGCTGCTTTTGCCATTCTTGCTGGGTGTTTAAGAAGAAGATAATATCCAACTGAGTAAAAAGTAGCAATCTTCTCCTGTATAAGAGAGAAATGTATATTTCCATGGTAATGGAAATCTTCTATTCTTCTGATGTGGAAGTCTTATCTTTTAATTGACGTATCCTCTGTCCCCCCAGAATTATCCTTACATACACCAAGCATTACACCCTTCCCTTCAGAATGCATAAGTGACATGTGCAGCCAGCAATGCTCCAGCAAAGCTCTTATCGGTAAAATATTGTGTTAGCTGAATACACCCTGTGAGGAAGAAATCTCCATTAATAAGTGAAAAATAAGCATCACTCGTAAAGGAAATGGTTAAAAGAGGCAGAAGTGCTGTAAGACAGAATCAGAGAAAGCACATAATCCCAGCTTGATGCAATTACTCTAACATGAATTTAAAATAAAATTAAAGTTAACAGTTTAAACTGATGTTTGAGGGTTTTTAAAAAGATTTAGTTTCCCTTGGAACCACTATGTTATTTGAGCCACTGTAATCTCAGAGCGCAGTGCTCATAACTTTTCTCAAGCACAGTTACTACTAGATTGTGCCCACAGGTTAAGTTACAAATGTCTAAAAACCTTAAAATTATTAAACCTAGATTAAAGTGTTCAGAGAATATGGTGTTATTTTAGTTTCCTGCCATATCCTACATTTACTATAAAACCGTTATATTGGCATTCTAATAAAATGTCATAAAGCAACTATGTAAGGAGGTGTTTTGGGTTTGTTGCAGTCCGATAGAAGCCAAGTTAACATGGCAACCAAAATGTGTAACAGAAACACTTAAGTGTTTTTCATAACTGCAAACCTTGTAACACACTAAGAGAACGTTGACTACTGGGCAGTGCATTGCTGAAGGTCACTGCTGTATATTCTTGATGCTTCACCTCAGATAATTTCCACACAACTCAGAACTTCACTATCTGAAGTGAATAACCTACCTTCTTTCAGTCACACTCTTACCCACTAGAGCCCACAGGTGTCCCTTTGACTCCAGCAGCCACATTTAAAGAAGAAGGAGCGATTTGTTCCTTGAACCTTGGGAGCAAAGTGATTACACTCTGACTGATATTTAGAAAATTTAGAGCAGGAAGGGACCTACGAGATCCTCTGGGTGTCTCGTTTTTCCTAAGATTCCTCACACATTGAAGAGCACCTTATCCTGATGCCTACCCAATGAAAATACAACATTAACAGAGTCTGTGATGTCTGTAATACCCCATCTACTGAGTAAGCTCCTGTTATTTTTCCTATCTGTAATGCACTTGTTCTTTGCTCTGGTACACAGATGTTTCAAAGTTCTTTATTTAGCTCAATAATAAAAAAAAAAACTGTCACTTTATTAGACCTCAGTTGCTGTTCACAAAAATAGAAGGGTTCAGTGGTGTCTGAACTATAGCTTAAAATTTTACCTCCTGGCATATTTGCAGTGAGGATACAGTCCACCTTGTCTGGCAGATCATCAGAACGTTCCCTTTTGAGGCACCCAAATCAACACTATTCTTGCTATCAAGGAACAAACAAGTTTACTCCGGCTCAGTTCTGAGAGAAAGAAAATTACTCGATAATGTTGCTTTCCCCTAATGAACTCCAGATGAATCCTTTAAAAATTTTTAGTGCAGTTACCTGTGATAAGGCTGGGGTTTTTTTCTCTGTAGTAAAACCTCCGCTGAGAGTATGGGTAGCTAAATGACTGTATTCACATACAGTACAACAGTGTAGAATAGGAAATTATACAGATGTATGAAGGAAAAGTAGGGGAGCAAGAGAGCTTTGTGAAAGAGAAATACCAACACTGTCTGGGGAGGTGTCTTTTACATTTATTCACCTCAGCTGTTTGGAGAGGAAAATGCAAGAAGCTACTCTGCTTCCAGAGTCAGTGCAGTCATTTAAACACCAATCAGAAGTACGTATAATAAAAAAATATATACTTCTGACTAGCGAATCAGACAATATACTTTGCATCAGTCAGCAATGCTTGGGCAGACTGGAGGAAAAAGTGCTAAAAATGTTGCATGAGCACAGACACCTCAGTGATCCATAGCAGAAAACCTTGAGGAATAGAAAGAAGCCTAGTATGTCCAAATAATAATAATAATAGTAATAATAATTAATTTAAGAAAATGGTTAATTAAAATGATTGAAAAATTCAGCTCAGAACTGACCACAATTTTCACTGAAGATGATATGAATTTAATAAAATAGTTTCCACTGAAAAAGCATTTAGCAAAACATTAAAAAATATTTTAAACTTTTTCTTTGTGAATATCCTCCCACTGTAAAACTACCCAACCCTATTAAACATTTTGTTTTGAGGCAATATTATGAATTCGACAAACTTTAATTTTTGAATGAGGGTACAGATATTTCAAAGATAAAAAGAAAGGCACCTTTGATTCAAATAGGACGGTGAATAATCTGTTATCCACTGTGGCTTGACTGCTTTCTTTTTTGACATGAAGAAAAAACCAAAACTTTAAACCACAACACCCAAAAAGCAATTGCTGACACAATCTCAATTGCAACTGAAGATCTCAGCAGCACAAGCGAAACTGAGGAGGTGAATATAGACAAATGACTTCAGATTGCCAATTAATCACTACCTAATTTGAGCAGACTTGTTCTCGCTATGGGTGTACAGCTCCTGATCCCTTACTGCTTATCTGTCTGATGATAGCTGAACTTTGCTTGTGCTCAGAAACCTGAAGTGATGTATAGCAAGAAAGGTGCAATTGTCGTGTAAGTGCAAAGACAAGACTGAAGCTAAGTACCATGCTACGTTCAGCACTTTTCAAATCTGAATGAATTCAGTTCCAATTATTTGCAGCAAGAAGCAGAAAAAAAGCATTTAACCAGCACCTGAAAGCCAATCACATCACCAAAATAGAAGTAGCCTTAACAATGCTGCTAGAGAAAATGCATTATAAAGGCAAGGGAGAGGCTTCTTCCTGTCAAATCTACTGTATTTGTTTCCAATCAAGCAGTGGTGAGGATCATTTGGAGTCCCACGTGTGCCTCACATGCTCTCACAGAAATTAAATGAGAAGTGTGCCATTAAAGCCTGTAAGCCTTTAAGAGAGAACTCAGGTTTGCCAACACCAACAGGCCTGGTACATCCTTTGGATCATTAACAGTTAAAGTGCAATGTATTTGAAGGTCCTGTCTGGCTAGCTCAGAGACATCACTGTTTCTGTTGGTACAGGTAGCAGAACTTTTAAGTCTCCTTACTGTCAAAATATCTCCATTTCTTGAACCAGGAACCTCTCTGATACAGCTGGTAGAACTCATGATGAGATAAGTGATGACGCTTGAAAGGTCTTTGAGCACAAGATCATCATTCCCAAGAGGGAAACAGTTATGGGTCAAAGTAATTCCAACATTTTGCTAGCTCAAATGATAGCCAGCGTAAGTGCCATAGCGGGAAACAGCAATGGTTCATGACGTGTTGAACACTACAGTCAGGACCACTTACAAAGTCTGGCAGTATGGATAGTGGAGGCAGGTGACAAAATGAGCTTGAATAATGCAAATAAAAGTGCTACTGTCAGAGTTTGAAATCTTCATTTGATTTTAATTTGGTTCAAGTTTATGAAAAAGAAAACAGTTGCTGAATTTTCTATAAATCCCACAAAAATACTGATCAGTTTGGCATAGAATAGGAAAGGAAATTATTCTATAAAAACAGGACAAATTTTAACATATCAGAAGTTTTGCTGCCTGCTCCAGGATGTAGTCAGACTCTTCAACATTTATATAATTAAGATAATTTTCCACCAGATTCTAGTAGACTAAAATTTCCTGTGTGAATCAGATAGAACATGGATTTCCCAATATCCTTCAGGCTCCTCATGAGAGCTATTTACTTCAGACAAATAGTGAGGTTTGTACGGATAACACATTCCTTAAAATGAAAAAAAATCCTGAGAAAGTTTCTTGAAAATTGCTGTGTTTATGACACAAGTTTTCATTTTGATAAATCAGCATTTTCCAGCAGAACAAAGCTAGAAAAGTGGAAAAATCTCAGTCTGTTCTCATATAGATGCCTTTGATCTTTGACATTAACAAAGATAAGAGATATTGTCGTGAAGGTGGGGTCATGAAAACAAACTGCATGAGATTTCAGAAATGTATAATGAGTTTTCTTGATGCTGAGAAGGTGTGAAACACACTGGTATCTATTGTTCTTACGAGCCTAATATTAGGTCATATTTTGACGTAACAGAAATATACTTCAGCGAAATGTGAATATAGAATCATACAGCTCGAAGACACTTCAGGTAGCCGTCTAAAGCATGCCTGTGCCCAAACAGAGTCACCTGTATCTATGGTACTCCCTAAGATCTTGAGTAATGGAAACTTCACAACCTTGTCTAGGTAAGAAGCATCAAGGCAGTTAATTTTTTGCTTCCACTGACACAAGACTGTAAACATTATCATATTTGTTGTCTAACGTGAAAAGACAGACACATCCCATTCTTCTGTGACCTGCATTTTTTTGGAAGGACCAATATAGATTATGTTGTAATTCTGGAGCTTTGGAGGCAAGATTTTATTTTCTGGCTCAGCATCCCCTTTTCAATATGACTTTGGGTAACTCTGTCTCTGCAGTGTTTTATTTCCTCAGAAATATAATGAAAGTTGTACCTCCCTGTTCCACCAGGAAATGCAAGAAGGAGAAACATCATCAAGGAGATTGACCCACTGTCGACAAATTTCTAGTAAAGTCCCCAGACCTCTCCTGTAAACTCAATCTTCCCATTGCTCCTCAGGCCAGGACGGTGCCAGGAATACCAACCTTTGAGATTCTTTTCTATGGGAACATGGTTCTTTTTTCATATAGGAGGCTGTTTTAGGCCAATGACTTCAAGATTTCTGGGCTACTTCTGTAATAAGTAAACTAAATTCAGAAGGGCTTGAATCTAAGCATTTTCTCATGACCGTATACACAACTGCTGGCATGATCCCTGGCCTGGTTCTGGCCCATGTTCATGAGCACTCCCCCACAGTGCCCAGGCACATTGTGTGGGATTTCATCGGCCAGAAGCTGCTCTCAACAGCATACATGAGACCTATCAGTTTTGGGAATTCAGACTTACAGATGTGAACTTTACCAGGCCCCTAAAATGCTGGAGAACAGGCACTGTACCATTTTATTTACTAGTAGAGATGTAGTCACAGGTCTGAAGGCCAGGAATAGTCCAGTTTGACTGAGACTCAGGGACACAGACAAATTAACAAAGAAAAATATCTGGATTGCTGTAGCATGTTACTCTCTTCCAGCAGTTCTTTAGGGTCTGTACTATTCTACACAGCCGATCAGGAGAGCTGGGTGCCTCAGAGAGGGATGCCGAACACACAGTATGAGCCGTAGACAGGTTAGCAGCTGTTAACATCAGGTTTAACTTACATCGCCAAATCAAATTTCTAAGGTTAAGCAAAGTAAATAGCAACTGCAGTTAGATAAGGGGAAAATCAGAATACAGCAATAGGCTTCAGGGTGAGTGTCTCTAGCTTTGGCTTGGACCCAGACTGGCATGTTAGTTTTGAATTCTTCCATGAACAGAGACATTTCACAAAAGATGAACCTATTATGATGTGGGCGCACTACAGAAAGCCTTCCACATGGAAGTTGTGCTAGCGCCCTTATTATACCTGAGCAATACCAACTCAGATTCCTCCCCTCATATCAACTTTTAAAGTACTGCTTCATGGGGAAAGAAAGACAGTCTCTCAGGTAACCAACTCCCAAACCACTTAGGTCTTTATAGGTTAAAACCAACACCTTGAACTCAGCCCAAAAATTTATTGGCAGCCATTGCAGCTTTTGGAGACTGGGTTTTTTTATGTCCTCTCTGCATGATGCTCCACTTAATAAACAGGTGGTTGAATTGTGCACATTAGATTCAGTTGCCAAATGGCCTCAAGATGTAGCCTCACACAGAGTGCATTAGAGTAATCTAACCTTGTGGTAAGAAAAGTATGGATAACTTGAGCAGGGACCACATGTGACAGGAAAGGTTGTGCTCTTCTTGCCAAACACAGCAGGAAGGAAAAAAAAAACCTCTTGGCTCACTGCATCTGCTACCACAACATCATCAAGCTGCCCAAGATCTTCCATGTGCTCAAAGACCTGAATGCTCAATGGGAAGCTGGACCTAAGTTCTGAAATAAGGCGCTTGGATTCTCTGGTGTTCTGGAGCACGAAGCTGGAAATTATGTGACAGATTCACTTAAATTGAATAATGGAAGTTTTCATGACTAGACGTAAAATGAACAATGTAGCCTGTAATATACTCCTTGTGTTATTTATTCTGATACTAAATGTAATTTTATGCTGTTCCTATGATTTCCATGTGGAATGTGCTTACTATTTTGAATTCATAAGATCACAAGTTTGTCACTGAAATGGGAGCATGAATGTGCTTACTATTTTGAATTCATAAGATCACAAGTTTGTCACTGAAATGGGAGCATGAGGTTTGGGAGAATGCATGTGGGCTGCTGAGGATCGGGAGAATGGTGGTGTGAAATGTGGCATTACAGCACTAAGAGGCCATTTCTGCTAAATCAGTCATCAATGAAATAGTTAAAAATGTAGACATCTTAACTGTCACTTGTATTCTCCAGAAAAGTCTAAGTGAGGGGATTATGTTGGAAATCAACATTGTATTGCTATATTTCTTCAACATTTTCACCCCTGTTTGAAAGCAGAAATCAGTACCTTAGCACAATAACAAAGTCTGCTGCGGTGGGAGAAATTGAAATTTTCCAGCAAACAGTCTTAGCTAAGGAACCATGAGATATCTAAACCCTAGATTATCGTAAAGGTGTGAATCTGTTGATTGTCCATATTAAAGAAGGGTAAAAACCTGAAAGCAGTGGAGTCCTCGCTTCACCTTGCCCAACTCTGTCAGTTTCTTTCAAATTTTACTTTGTCTCGTTCTCACGTACGTGTCTGCTTCTAGTAGTGTTTTCCACTGGATTCTGGACATCTTAATTAAATAAGGACATAAAAATAAATAGATTTCCACCAAACACAAATTTAAACAGTCTTAAACATTGTGTTATCATTGCAGCTTTTTTTAGCGTGTGTCAGTTTTTTTTAGGTTGTTTCAGGTTTTCTTTCATGGATAAAAGCAGTTATTCATAACCACTAAAAAAAGAGCTTACTCATTCCCAAATTAGACAGAATATTTGATAAATTATCTACACAATGTAGGAACATTCATTTCATTTGCCTGTGTGGTTTAAATATCCTAATGTCTATGCCCTATTTTCTTTACTGCTGAGTTTTGCATAATGTATACTTTAGAAAATACACATGCGAAACATTGCCACTACTCTGTTTTAATCAAAGTACACTGAAAACGAATGCTATTGTAAAAGCAATCGCCTAGAGTCCTACTAAGTTACTGATACTGTCAATTAGCTGATTTTAGCCACAAAGAAAATGAGGAGTGGCTGATGCAGAGGCCTCTGTTTGCCCAAGAAAAGATTTGTCCAAACAACCTGTATAGGTGCTACTGCTGCATTTCCTCCACTCCTCCTGAGAAAGCTCCTCCTTTGAAAGAAAATGGTTTTTGGGCTGTTGAAAGACTGTTCAACTTCAGTACCTGATCTTGATGTGGATGGGGGCTGACTTTGCCATCAACGGAGCTAACTGCAGGGTGCTTTGATAAACTCAGTTTATTCTTTTATTGCTTTAAGTATTGTAGTGAAAACAGGATTTGCATGTCATTTTTATTATAATTTGGTTTCCTGTTCAGGCTAAAATAGCATTTGAAACTGCAGTTTATCCACTCGTGAACTAGAACAATGTCTTGTAAAACTGTGCTGGGTTTACGCTCTTTTCCTTATTTGAAACATATGCAGAAGCTTATGGTTGTGATCTAGGATTAATACTGTTATAGGCTGGGTTAAGTCTAGTTGGAACTGCTGGGTGTGACCGTCACTCTTCATTTAAGATAGTAGAAACAGGCTCATTTATGATGCGATAGCGGTATTCAAACTGAAACAAAGGCACACCCAAGGCCACTAAGGAATTTAAACTATCTTGGAGGAAGGCTTTGCTGGATATATTTTAGCTGGGAATGTGTGTACATGTATCTGTATGTCAGAGAGAGAGAGTGAGAAACAGTTAAAGTGCAGAGAATTTCACATTATGAAGCCTTTCATGGCAAAGTTAGGGTGAAAGATACCTTTCCATTTCTCTCCTGCCTTATCTGCTTGCTCCCCTCCACACACCCTCTCCACTCCTCTGAATATGATTAGCCATCCAGTTTGCTGTTAAAGCTATTTATGTGGCTGTAATCCCTGCATATTGTCCATTCCTGGAGGCAGCTGAGTCTGGTGTGTTCACACCTTCTGTTATATCCTGCTTCCATTTAGGCATCTGTCTATTTGGGTTTGCATTGTCAACAAACAATCTGGAGCAAATGCTGTCCCAAATAAGTATGCATAACTATAGCCAACTTCAAAACTGGGCATGCATCCATCCCATGGGGTAAATGATTAGGAATATATCTCAGAAAATAACATTAATAGAAAAGAACTATTAGTTTTAGGCATTACAGTGTGAGACGATATGATATGATTAGCTACACTGACTCAACAAATATACAATAAATCTTCCTCAAATTATTTTTATTTCAACTAGAAGAAACTTACTATCAAAATTTAATGCTTTCCAGGGACAGAGGAAACGCAAGCCAAACCTTGTAAGTCATTTCAGTGATCAATTAACTCACAAAAGACTAGAATTTCCACTTTGTTTCAAGGCTGAATTTGATCATGTTTATTTTCAGTCACTAGTTCTAATAAGTCTTTGCTGCTAACTATCTGTTCATCCACTCAGGTCAAACCTGATTCTGGTTCATAAATATTGCAGATAGAGTGGAGTCCCCAAGTCTTAGCTGTAAAACAACTTTAGTCATCCCAGAATTTCATGTCCAAGTTCTTTCTATCTCCACAACATGCTACAGCACTGAAGGTCCAACTCAGAGCACAGCATCCCGTTAGTGGTTCACATCACCATATCCAGAGATAAAGTCGTCTAGCTTCTTAGAGCTTCCTCTCCTCATATATATAAGCACTGTATTATCCTTTTTGTTTCAGTGTATACTGAGAATTTGAGGTCAGCTCTTTATCCTTCATAACTCACAAGCCATTCACAGAGGTACTGCTTCCCTAGTCTGTAAATATAGTTTGCTTACGCTGAAAACCATTTCAGTTGCCTGCAGCTGACCACAGAATCCAAATTATTCAGTGTAACTGATTTATTCTCTTGCTTATTAAGCATTCTTTCCTATCTAAGTAATCTCTAAATATTATATACAACAATTCTGTGTTTTCCTCTGGTTAATCAATAAAAACCTTAAGTAGCAGATGCCCATGAATTAAAGCTTGTAGGACTCCATCGGAGATGTCTCACAAGTGATTCCTTGTTCACAATTCCATAAGGCTCCTTAACCAGTGCTTCATTTATCAGAGCAGAACTCTGAATCTACAACATATATGTTTCTCAGACAAAGTAAAAGAAAATGCCAAGTCAGATACCTTACAGAAATCTATATATCAACATCACTATTACCGAAATGTTTAATTTCATCAGACATGTGAAAGTGCAGCCATAATATGAAAAAAGCAGACAAGATCTGTATGAATTAATGTTTCATTCTGATATTCACTACATTGTTCTTCAATTCTTTATTAAAGTATGCACAAATTACCCACTACACTATTTTGCCAGGGACTAACACCAAAGCTGACGTTCTTATAGTTAAACTTTCACAATGTTACCACAGTTATAGCTTCCTTCTACACCTCTACAGCTTCTTCAGTTTCAGACAGCTCATGTGCTTTCTCTCTTCCCACTGGCAGATGCAGGAATTCTCACCTATTGATTTAACAGCCTCCTGCTTGGCTGTAAAACTGGAAATACTTTCTGCACTTTTCTTAGATAAGAATGTGTCCTCTAGCTCTGTCCTGAATAAAAAGCAGAAATACCCATTGAACACTGTTTCCCTTGTGTCATTAGCAGTGGGTGAAATAATATGTCCAACTACATAATGGCATGGACACTCACAGGTTTTCTTTGGTGCTATTACACTTCTGTACTCTGGCAAAGTGTTCTTCCTTGCGTACTTTGGCTTCTTTTGTAATTTTTGCTACAGTTCCTTGTCTAATACTATACCTTGCTGCAGGTTTTCACTCTATTCCTCTTCCTCCAAGGTGAATTTTAATTTTCACATTTGCCATCATTTCTTCCCCCTCTTAGATTAGTTTATTTTGTCACTGGTAACAGGTTATCATTCTAGAGTTGTGAATCTGGGATAAGTGAGAGAAAACTTTTTGAAACACTTCCTGATTACTACTTAATTTTTGAACATTATTTTCTGTGAGTGATTTACATTCCTCTTTGTTGTCAGCTTTGTGATATTAACTCTCCTGAAACACCAGTCTGTAGCCACATCCTAAATGAAAGAAGTCATGAATATTTACTCCAGTGCAATCATTAGGTTTCACCTCTACAATGGCTTGCTTGGTTTATGTCAAGATGAGAACTAGGTAATTCACTTTTGTTGACTGCAAGATTTTTCAAATTGTTACATCTTACTTTCAAAAATTCTGAGTGTTTTAAACAGACAGTATGAAGTTTCCAGTAAAAGTATTAAAGATCTCCAGGATAATGCAGCTTGCTGTTTTTCTGACATGGAACAGATCATGAACAAACCAATCATTCAGTTTCCAATATTGATTATGTGCTACACACCATGATTTGCCTATAAGGGCATGGATTTAGTAGCATGTAGGATTATATTTGTACGTGGCATAGAAACAGGTGGGTGGAGATCACCACTTCCTTTTCCCTTTTGCTCACTAATCCATTTACATTATTTTATAATCCATAAGGCTACACCAAGGCTGGGTTTCCTGGATGTTTATTCCTTCTTCTGCTGGAAAGTTTTGCCTGGGCAGACAAAGTGGGGAGTGTTATATTTGTCTGGGATTTCCCTATGGCTGATAGCTCTAACTAGCTGGACACCTCCTACTCAGCCACTACATATCCAGAAATATCTGTGGGACTGACTATCTGCCTGTGCCTTTATTTATAGGAAGTACTAAGTTTAATGGCTCCACAGTCACTCTACAACACTAGAGTACGTCCAGTGCTTCTAGGAAATACCTGTCCTTCCCAAGCAACCTGTGTGCACGTTGCCCTGAAATATCAAAACGACAACATTACAGAAGGCAATTTTTGATTGGAGCAAAGTATCTGCAGCCCAGTAGCCTGCCTCTGACAATAGGGGAAGTCTAGAGAAAAGAGAATGAACAGAGCAAGACAAAATGTTCTTTCCTCAGCCAGCCTTCCCCAGTTGCAGCCATCAGAGAATTAAGAACTTCCCGGAACAGAGGTAACATCTTTGTGCTTAACAGCCCTTGTGGTAATTCCCTTCAGTGGATGAGTCTCACCACTTTTCTAAACCCCACCTGACTTTTGGCATGTCTAGCATCCAGTGACAGTGAGTTCCATTCTTGCATTGTGAATCGTATGAAAGTTTCATTATTCTTGTCTTGAATTTCCTACCTGACAGTTTCATGTGATACCACTATTTGTGAAATACAATTTAAAATAGTTCCTGCTCTACAGCAGTCATTGTTTTAAACACCTAATTTTCACACAGAACATGATTTTATGTCTTCTCTCAGCTGAGTTTTTTCTAGGTTCGGTTTTTCATCATATAATAACTGTTTCATATCGCTGATCACTTCTGTTGCTTTTCTTTGTATTTTCCTTAGTTTTTCTATGGATTTTGGTGGATGCAGGAACACACCTAAATATAATTCAAGATGCGAATTCACTGTGAATTTATTCAATGACATGCCAAACTTTAACATTTTGAGCATCACAAGTTCATTTTAACTAAATTGTAGTCTTATGCTCCTCTCCCTTTAGCTCTCAGCTTGATGTTCTCCTGACTCACCTGAAAAGCATGTGCTCTCCAGTTTCTCCTTTCCTCCCATGCACACAGATCCTCTTTGTCCATACCATGATCGGTTCTTGCTTTTAGCTCTAATAACCTCAGTGCTGAGACAGAGCTAAAAGCATTGGCTGGATGTGGTTGACTCCAGCCAGAGTCATTCACATAAGCTGCCCTTTCTAGAAGCAGGATACAGAGATGCTCAGACTGGTTCTGGAGACAAGTAGCACAAATCCAGCAGAGCTTTTCTCTACCGGCTTTGTGCCACAACTCTTTGTAATAGGATCCCCTTCACTCAGGAGAAACCACTACCCAAGAAGCCTGCTGCAGTATAGCCCCTCTGATGTGGCTGTTGCCAAAATACGGCAGTAAGTTTGCAGTCAGGTTTTGAAGTATTTTACATTAATTCTCACCCTAGTGATTTTGGCATACCCATCATCAAGACCACCACAGAGTAACAATGATTGGTAACTGAAATATGTGCCTGGAAAGCCTTGCATTGTTAACCTCATGTGTTCTGGGCAAATTCCAGGTCAGATAATTACATTCCACCCACCATAAATCCTCCCCATGATTCCATGTGGGTATGTGCTCAGGGACAAAATTAGGCTGGTGATTTAGATGATTATTTTCTTAAACCTTAACCAAATGAATAAACCAGATTGGGAAAGCAACTTCCATTACTTGGTATGAGGTTATACATATCCCGTGCAATTCAGATCAAAGGTGCTTTAAAAATGGTAAAATTAGACAGGTATTCTTCTGGTTACTACTAACTGACAAAACCGTTTAATTCACTCTGCAAGAGAAATTGTGTTTCCTTTTTCCTTTCATATTTTTTTCTTCTGCAGAAAAAACTCTCAAACTGGCTGTGTCAGCAACAATTTATCCTGTAACATATAGTGGGTTTCCAGTTCTCAGGGACCTGTGTTGACTCCCAGTTGGTGCTTAATGCAATTATCATTTATTCTATTTGGATATTAGCATTAAAGAGATGTATTTTTTTTCATAACAGCTTTGCATATGTTTCATATTAACATTCCAGTGCTGCCCAGTAAAAAAAGTTGGCTATTTGCCCACTTTTTAAAGTAAATTTTGGTTTACTATTTTTTAAATTTGGATTTCTAATTATAGTTAGCTCTTCATAAATAGTTTAGCAGAGCTGGAGGGAGTGTTAAGCACTACATTGCTGAACCTTGCCTCCCTAATAAGTAACTGTAACCCAGCTCTGACACACCTCAGCTATCCAAATTCCTCCAAAATCCAATATATTTTTGTAATTTCCCCTTCTTTGTTCTGGAGTCTTAGGTTTTCTCCCTGAACTTTCTAAGAGGAAATATCCTTCTTACCTTTGGACCTGGCAACAAACCACCATCCTTTCTCTTCGCTTGTCTCCCACCAAACCAGCTAGTGTCTTCGGATGGACCTATGGACCATCAGCTGGAGAGCTGCAGGTACTATGTCATCAGAGAGCTATTCTTTGATGATGTGGTCAGCCTTCCTACGGTTTCTAGTAAGCCGCTCTTGGCAGGTTCATCTTGCCAATGCGCCAGGTCATACAGCTGTAATTATAATTGAATCCACAAAGTTAGATTTAGTCTTCCAAGTCCATATATCAGCCTTAGTTACTGCAGTTTTCTGCTACTTAAGCGTATTTAATTTACAAACTACTGTGCACATTATATTTCCAGTGGCTTTTGAGATGTGTGGAAGGATGTGTGTTGGAGCAGAGGTATAAAAACCTAAGTAAGCACACGCATAAAAGAGTAAAGTAGAAGTATGAAAAGGCAGACAGTATGGGAGCACATATATGCATTACGCTATAATATTTCAAATGAGCACACCACCAATCACAAGGACACAGCTAGAACTGGGTGACAGTCCTTGGGAATGTCAAGCCAGATACCTCTCTACAATTCCAGCTCATTTGCCAGCGTAAATATTGATCCTCCTAGGGGTCACAGTGGTGTGAAAGCACAACAGCATGTGGTGGTGAATCACATCTTGGAGTTTTTCTTTGAGGCACACATGCTTTTCTGTGACCAACAGAGAATTCTGAAAAGCCCCTAGTGGTCTAGACATTATTTTTTTGCCGGTGTAACTCCCCTCAAGATTTACACCGAAATCCCTATTGAACAAGCTTGTTCCTCCTCACTCCTGCTCTTCATCAGATCACGAAGCAGCAAGCCTTCCTGCTAGTCTGCAACCTTTTCTGGCAAGTCAGCTGCAGGATTGCTCACCAGTTCCTTTTATGATCACTATTACTTCAATGAACTGTATCCAAATTGACCCTTTATGGGAAATGATCTTTCCAGCATCCAAAAATCAGCTAATCTGTGCCATTTTACGTCTCTTCATTCTTAAGCTTTTAAAAACACTGCCCAAATTATGCCCAGGTGTAGAGATATATTTTAATATATTTTTTGAAATTGTCTGTTGTCCCTGCCATTTCCTTAAAAATTGTGCTTTCTTCAATATCTAGAAGAGCTTTATTATTTTCCAGAGTAACAGAGACAGTCAGTCAAAAACATAGTTTTGAGAGAAAATTATTAGAGAAGAGGGAGAACAGAGAGGAGAGAAAAAGAGGATATAGGTGAAAACAGCCAGTAAAAATCAGTCATGCACAGAATTAAAAAAATTTTATTTCAGATATTTTGATATGTCCTTTCATTGCAGCTGATGTTCTTCAAATCCTTGTCTACTGCTGAATATTTCACACTCAGCCTGAGTACTGTTTCTTATGATGTCCTATGTCTGAGGATTCTGGTAAAACACCTTGTTATAGTTCTTCATGAAGAATGTGGTTTAACTAAGGATTGACTTAAAGTTTAACTAAAATATAAGTTTAAGTAAGTCTAACAGAGTAAAAGTGTATATCAAAGGAAATCACATAAGAAATTTGGAATCTCGCTTTTTTTCCCATTGTTTATGATGTCTTGTTAAAAATATTTTCTGACTACCCCAACTGCTAGTAGCAAAAGAGACAGAAATGTTCAAAACATTTCATAAGGAATCAGTTGAATAGAAAAAGGAGGAGAATATGATTGCAAATTAACAGCAGCTTTTCAAATTTTACAACTCACAGTATAAACCAAATGCAACTCCAGCACCAAATTAGTAGCAAGCAATTCAAAATAATGATAAAAATAGTTAATATAAAACATCAGAGATGTCATTACAGGGCCTATTTTAGTGCTACCTGGAATATTGACAAAACATTTCAGAAATTAGATCCTTTCTTTTAACAAAGGTAACAAACCGTGAAGATTGTTGTTACTCCAGTGGGACAGGACAGCTAGCATGCTCTGTGTGGAAAAACTCAAATGACAAAAGGGAGGTTCTTCCTATTAAAACAGAAGATAAATAAACAGCTATACTGTAAGACTTGTTGCTGGACTCGGAATCGGTAATTTCATAAGGAGTTAGAGTGAGTTTACTTAGAATAACCTACCAGCTTCTGGCATTCCACAAATAAAAATATTTTAATTTGTAGACTAGTTAATAGATCAGATATGACCCACAAAGTTCCATTTAATGTTATCTGTACATTAATTTAATGATAATGTAGTTGCCTGACAGAAACCGGTTTAGAGAGAAAATCATAGGCATGATTCAGCTTCCTAACTCAGCATCTCAAAATCTTGAAGAAAGCTTTGAGACAAGTTCTAGAGACAGTTACTAGATTAGTGTGTCATTACAATGTAAATTTACAGGCCTAACAACAACTATAGCAGAAAAAAAAAAGTGTTAGGTTCAGGAATTGAAGCACACAGAGGGATGGAGTGTCTGCCGAAACATCTGACAAGAATAACAAGGAGACATGAAGCTTCTGGGATTTCCTGTCATCCTTTGCTCTCCCACTCTTAATCTCCTGAACTGTTCTAATTTTGACATAAGCTCGATTGTAGCATGTTCTTTCCATCAGTCTTAAGGACCATGACACTAGCTGAATTTTAAAATGTAACCTCAGGCACATTTTCCTCTCACATCACTCCCTGCATATTGCACTGCTCCTGGTCACATTCCTCATGCTGCAAATTCACGGGTCTCTATGGAGGAAAGTCCCTCAGGGGCTAGGGTCTCCTGCAGTGTGAAATGCAGCTCCAAAGAGTTCTGTTGACCACCTCAGTCACAGAAAAGAGGCTGAACGTGAGGATTTCAGTCTAAATATTTTGTTAATGAGGTTCACTCAGAAACTGTAGGACATATGTTTGTAACCACTCAGTCTCAACCATCAGCAAAAGATCATCTTTTCATTCTACAGTCTAGCAGCAGCTTGTGAATATCTCAGTTGACTGATCCAGTTTTAATAGATTTTCATTATCATTTTTGTGTACAGTATGATTCTTCATTGTTACAATTTTTTCCATTCTATATAATGCTGCAGCGGTGCAGATGGTAGTAAATTTGCAGTTTTAGAGCAAATACAGGCACATTTACAATCATAAAAACTTTCATCTTTTCTGCTTTAAACTCTCCTTCAACTGCGTCCGATACCAAGCTGTTGTTTTGAAGATATTCCTTTAACATGTGTATGACTTACTCGAGTTTTGTAACAGATGAAGTGCACTTATAAACCTCAATACCTGTGCAACTGTAATGTCTTAGCAATTTCATAATGAAATTCATATGGAATTTAGCAACCCAAGCCAGATTTGTGTCAGAATCTTTAACATGTTCCAGTTGCATGAAATACTAATTAAAGGCACTCATTGTTAACTGATATAAATAGTCCCCACTTAGCCCATTATAGGTATGGGTTGTAAAACAAACAATTATGTGACAGATGATACATGTTAACACAGGGAAATTCTGTAATGACATTTCTGTAACACTGTAACCTCTTCAACCACCATGTGTTCCACATTACAGGCTAAAGGGGGTGCTGATTGCAAAGGTGACGTACTTTCCAGTTTGTGACTTTTCTTCTAAGAATAGAAATGCCTTAGAGCACCTCCGAACGATTTATATTACAAATTTAGTTCAGGCAATGAAATCATTAATGCAAGCTTGATTTTAACTACTACACATGTTTGCTGTTCCATGCACTGGTGCCAAACCGTTGAATATGCCTACCTACCAAACAGTACCCTACCTAGAAACTGACTTGGTAATCCAAGCAAATGATTGTTTCCTATTTACCATTTCTTTCCTCCAATATCCATTTTCCCATCAGTCTGTACTATGGATAAAAGATTTGGACCAAACAGGAAACTGACTTTGGAATGGTTTTTTTTTTTTTTTAAGAAATATGTCATCAAAACTCTGAGCTAATCACGGGATAGAAACAATCTCTTGGCATTTGGATAAGATACACAGATTATCCAATTAGTAAAAAATGGTGTCTGCCTTTCCACTAGCCAACATATTCCTGTAACATTAGAAGCAGGTGGCCTCCTTACTCAAAGCACAAACACGCAGAAATCGCCTAGTGCATTTGCCCTGCCAAAAAAATATGTATTTTTGCATCTGTGAATGTATGATCCTGTGTTTAACCTTTGCAACTACAGAGTTTCTAAAGCAACATAAGCAGAAATGACCAAGGTACATGTGTCTTAAGGGGGCAGTCAATGAAGAAAAGTTGACTGAGATCTACGGACAGTACTAAGAGTTATTTCAGCCATGACTTTCAAAAGGGACTACTAAAGATGGCTGTTTTGAAAAAGCAAGACACTCATACTCATGTAAATGTTTGTGTAGGACTCAGAAAACTCCAGTTTTGACATCTACTTTTAAAAAATTTTGGCCTTTGTGAACAAGACAAAACCACTTGTTAGGGGATACCTGTCTCCAAAATGCTTCCTCAGAGATGTGTATTTCACCAGGACCAAACCCAACTGAACTATAACATGTACAAGACAAAACTAAAATTTTGCTAGTATTATAATGATTGATTTGCTGCAGAAAGTGAAAATGTAAAAACACGAGTGAATGGATGATGCAAAATTTATACATTAGGGGATATATCCCTGTCTTACATCACAGCCAGAAATTGGACTGGATGGAAACCCTTGGGATCATCAGGCCTGCCCTTGGAGGCACATCTCATCTAGGTATGGATCCAAACTTTTTGGCTGAGAGCCACTTCTTGATAGAAGTGTGGAAAGTCCTTTGTGACGCCTCACCCGCACAGTGGATAGAGGGTTTCCCAAGTCCACTGGGCTGTCCTTTCTGATGGTAGAGACTCCACCCATTCAATTCAAGAAGAGATAAAAAAAAATAACATCTGATTTCATATCCTACAACTGAAAACCAAGATATGTTTAGGCGAAACCTCTGAAAGAACTGAAATATCAGAAAGTAAAGTCAATACATAACGACGTTACTATCCAGAGCTGTCTACACACTCTGGAAAGATTGTGAATAACACTAATATCTCCATGGCTAATATTTTTTTTAAAAAAAGTAACCCTGTTAATCCCATTTTAACCCCTTCTTAATCTTGCTAACCTCAAGCAGACCCACCTGAAATTTTACCTAGCAGTCAGAGGTCTTCTCCGAGAATGCACATTTGTTTCTGGAACATTTGAAGCCATTTGGATAGGACATTTGGATGATATTATTGTCCAAAAATGGGGATGTTCTCACTCTTTGGACTTGTTCCTAACCCTTTTTTTGGTTCTTAGAACACAAAAATGATTTACTCTAGAAATGTCAAACTTGATTCAATGCTTGCTTGGCGAAGAGACGTGCCTTTGGAGCCTGTTAGAGGGCTTAGGTGGGTAATTGTAAAGTTATTGTTAGTTTTTTCCACACTCATGGCATATAGTACATGGCCAGCTCGTGTTAATAAATACCTGTTGGGTAAATGTGTGGTTTATAAAGGCTTGATTCAAAGCCCACAGAAGTCAATGAAAAGTCTTCTCTGGCTATGAATGGGCTTGGAGTCAGGCTGTAAATGTAAATGACAGGATGGAAGAGAATCTGTCATGGGAAAACCAGAGTGGGGGAATCACATCTCCTGCAACCCTTAGAGTCTTCATGGGCAGACAGAGTGCGGAAAGAATGGGAAGACACCTACTGTCTGTGGACATCGTGTAGTGTAGAAGCCAAAGGCTAGAAAAGGGAAAAGGAGTCTTGAAAAAAGGGAAATCCTAGAGTCACAGTGGGGTTAAAAAAATTGTTTGAATGATAACAGCTAATGATGATTAAACATGCCTGGTCTTCTGCACCAATGGGGGGAGGGGGGAAGAAGGAAAAAAGTACATAACCCACATAAAGTCTTATCTTTGCATGACTAATATATAGGAGTTCAATTGCTTTTGGGCAGTGTATGTGCATTTCCTAGGCTCGACCTATGTCACATAAGTGCACATGTTGATGTGGGGACTGTCAGATTATTGCAACACCCAGATGTGGAAGGAAATAAGCCACAGCAGCAGGTCACCCTCCAATCCAGCTGCATGCCTAGCCCAGCCTCATTCTGCAATAGAGCACTGTAGCCCTTGGGAGCGCCTGTCATCACGTGCCTGAGAACTATTCCCAGGGCCTGCTTCCTTCAGCTCTCCAAGGCATTCCTATGCATCTGATGGGTCCTGGCATTATGAGGATTTTGGCAGGCAGCTGGGAAGGTCAGGGAGGTTGCATGTCCACTACTGAAAGCACACATTTGCTCTACTTCCAGGAATTAGGTAAATGTCTGCCGAATAAGGCTGTGAAAAATCTCCACAGCAAAGATCCTTCATATCCTCTCTGTCTTTGTGCAAAGCAGGAAAGCTTTATAAAATCTATTTTTTTGTATATCTTCCAAAAAGTACAAATCTCTACTCACTGTTTACCATGTACAAATCATCTGCAATACCTCCCTCTATCATTTATTTATTTATTTGTTTGTTTGTTTACTTGCTCTATTTCCATTTTTTAATAACTCTTTTAAGGTGGAAAGGGACAACAATGTGCCTGAGCAAATGTTTTATGTTGCTGTGGGTGTGTGACATCTAGCAATAGCTGGTTGGTAGTTTGCCACTCAGAGTTGAAAGTTCAACAGCCACCTGTGTCACATCTCTCCCTTCTTTGGATCGAAAGGGTGTTATGGGAAAGGTGTGTTTGCTTTTTCTTTTTTGGTAGGACTAAAAATGGATGGGAGTGTTGTCTGTGAGAAACTTATTTCCTAGGGTAGAAGAGTAGCCAGCTGGCAGCCAGCTGGCATAAAGCCATCAGGAGGTCGAAGGCCATTGGACAACTGTGTGGGATTTGTTTCTCACTCGATGTGTTTGGTTTTAAAATCCTTGATTTCTGGAGTAAGCCATAGATATGGAAAGGGTTTTACCTAGGAGACTGTTGTTTCCCTATTCAGTTGAAACCACAAACAGACAGAAAGCTGGTCACTGGCCAAAGTGAAAGGCCAAAGGCAAACTGTCGCATATTTATCCTTTACTGGGTCAAAACTCAAAACCTGGACACTGATGACAGTTCATAAATATTTCATTGCTCCAATCAAAAAATGAGATAGAAGGACATTGCATGTCAAGAAACTTGTTGACTCTTGCAGAGCAGATAGCCAGCTGGCCTGAGCACCGTTATTGCCCTGTCTCGGAGCTGCAAGGCCAGAGACAAATGGTGCCAGATTTGTTCCTGGTACAGCTAAAATAACACAGGAATCATGTTTATGTTTTGATCTTGCTGTGGCATTGCCTGTGATCCTGACTGGCCATGTGATCCTGACCTATTAGTAAGAGGATAATCTGAACTCTCTAGAGAGAAATTCTGCCTGAAGGTTTACAATTCCTATTTCATTCAGGCTTCCCATTCATCTCATATTTTATCCTCTCCTGTGTCTGCAAGTGCTTTGAGAATCACCAAGAAGTGCCTTTTTAGTGTATGGGATCGATCCCATACTCACAGCTCTGGAGAACTGTGGGTCAGGTTGTTTGTAAATATGGATGGGCAAAAAGCCACAGAGATCATAGAAAACAAACCCTTGCATGTCATGTAGGAAAGGATTGCATCCTGACTAGCAAAGCTTCCATCCTTATACAGAAGCAGTGGGCCAGCCTGCTTATTCTGAAATAGTCACCGAATGTCTGTGGCACCACGCTGTATACATCCGGAAGGGTTAACACTTCAAACTTCTGCCCCTTGTTTGCGATGGGAGATAAACGGCCAAGAAAGAATCAGCTATATGCTTTCCATAGAACATGCCAATAGACAACCTTCTGGCTCCTGGTCCTTGGGATGGCTCACTGCCCAGCATCCCTAGTGATCCAGAAACACAGTGTTTTCACAGTACCTGAAGCAGTACAGTTAAATTTAGATTCTGATCAGCCTGGCAGGCTGCCGACATAAAAGTAAAATGTTTCAAGCATGCCAGCTGGTCCCCTGTCATTAGCTCTGTCTCCTGGAAGGCAGATCTACTTCCAGAGAGCAAGAGTCCTCTGAGGAGGTGTGTTGAATAAGGCTGTGGGTTTTCAGTTACCCACGCAGAGGAGCGTGGCAAAACAGATTTCTTTAGCCCCACAAATACTTTACAACTCTGTTCCAGGGCAACGCAGACAATGACAGAAGGAACTTGCAAAGTCTCTGTGGTGGTCCAGCTTGGAGTAACCTAAGCTGTCATCCTCTTCAGCTCTCTTCCCCCAGCTCTCTGCCTGGCAGTTTCATCCCCACCAGCACTAGTGGCAACAGAGCAATTAAGAGTGTTTTGTTCCCCAGCAACTACAGTTGACTGTCTGGTATATCAATTTATGTCACAGTCGAGTTCAGTTTGTGTTAATGAGCATGATGATCTGTGAACTCTGCTAGTGGAGGAGCCAGCTGCTCTGCTGCTGCTGCTGCTGCTGCTGCTGCTGCTGGGGAAGGAGCAGCCACCAGCAGTGCTGGAGGTGGACAGGCAGGAGAGGCAAGGTCTAAGCCCACCCCAGCTGGACTTGACAGAGGACACACAGCTCCCTCAAGCTTCATCAGGGTCCTGCTTGATTCTATTTACTGAGAGCAAATGGAGAGGAAGCAAAAGAAGGGCAGGTGTGGGAGTGGGGATTCCTGAACTTACTGGCCATAAAGGCTGTATGGAAACACATCTGGGAGTAAGCAGACTTCACCTTTAAGAGGGTGATGTAAAGAAGAGAGAAAGAGGTTGTTGACGAGAAAATTATAATTCCCTTCTGTCATCTCTTGTTCTCTTGCCTGCTCTCAGCGTAGGATGTATTATCACCTTTCAGTTTATTTTACCTTCAATCTTTTTTTTTCCCTTCCCATCAGCAGCTATGAATTGGACAAAACTCTCCTATGTCTCCTTTCAATTCTGACCTGCAAAATCTCTGTCTGATCCAGTTTTGTAAGTGTCCTGAGTTGAAAGTAAAGTGATATCTCCATTTTTTAATACCTTAATGACCTGGAAAATGTGACTTGATAAAATTCCAGGGCCAAGAAAGAACATATTTATTGAAGAAGACTGTTAAGGAGTCTGCTCCATCTGTAATGTCAGATCAGTTTTGAAACTTGGACTTTCAATAAATACAAAGCTTCCAAATACTGATGCATTAATGCAAACTACAGTCCTAAGGTTCTTCTCATGGGACAACTGGAGCCAGGTCTTTGTCTAAACAAAGGTCAAGAACAACTAGAGAGCACAACAAAAGCAGGACTCAAGCTCTTAAATAGCTCTGTCCCTACAGATGTGTAGGACAAGTAAATTGACTGATTCACAGATTCTTCTCCCCTCTTCAGAAAAATGTCTATGTTTCTTGAGTTTCTCTGTACTCAATGTTACATTTTTCATCAGAGGAAGGTAGTAAGAGTTTCTTTCTGTGACAGGTACTATGCATAACTGTGATAAATCAGTAAATGTAAGAACTTCTTGAGAACAGGAAGCACTACTACTGGAGGCTAAAGCGTCTGGTAGAGATTCAAGTGTTGCCACAGGGTTTTATATTTATGAGTTGTCACAAAATACTTTGAACAAAAACACTAGACACAATCCCCTCCCTGCTCCCTGAAACTCCATCAGCTTTGGGACTGCACTGAGACAGAGACTTGGACTGCAATCCAGGAATAAAAGTTGTGGCTTGGATGTACAGCTATACATACCCAGGAGAAGGAATGAACCTTGTGTATCTGTGAGTGAATGGTGCATGCATTTTACTTGTCTGTGTTTTCCTCACACACTCTGCTATCTCTGGCAGCTTCCTCACTCTATCCCCTGGCATGAATGCACAGCACACTCACACGTCACTTAAATCACCAAAAGCTGATATTACTTTTTTGGTCAAACATGTGCTAATTCATTTTTATAAACAGGAATAAGAACTGCTGTTTTATGGACTAGAAATATCAGTTGCAGGCAAAAAGACTATATGCTACCTGAACTTTGTTACTGATCAGTTAAAAGTAGATATTTGTTCCTTCTGCATTTACTTAAATTTTCTCTCTCTTAGCTGATATGCATTGATGGAATCTCATCAGCTTTTTCATGACCATTTTGAGATGTGTGCTTGCCAAAAGTGTTAAACTACAGTCTTGCTCTCCAAACCAATGTACAGCTGAGCTAAAAATGTCATGTGTTGGCTTTAAAACAAAGCAAAAATGAAAACTGAGTTTTGCTGCTGCATTCATTTCAGATCTCAGGATAACTTCCATAAAGGGTATAGACCAGATTCTTAGCACATTGAAAACTGCATAGGTCCGCTAATTCCCATGAAGCTGCATTGATTTACAGCAGCTGAGAATCTGGCCTAAAAAGCTTGGGGCTATATATCTATCTTCTGTTATGTTAAAGTCACTTGACCTCTCACTTGATTGCCTTGCTCCAGCATGTGATACTAGTATAGGTAAATTATACCTCTGCTGGCCACTAAGCTTGCTGTTCTAGCAACTTTAATAACCTCAAGGCTTCTAATTTTCTTACCAATGCTTACTAGACCCCCTGTGCAAGCCTCTAGGGCTGCTCTGACAATAATCCCAATATATTTTGTTTTGAATGAAAATAAACTTTATTGCAACTTGTGCTGGAGGCAGACCCACGAGCCTAGGCTCTAGAATGCCTAGTAGGCAGCTGTATAATCATTAGCAATACTATAGGGAACAGCACTAGGATCAGTTCAGAAGGGTTCTTCATCCAGCTGGGACTATAATTTACAATGCCACCATCACTACAATAACAAGGTAGCAGAGGGAAAACACTGTGGAAGGGGTGGTAGTGAAATTCAGCCATCACAAGGTGTGGTCTTTGGGGCAAAACCTTTAACTGGCAGAAGGTTCACTAACTGTTCTGGTAACCTCAGACTTTCACATTTCATTAAATCTAAATCTACAATCAAAATGAGATTGCAAAAGCATCCTAATGGAAAGGGCTAGCAATAAATTTGCCTTCTGTTGGTGCAGAAACAGAGATTCTGGTGTCCTGGGCCTCTTTCTCATCAGGTTCCTCTTGCCCTTCTGCACCACTGTCGTACCCACTCCACCACACTACACCTGCAGCTCTTCTTTGTGCACGATGAAAGAAACAGTAGAAGCAGTAGCAACCTGTCAGATTTTGTTTCTGCTTGGCATCCAGCTCATCCTAGCTTTTCCTTTACCTTATTCTTATATAGCAGCTCTGATTTAGATCTGTAAACCTCTGTTGTAATCATTAGAATCAGCTCACACAGGTCACTGCTGGACACTTGATCAAAAACTAAGATATGGGCTAATTTTACAACCAAAACAATACTGCTGAAGGGGCAAAAATTTTAGTTTGATTTCTAGTGTGATCACATGGGATCATAGGCTCTTCCCTGACTGGATGAGCACAGCCCTCAGAGCAGAGTTTTCCCTTTCTGCAAATGTGCTCTGTATCTGCTGTGAGTTCACTGCTAGTCTAACCCCTACCCCAATTTGGCAAGCTAATTAGCTGAAATAAAAATTTTCACTTTTGAAAATTGTGAGCCCTTTCACCCTCCTTTCTTCATGTCAAGCGTAGCGACTATGGGGTTTGAATGAAGGATTGCTGCTTTTTATCAAATGTTAAATCAGCATAATTTGCTATTCCTGTTGTTCATCTCTTTTTGTTGTTGTCGCTTTCTTTTACTAAAAAACCTCCTCAAGATTTTTTTAGCAGCTTGCTATCCTCTCTGAACTCTCCTGTGACCCCTACAGCGGTCATGACCTGTAGTGTGAGGAACACTGCCAACATCCAGGCAAACCAAAGGTAGAAGGAGTAGAAATACACACAGATGCAGTCCAGGTTTGAAGACTTGTATAAAATGTCTTGAAAAAGTCACTCAGCTTTACTACTAACACAGATCCTTACTTAGGTGACTAATCTTAGCTGTTTCTAAGTTGGTTTCATGGACTGAGATCACACGATGGTGAAAAGCATTGGTTAGGACCTAGAGAACAATCCTCAGAACACTGCCACCTCTGGCAGCACAAGGCCTCAGTGGTCAAGTTAGTAAGAAAATAGGTCTGGTTAACAGAACTACTGTCTTGCCAGCTCCTTCCCTCAGTTTCAAACCCCAGTTTAGCACTTCAGCAAGTGGTTGCAAAAATTTCTGGAGAGGCTTCTGGTTTTCAGGAAGAGGTAAAAATGTCAAGTAAAGTACCACTGGAATCCTAATTCAGTAATTAAGAACCTCAACAAAAATAACATGGTCCTAGTTTTTCTCTAGAGTCAAAATGTGAGTGGGAAAGGAGCCCGTACTAAAATGAACCCTATCTTTAGACAACACAGGGTTTCCGGAGGAACATTAGGCAAAACTCTATCTAAATAATTTATTTTAATTCAGTAAATTAAAGTTTATTTTATCATCATCTGCTCCATCACTTGTTCGTGCTGCTACATAGTACTGGTTTGCTGGTTTTCTTAGTCTATTGAACGAGCTCAGTTATGTCTCAGATCTTGTCTGAGGCATTTGCTTGATTTCTGAACTGATCACACAAGGTTGGTAATAGTCACCTACCTTCTAAAGCACTGAGATGTCTGACTGAAAATCTGCCAGGGTAATGAGAACGTAGGATACTTAATTACAAGTCTACATGCTGATCTAGTTCTGCACTGATGTGTCCCTTGGCTTTGACAAAGCCACTTGACCACTGCAGGTCTCAGTTTACCCAGTTAAAAAATGAAATTCTGCTTTTTCTTATCAGATAGAAGAAAAAAAAAACAACCCACAACAAACCAAACCAAACCAAACCAAACCAAAACTCCAACCCAGCCCAAAGCAAACCAAAACTCCTAAACAGCTCTAGGTTAATCTCAAGCTATAGGCTTGGTGTGAATAGACAAATGAGAATCTACAACTCACCGGTAACAGAGAAGCTTGGAATTAATCATCAATCATGTGTCTAGCTTTAAAATGAATTAACTGTAGACCAGATTTACTTTTTATACTTAAGATATTCTTTTTTTTCACTGGAAATGGAATTGTCTAGACTATCAAAAGACCTTGCTACAGGGAGTTGCTAAACATTGTCTATTACAATGTTTCATTGCAAATGTCACTGTAATTAAGTGTCAAAATGTAACTAAGTGTCAACTATTAACTTTCACAAGCATTCACAAGTACCAGGGTCACAATGAAGAACTGAAATTCCTCAGGCACAGAGGTTTTCACATCAATTACAAGGTCATAAGGAAACTCTTTAAGAACAGGAAAATAGTTGCCATATAGATCTTCTTACCATGCTTTTTTTGAAATGCATCATGCTCATAGAAAAGGTATGCAAACCTGCAAACAGAATTCATGACTAAATCACTGTCATCAGCCTTGAGGGGATCCACGGGGACATGCAATGTCCCAACTTGTCAAGGAAGGTTTCCAGGCAGTGTCATTTCCAGGCAATATCATAACACTCTGAACACACGAGAAGATCTGACTTAGCTGACTCTATGTTGATCATTACCAACTGATCAGAGCAGATACAAGTAAATCTTGGTTATATCATTCTTGTTACTTCGGCTCTGTTTGTGATAAGGCTTTAAAAACTGATTCTAAGCTCATTATCATGCTAAAAACAGCACTTTCTAGTCAAGGCAAAGCTTGGAGAATGCTTTGCCAGCTAATGGAAAAGCAGCCTACAGGGTAGGATTATGAAATCAATGAGTACTTGGCCCTACAGAGTTTTTTCATTTCTAGCATAAGTTTTCCATTAGCCCAGATTTTTTCCTAGTTGAGTCTTATTTGATTTTTATGGCCTGGGGTCTACTCACACATAAAATGGGAAGTGATATAGTGTTACTTCTGTCTGCCGAAATGTGAGATAAGGTATTGTACGGTGAGTTTGTCTTTAGTGTTACACGGATTTTGAAGTTATTTTGCTACAGTTTATGCCTTGACATGTAGTTAACAAACTTCACAAACAAGGGGGTTACATCCAGTGAACAGATATCTGAAATGGATCATTTTATATATCCATGTATGTGATAGACAATATAAATAAAGACAAACTAAACTCTGTATAGTTGCCTGAACTGCAGCTAGATGAAACTTGAAAGAGCGCAACTTTTCAATTCTCCCTGTTGCCCAGGAACAGGACACTCCTCTGTTGCAGGTGACTGGTATTCAGGTGGTTAATCATGGTTAGCTATGACAACCACTGGTTGCCACAATACTCTGTTAAGAAAATCTATCGTCATCAATGTCTGTATTTCATTTTTTCTTGAAAATGAAAGGACACAATGAAGAAGTGATGAACATCTCTCTGGCTGACTGACTGATTCCAGGGCTAATCAAACTTTACCTTTTATGAGATAAACTCTTCAAGGCAGATCCAACTTGTATTGTTGAAGCCTTTAGACAGAACAAAGGCAATGCAAATCAAATTTGAATTAGTAATCCCACATCTACATATTAATGTCTTTCAAGCTCAGTGATTACGTGTGTCATGACGCTGCAGAGTTTCTCTCTCTCCACTTCATCTTCTCAATCACCCATCTATTTATCAGCATCTAATCTTGGTTATGTCCTTAACTTTCAAAATGTTTGAATCTTATAATTTTCCAAGATCCCTCCAGTGGCAAAATAATCCTGTGTGGAGACCCTTTAGCTCCCTTACATGGAAGCTTGCGGGGTCTCCAGAAACCCTGGCATTCAACAGGAAGGGCTGTCACTTGTTAAGTATTAGCTAGGTTCTCTTAGCTAAACCCACTGCTTCCCGGCTCAGACAGATCCCTGCCTCTACAAGTACTTTTCTCGTTGCCCTATCAGTGTGATTTCAGGCAGTTTAGTTTAAACAGTAGTGGGAAAGAGCAAAAAGATCTGTTAGCACCAGTCTCAGCTGCAAGTGGTGACCTTTTCTACTATGTGACACTTGCCTGTACAAGCACTCGTCTTTTATTCCACTGTCTTTGGTCTAACCCTCCACCTTGATGGCAAACATTAATCTTAGAACAACCACAACACTTCAGCTGAGACAGATGCTCATTAATGAGCAGGTTGTTGTAAACCACACAGAAAAGAGAAAGCAAGGGGCACCCACCCCAGCAGTGAACGAGTTCAGCTGGGGAAGGGTAGGTGACCAGGGTCTGACTCTGTAAATGCTTGTGCTCCACCCTGCTTTGCATTTCTCATGACCTCAGCTAATCTGTTTGATTTAACACTGCAGTCCAGCAGTCACTCTGACAAGCAAAGAACTGAGCTCAAGGCAGTAAAAAAAGTGATAGCTCTTTCCCAGCTGAGATTAGTCACTTGGAATGGGATTCATCTTAACCAATGTAGATGTCTGCATCTGAGCTAGCCTCTCTTCGTAGACAATAAATAGGTGTTTTCAAGGTTATCTTCATCTCAGTGTCACATAGACACCTAAAATACATCCGATAGATCACACCTTACACCACAGATATCTGAAGTGAAGGAAGATTGATCTCTCTTTGCTAATTTAAATATCCTTTTAGTATTTTGTTGCACCAATAGCTTTAGCTATGTGCTAGTGTATTATGATGTGCAGAAAAACAACAACTAGCTCTGAGTTACAGGTCTAATACAGGACTTCCATGGAGACATCCTATGGTTCTGAAGACACTGAGTGTTTTCCCATGAAGTGAGTGAAGCAAAGAGGGAACTGTAGTCAGGCACAAGAGGGGTGTCTGAATCCTCTCTGAAAAGTGAGCTATTTATCCGAGTAAGGAAAAGACTAATTAAAGCACAGACTGTAACCTACAGCTCTGCAATTCATCTTGCTTGGATCAAGGCATCACTCCAGTCGGTTCAGAGATCTTTGATGTTGAACAAACTCGGGGCACCATGTGAATAACTCAACAGTGAAGGCATAACCCTAGTAAGTGAGATTTTTACTGTTCTAACCACATCCCACTTTTTTTTTCCCTCCACTTTTTATTATCATCTGTCTTGAATCATTTTCTTGTGGGGAACTTCAGCTACCAGTGCTAATCCTATTACAATTAAGAGCTGCCATTGACACCAATACAAAGAAGAACAAATTATTTTTTGTTAAAATATAAAAATTTTCAGCTATATTTGAGCAAGACTACATTTGAGATTTATCTTACTCACTCTGGAACAAATGTGACCTGGTACACTTCTTTACCTTTAACAGAAATCTAAAACTAACACATTTGGAACCTCAAGTAATAGTTGCAACAAGGCGACAAGGCAGAAAAGCAGGGTAAAGTTAACCCCAATACCAGAATTAATAATAAAACACAGTTGTCATGCTGTTTACTTGTTTTAACATCTGGAAGGGTTTGGGAGAATTAAAAAAAAGAGACTTGTTTAAAGTCTGATTTCCGCTTTGCCTCTTTTGCACTTATATACTCATTTTACACAGTTCCTTGTTGGCTCAATTATGTTTCTGAGGAGCTTGTGTTTTGAGACCGTGCGGGGGCTGTGTCTAGCAAGAACTTCATAAGACATTCTGCATTCTAATTCCCTTGCTCTCTTACATCACAAGGTAAAGGACAATGTCCAGCACGAGTTAATCCAGCATTACAGGTTATTTCTCCACAGCTTGTCGCTTGCCAAGGCAGCCCATTCTTAACACAAGACAAGCCTAAAGAAGGAAACAAATGCGTCCTAGCAAGCAGTGAGATGAATTCCTGTCTGCAAAATTGGAAACAAAAAATGAAATGTGAAAACAGAAACTTAAAATATATCTGATTCCAAAGTTCCTTTTCAGCTGTTCCAGTATCTTGGATATGCTGAATGCAAAGGTCTGGCAATGTAATGCCTCTCCCTCTCTCTTCCCTTATTTCCCCTGCTTCTTTCTTCAAAGCCTGGCCTCACCTTGGAACACTTACTAAGCTTACATTTTCGTTTTCACTGTAGTTCAAGATACAGTCTGCTCCTCTCTCCCTTAGCCTGGTGCATACTGGCACTCCATGTAAATGTATGAAGTGGGTTCTTCCTCTCCCACAGGGAGATTTTTCAGGAGTACCTCCCTGGCTTGGTCCTAAGACACTGCCTTTATTCTGAATTCATACTTTCTTTCTGCAACAACATTTTGGGGCTATCCTAACATATAGTAAGTCATCTGTTAAAATGAAATTGTCAGTTGTACGTGGTGTCCATCTTTAGAACTCTTTATGTCCCTTCTCCTCTTTAGGCCTTCAAGGAAACCTCCTAGCTAAGTCATCCCCTCTCAGTCTTAAAGGACGGAATGAGATGAAGGAAAGCAGGAAGAAGGGGGAAAAACGGGTAAAGGAGGTGGTGCATTTTTCTTGGATTTTGTCCCCATCAGTTAAATTTTCTCTTTCAGTGTCCCATCAATTTTAAGTAGCTAACGCTACTGGGAAGCTGAGCATCTGAGTTGTCTCATTTATCCTCGTGTGTTTCTTTATGCGAGTAACTGTTCACTAACCTAAAGGGGTCAGATGAATCTCTTTGTGCCATAGGAGTTCTTCATGCTAGAGGTCAGGGCTGTGTTTCCTTGAGGTGTAAAAGCTTTCCCTTTCAAGTCATTTCATAAGCAATACTGTTCATTATAGTGAGAGAATGCAGCACACGACCTGTCATTCATTCTCTCCCCTGTGACTGTTTTACTGGGCAAACCTTAAGACAGCTCTTGACCTTTATATTCCCCAGTTCAACTTGGGAGTCATTTAAGTCAATATAACTCGTGTTTTAAGCCTGCTTATGATCTGCTTCTTCATGATGCCTGACATGTTGTCATGTTTAAGCTTGTGATATGCTTTGAGACTCTGAAGAGTTAAATTTGGATAGAACATTCCTTCAATCTTACATATAAATGATACAAGCCAGAAAATATTTAATTCCTTGAAACTGCTATTAACCATTAGCAAAAGATATGTTTCACTCTGTGATTCCCTTACAATTCTGATCACTTCAGACGAAATCTCCTGGAAAGAAATCTCTGTCAGATTGTGTATTGTTTGTTCACCATGCATTTTTTTTTTATCTGAGGTATAATTTATTACTATTTTGATTCTGAAGCCTATAACATCCCAAGCTTCTGAACTGTATTCATTGAGAAGGCTGATTACAAACAAATATGAAGTTAAATAACATACGGGTATATCTGGAAAAGCTTTCTAGCCTTTTTTTTTTAATGGAGCTCTGGAAATAATAATGAAGATCCAGAGGCTTCCCAGGGGTGTAAAGGAAAAAAGTTAGTCAGATTAGTGTGGGTTACTGTGCATAGATGGAGCACCAGAACTGTTGTCATCAGTGACAGTTCAGTTGACTGTTGCTGGCAACTACAGCTAAGATGAGAAAGGATGTAATCTACTGGAGTAAATAAAAATACACTAATAAACTATAAATGACTTGAAATTAGACAAAAAATCTGTGTGTGCATGTAAATTCTCTTGTCCTTATAATCTTATTTTCCTTGAGTAAGGAATTATTCTCTCTTTAGCTGTCTTTACCTGTATTTGTACTGTTCCTTATGCCTGTCATAGTGCAAAACATAAAACTTCATCCCAAGTGTCATGTCTCTCCAGTCTGACACAAGTTTACTGGCAGGATGGGAAAGCTAGTACTGATACACAGCTTTGTTTTGAGTGGTGCAGAGGTTTCCAGACTACTGAAAAGGTACATAACAGTAGCAGTTGTCAGGTTTGTCTAGGTGGAGGCATTTAGTAGAGCTGCACACAGATCCCGCAGCTAAGTACTTGGGAGCAGAAAAGTCTTGGCTTTCCAGTCTCTGCCAGAGCCCAGTTATTTTCAAGGTCTGTACTCCTGCCTGAGGATACGGAACTGGGCCCAGAAGGCAAAAAGCCTCTGGCAAGTAGGTGTTTGTTGAGGTGAAGCATGCCTTAGGTGAATCTACCTTAAGTAGATCAGGAGGTGGGTTTGGGTGAGCACAGTTGGTGGTACATCGTAGGCAGATGAGGAGATTGGTGCAGGAATATAGCTGGGTTCCCAGTGTGTTAAAGCTCTGCCATTTCAGCTGCTGGTGTGGAAGAAGCAACTGAGAGAACAAGGTGTAAATGTGTCTCCCAGTGCCCATGTAGGCTGGAGCTGGAAGCTATTGCTCTGTCTTTTGATGGGGCTTGTCATCAACAACGGCATTCCCGGAGCAGGATCTTCATCTCATCTAATTTTAACATCTGTATGTCAGAATTATGTGAAAATCCATCATGTAATTTTACGGAGGACTGGGTCATGGTTTCCTTCAGTTTCTTTCTGGGTGGGTTCACAGCTACAACTTTTGCCTGTGTTTCAGGTCCATATAAACTCAAAATCTCAAAATGAAATACAGTCAAAACTGCCAAATTTTATCTGGTTCCTTGTCAAAATCATGTGAGAATGTGAAACATAAATCAGCCAAGGTTCACTCAAAACTGTGCTTAACGTTCACTCAGAAAGTCTAATATTTTTATTAAACATGAAATCATGTGAGTTTTACATAAATTGTAGTAATATAGAATAAGTTTCTCATGGCTCCATAAACCTCATTTTAACACCTCATTCTTCATTTTATCTGACAGTTGGTCTCATTTGTGTTGTCCAGACTGAACACAAAATTCCACTGGACATAGTGACAATTTGATTAAATCCTAAGAATCAGCTTCAGAGTTGGATCCACTGGGCCAGCTGAAGAGAGGAGAATCTGTTTGACTGATTACAGACCCCTGCAGAAGTACAAGCACTCCATCTCTCTCAGACTGGAATGTTTAAGAAAAGCAAACATATCAACAAAAAACCACATGCATTTTCTTTTCATGCTTCCTCATTCCTGTAGTCCCTGTAGCTGTTGTTTCTTAAGAGAGGAGTACCCGGAGGCTACATTTATTTATATTTATCATAGTTATCTGTTATGATGTAGGACAGTTTTTACTGTATGTAAATATATATATCAAATAGTAATTTCCCTATCATATGTATAATTTTATTGGTGAGCATTTAGGCATCAACATGCATATCTTGTGAAAAGCATCTAGCACACTACTCCAAGACAGTGTGAAGTGGAAAAGAAGCACTTCTTGATAAACTCATAATTTGTGTTCTTTCTCGAGGCAAGAGTGAGGTATTAGAGTTGCAGAGTGCAACTCATTTCATCCTAAAATGCATGTCTAAAAGCTGGGTCCTACACATGTGTGTGTCTCTGTGTACATTTCCCTTCCTGCTGACTTCACAGGAAGCCATAATGACCAGCTTACACTACTTAATTCATTTGAGGTGAATGATATTACTTATGTGCTTCAGATCTAAACAACACCATTTACAGTTTTTCCTATCAGGAGAACGTACATTGGTACCCAAAGCTACTAAAAAAAGCTGACAAAGATAGTTCTGGTCCTTGAAGGACAACGCTGGTTAAAGGTCTGTTTTAAGACTTGTATTTCTTACGTCCCACCCATTTATATGTTTTCAGAAATCCACACTGGAATAAAATAACAGAGAGAAAACACTTACGGTTTTGATTAGCTAGTATTAGGAGTGAAATAGTTATTTTCTCTACTGGTGTGTGTAATTTTTCTGTAATAAGAAGTAGCTCAAATGCAGAAACACTGGAGTCACTGAGAACATTTAATATGATGACTGATTATTTAAAATATGCTGTGAAACACTTTGGGTTTAGAAATACTTATGCCCTGAAGACTATCATGAAGAATGGCTGCATTCCACAGCAAGAACAGTGTTTGGAAAGCTTAGCTCACTTCAGCCTGCTCACAATGATGATAAATTGCATGTATCGTATGCTGTATGCAGTTTTTATGCAGGTGTTTTTATTTTGTTTTGTTTTTTTACATCAAAAAAACCTTTTGCCTGCTTTTTTTTCCCCACTAAGAACATGTAGATTCATTCCTTCTTTGTTTCAGCCCCTGAAGTACAAGTAATACAACCACTACAATATCTTTACAACAGCAGTGACTATCCTGCAGATTTTCTTGTATGTTCTGTCCCTAGGTATCCTGCTCTGGAATGAAACAGGGAAAACTCCAGAATTACTTTGACCTCAATGTTCATAGCGTTAACCCAGCTAGCTCTTTGCTGCCCTTCGTCTTTTCCACTGAGTGGGAGTCACTCTTTACTCTTGGTAGGTCAGATTGGAGCTTCCAGGCTTTTGCATTTACCAGGAACTAAAAGAAGGAGCAATTTCTTGCTGACCCATTTTTCAGTGAAAACTGAAAAAAACCATTATCATTAGTAAGGTCAAATTCTTCTGCAATATTGACCTTACCAGGAGCAGCTTCAGGGTTTACAGACGTGAGTGAAAGACTGTACTCCTCTCTCTCCTTTCCCTTCTGCAAAGAACAATTCCTTTGTTCAGAGGGAAGCAATGATGAAGAAGAGCATGGCCGGGTCATCTATGCTACCCCATCTTCATCCTAAAGCCCGAACCTTTATTTCCTCATCTGTTTAGACATTGTTTTTCCTACTCATTAGTGCAGGGTTTTCAGGGAAACATTTATCTATAGCGGCTCAGTTATTAGGTTACTTCTAAAGCAGTACACAGTCCAGGACCAGGGTGTGAACCCAAGTATGGTGGGATTGTACTTTGACACATTTTTAACCCAAACAGGCTGGCACTGACCTACACTGTAGCTGAGACATGGTCAGGAGTTAATGTGGGTTCTATATTTATCTCAGTATGATTGTCTGGAGGCAAAGGAGTAAAGAGGCTTTAACTATATCCACATAATATATGCACCAGAGGTGACAATGTTCTCTGGCAATTTCATTTACTAGCGTAGACATAGTCAAAGTGTTTTATACGAAATACCTGTTTCTACTAACAATGCAAAAACTATAAGGGTACAAACAGATATAAGGTTTTTATAGATGCACACAACTTGATATACTTCTCAGAAACTAAAGTATTTCATTGCAAATTTACCAGCATGAACAAACAAGGATTCCTCAGAAATATGTCGAAATTCTTAAATCACTGTTTATTTCCTTGCCAGGCAGGAGAATAACTTTAGGGAGCATGGGATGCAATATTTCTGGCCATGTAAAGTAAGTGTTGCAAAACTGAAGATGCTGCAAATTATTTCCTAGAACTTTGTTTCATGCTACGCATTACCTCTGAAATATTTCACAAAAGAGAAACTTCAATTCAGCTCAGACAACAGGAAATAAGGCAGTAAAAGAGTTTACTGTTATTCTGTTTTTCACGCCCATAAACTGCACTGAGCTAACTGCATTTTATCTTAGGAATGTAGTCACAGAGCATTTTTTTCATATTCATGTGTAACATATCCTAGAGGCTCCTTTCTTCTCTTTTTATTCTTTTCTTAAATGAAAAATATGGGAATTGTGCAAAAGTATATGCAGAACAGGGAGACTTTGTCAGAAGCAATTTGGTTATAGATTATTTTTGTTTCATTTTGTTTTGTTTCATTTTGCCTCCACTAAAGCCAGTAGCATTTAATAATACAATATAATTCACTGATTCCCATAGGCAAGGAAAGATTGTAGGCACAAATATGTTGAGGGGTGGGCTGGGTGGGCTGTTATATGAGGGTCTCTGACCTCAGAAATTATGCTCTCATGAACAAATTAAAAGATATAGTTAATTTTCTCCTCCACCTTTTAGGAAGATAGTTTGTACTTTATCTGAAAGGGTTTGCTTACTTGCTTCTTGAAAGTGCTTCATTGTCCTGAATCTGGCTATAAGCATTTCTGAGCAGCAGAGAGTAGCGCTTAAATCACAGTCTGTGTTCCCACTCTCCCTTTCCTCATCACTACTAGGTTGGGCAGATTTTTGCCTAGTGTTCTGGTTTCTGAAACTCCTACTATTCCTATTCATCACAAGGTGAAACCCACAGCAAAACCAGGGTTGTGAGTTCCACTCACCTGCACCACACTTAGAAATTTCAAAAGTTGCAAGGCAGTGTGTTATCGAGTGCAATGTCTTCCTATCCACTGTCTTTTTGTAGGAAAAAAACACCAAAAAAACAAAACCAGAGTCTCCACAAGATTTATTTTGCCTTCTGCACATCTGATATGAAAAAATCAACCACTGGAAAAGTGCTTAGTAAAATAAAATTCTGAAGAACTTAAGTCATAAAAACCGAACAGAGTATGCTTTGCTTGCTCTAAGGAGTTCGTAAATTCTTTTCTGTACAGCACTTTTTGTGTGACATCAACAGCTTTCACCGACATACCTGTAGCAATGGTGACCCAGCCACTATGAAGCAAACTAATCTGTAATTGCAATATGGCTGAGAACATGGTTATTCACCAAGCAGCTGTCACAGAAAACTCCTCCATAGACTACATGTAGAATAAGCCGCTGCTCAGCATAAGTAAGATTATAACAGCCTGGTCCTTTATGGACCCAGGTGATAAAAATAATAAAAGTATTTGGAGTGAACAGGTTCTAATTCTGCTTGCTTGATCAACAAAACGTCTTGACTGTCCCTCTTGAAATTTCTGATGAACCAGAATTAACTTAGGGCTCCAGACTGTGTGCTAGTTATTCTTTCAGAGCACTTTGTGATGTGGCTTATGGTGGGACATAACATACACACCAGTGAAGTCACCATCTGTACAGAATACAGCTGAAGAACTAAAGCCAAACTCAGCTGAGCCTGAAATAGGACTGAGCCTGCAATCTGCTTTTTAGGAACAGCAGTTTAAATGCTGAACACAAGAGCAGTGTCTCTTTGACTCTGACCTAAATAATATGTGTAGAATAATTCTAGTTATTTGGAGACTCGTGGGTTTCTCTTTCGGTCACTAAATCTTATACACACTTCAGCTAGATAAAAAATTATATTTAAAAAACCTCAGGAATGATATCAGGAAAAAAACCACGCCACACCAACTAGCCACAGCCAAAAATCCTTCAAGAAATTAGCAAACTAAAATAGCATGTTGTGCATTATACCAGGTTATTTGTTTATTTTGTTAGTCTGATTGGTTAACACAAAAACCTCATAGATAAGGTGATTACAACACAGGAATAGCAGCCAAAGTCCTGGCACAAATGACTAAAATCCCCCACCTCACTTTCTTCAAGGTCAACATCATTCCCAAGCCAAATTTCATAAAAAAGATATACTACTTGAAAACAGAGCAGTGAGAAAGGGATCACTGGAGACTTAGAGTCTGACAACCAAATTCTGGGAAATGCTTTTGAAAAAGTGACTAAAATGGAAGCTGAGAGAGGCCTTCCTGAGCTTTAAAGGGGGCCTGTATCATGGACACAGAGTAGTCATCGCATAAAAGGAATTTTTCTATTAGTCAACCATTTTTTAAAAATCAGAAATTACAAGTCGACCTTGGTCTTTCTGTATATGAAAATCGAAACCAAAACCAAACCACAAAAGAAAACCACAAGAAACATTTTTGCCTTATCTAAGTTATCATCTATGTATTTTTAGTTGATCATACTAAAACTGTGCATTAATCATGACTCTGACTGTGAATGTGAAAATGAATTGTCAAAACTCCTTTTCCCTTTCAACTTGCCCCTTCCCCAGACTGAAAGCAGCCTGTAACTTTTTGGAACAATTAGGATGATATTGACATCATGACACTATAGCATATACAAAAATGTGTACTAGAGTATTAGCTGGAACAATGCATAGAGGTTACTTAATTCTAATAGCAAATACACTGTTTTGTTCTCCTAGACTGCCTCTTGCCTGAAATATTGTAGTCTTGAACTCCCTTTTCCATTAAGAAACGAGTTGTGCGTTTTTCTAGCTGATCATGAAGATATCAAGCCACCTAAATATTCTTTCCTGAGTATCATTACTAAACAATTACAAGGGGAATAATCTCTTGTGCAATTGATTGTCTTCAAGGCGTACATAAACTGCCTTAGAAACAGTAAAAAATGTAAAAAGCTTACTACAATCTAACAGTGGCCATTTGACAAAGAATGAGCATTTACAGCAAATAATACTATTATTTTAATTAAACAGCAATGTTAACTCTTCCATTAGAAACAGAATAAAAAAATGTGAATGAATGTTTGTGTCCAACTACCTGTGTAAGTCTTCTGCTGCACAATACTGAAAATTACTCTGGTCGTGATTTGACCTTGTCATAATTTGATCTCAGAGGCTGATTATCTCTGTACCCTGCAGCTGGAAGGAAATGTTTTCCAGCTCTTAGAAACTCTGCATGCTAGGTAAAGCTGCCTAGTTACAGGTTCTAATTCAGCAAGGGTGGCAATCAGTGGAACGAAGGAAAGAAATGCTCAATGAGTGAATACTGCTTATATTTCTCACAAAATGTGCTATAAGATTTATACGATGCAGTTGAAAACTTTCTGATTTTCCTTATGCTGAAGTTTATTACATCATTCATTTATTCACAGAAGGTTAAATTATGTCAAAAAATTGATGGCAGATTCTCCAGTCATAAAAGTAACTCTTATCTAAGAAAAAATCATGACAAACTGGAAAAAATGGGAAAGGATTTTATTTAATGATACACGTTAGTTCTCAAATATCTGACTTCAGACTTTGATTTCATCAGGCAAAATTATGTTAAGCCAGTTCGACCACCTTTTCTGCCTTTTCAGGATATTGTAAGGATTATTGAAAACTGAAAGGTAATATATGAGAAATACATAGTATTAAAAGATCCAGTAAAATATGTTACATCTTACAAGTTCTATGCTAGGAACTGGCTTAATTTTCTGTTTTTAGATGCTACTTCTCTTCATTTTTTTAAAGCTTTTATGCCCATTCTTACCTCATGTGCAGAAGTAGAAAGAAAATTTCCCTTGTGTAAAAAGGTAAGAACAGATTCCAGACACGCAAGAAATTTTGAATATGAACTTCCCCTAAAATTACTTTCTAATGTAGATTTAAGGGGTTTTATAAACTGGTTTCAGAAGGCAAAGATAAAGTAAAAATCATTATGGCCATCAAGTACCAGTTTAATTAGTAAGTTGAAATTAAGGGTCTCAGAATTATGTATTTGAATACAGTATCAAGGTACACTTGAGAAAAAATACATGGTATGCCAAGGATTCTTTTTTTCTTCTGAATAACATTTAAAATGAAGTATTGCCCACCATATTTCACACAACTGTGCTTTTTTTTCTACCCAGGCAAGACAGAAAGTGACTACGATAAGACGAGAGGCAATGGCATCAAGTTGTTTCAGGGGAGGTTTAGATTAGATATTAGGAAAAATTAGGAAATTAGGAAAAATTTCTTTACTGAAAGAGTGATCAGACATTGGAATAGGCTGCCCAGGGAGGTGGTTGAGTTCACTATCCCTGGAGGTGTTTAAAAAACATGTAGATATGGCACTTCAGGATGTGGTTTCGTAGGAATGGTGGTGTTGGGTGGATGGTTGGACTTGATGACCTTAGAGGTCTTTTCCATCCTGTGATTCTATGATTCTATGATAGGCTAGAACAAGGAATTCAGGATGTGTCCTTTATATTCACAGACACATTAAAACATCCTGCTCTTAACTCTGCTTTAATCAGGCTTTTCCAGAGTAGGTTAAGTACTTAACAAAAGCAGTTTTGTGACCTGCTCTGAAGCAGATACTTTCCCAGAAAGAAAAAGGAGGATCAGGTATATATTCTCTGCCAACGCACACTTCTTCCACTTCTTTCCTTATCTCATTTAGACAGCAGGCAGAAGGGTGCAGCTTTCTTGTTCATCAGCTTCTCCTCAGAAGACTGTAGACAGCACACTTTGCCTGAAGTGACAACATACCTGCAGTGAACAACCCCATGACACAAAATCGAATTCTTACATTGCTAGAGTTGTAAAGTAGTAGAAATGTTAATACTTTCTTCAAAATTCTTGCAGTCAGGTACAAAGACCTAGATACCTATTTCCCATTGATTCTAAATGTGCTATCTAAATGCCATGTTAAATCTGGGCTATGAAGACCATGGTCAAAGAATTGTTCTGCCTTTTGCTGTGATTCACGTGGAGACTGTACTGTCTTGTAAAAAACAGCGCCTTCTGCACTGCATAGCCCAATCTCTGATTAATCTGAGCTCAACAAAAGCAATGACATAGTCTTCTTTGCAAGAAATTTTTCTTACTCTATAGATGGTTCATTTGTGCGTATGTGTGCGTGTGCACATGTGTGTACAACCATCTATGTCACCTGAAACTTGTTTAGAATTACTATGTTCAACATAAGCATGCTCATTCATTCGAAATGAATGAAGATCTGCTAAAGCAAATCTATTTACTTCCAGGGACTGACTATTGCAGTAAATTCTCCAAGGGTGTCCAGGGGGGAATATGCCAGCAGGAATTTGGCCATAGTCACCATATAAAGGACATCAATTGAACATTTGCTACTGAAAATGAGTAATGATCAAAAAATCAGGACTAAAACTTCTAATGGATATTAAATGCTTTGACCCTGGCTCTCAACCAAAAAGTCTAGGACAGAATGCCAACTGTTAAAAAAAAAGCATTACTTTCACATCACTTTTATTACACTTTTGTACTTCTCTGAGTGCTGTTGCCATCTTTCTGACTTGTCATGATAACTTGTTTCTGGCTTTTCCTCTACTTCTGTTGATCCAAGGGGCTCATTCAATACCCACTAATAGAGGGGGAGAAATCTTTCCATGACTTCATTGAACTCTGGATCAGATCTCACATTTTCTTAAACTTCCACATCCTTTGAGACCCCAGCTCTCACATTTTACCTTAGACAATATTGTCTTCACAAAAGAATATTTTTTTATTATGAAAATCAGTCTTTTCTTGTTGACGAAACTGATGCCATCCCCGTTACTTATATCATATATAACAAACCCACAGGAGTTAAGAAAATATGGAACCCACCAGGAGAATGACTACCTTGATGAGTGTAGCATAAGTCACCCAAGCTGAGGCCATTCACTCAAATATTTCCACGTGCAAATATTAAGTTACAACATACTGTAATGGAACTAACAGTGCATGCCCCAAGTCAGGTGCAATGAATGAGCTCAGGTTCAGTACTGATAGATACACACATGAATCATTCTTTGCTTTCAAAGGAACATGGACTATCTCAGACATTCAGACCAAGTATTCTGCAATTTCACATCCCTGGGACACCATTGTCTTCTTTTGCTGTAGTCTAGCTCTTACTCTGCAGGTAAAGTTGCTTCCAGCCTGCAATTACTTGCCTCCACCTCTGCCACAGAAGGCATAGGACACATGGCCCACACTAGGATCACTTGCAGAAGCGTGTATGTTACTGCTGTAATGGCTGACTCTTCTGAGCTTAAAAACCGATCTGCTCTCCATTAATGGTCCGCTTTTCAGTTTGGAAGACTATTACCCAAACATGTGGTTGCATTTTGTGGTTTTGGACCCTGAAAGGAGGGGGAAGGTGAGACAAATTATTTAGTACATGAGGCACCTCACAAAGTTTTGTTTCACATGGGTCATTTGTTTCTGTAGATTGTCTCCAGACAGAAAATGCAGAACTTCTGTGCCATCACTTAATAAACACTAGTACAGAGTCTTTATGCTTTCCATGTTACTTACCCATCACAGAGGAGAAAAGATCGGTGATATCTCTTCCACCTTCCCTTGTAAGTCTCAAATGATTCTTTAATCTAGCCAAAATTCTCTGCTAAAATACTAATAAATTTCCTATTGCAAAATAATTAGCCAAACTGCATAGGAGCCATTTCCCCACTTGAAATCCCTTGATTTAAATATTTTTTAAAATGTATTCAGAGGCACTAGGATTTTGTGTCTAAAAAAACTTACAAAATTTCATTGTGGAAAGAAATATTTTTCACATTAGAAGTATGTAAAGCGAGCTTCTGAAACTTCTTTATGTCTAATTCATCTAATTTGATGTTGCCCTATAAAGAGTTACAATCACAATTTTCCCTGCACTCTTTGGTTCAGTCATCATTAATCAAATCTCAGACTAAAAGGAGTTTTTACAGCTGGGTCATAAACCAAATCAATGGAAATGTTGATGCAGCATTAACTATATCAATCCCAACAGGTGTCTTTATAATAACCCTTGTAAAAGAAACACCTCTGTACAGCTCAGCAGCAGGCTCCAAGGAGTGTGCTAAAGCAGGGAGGAGGGAATAATGAGTAATTAGGGTTTTCACTAACCAGAAAGATAAGTTCTTTCAATTTATGTCCATTAAAAGTCACACACATAAGCATCATGGTAATATAGTTCTCAGCTGCGCACTTCCAGTAAACTCATGACGAAATATTAAAAACCAACCCAAAAGAGAAATCGCTAATCTTCCAACTACCTTACTTATTATATGCAGCCCCACGAGCTCTGCCACATATTCACATGCAGGTGTCCATATAAGGTATTTTTAGCAAGGAATATAGTGTCTGTTTCAGTGATCAGTAAGAAAGACATGACACTGACCTGCTGTATTTATTGTTTAAATCACATTTTAGCAAACATCTTTGCACTTTCTGTTGGAAGCCCAAGCTGAAAATTCCCTGGAGAGTTGACCAAGAGCCCAATGCAGAGAGCATGAGCATGGCCCTGGAGGTACATCAGGACAACCATGAGCTGTCCGTCAATAGGAGCTCTTTTAGGGTGCACTCTTATACACAGAACATTATTCTAGAAGCTGGTATTCTGATGCTACTTGCTTTCTAACTTTTTCATATTGAAGCTTTCTTGCCAATTAAGACTTCTTTCTGATGAGCCCTGCCCAGTGCAACTCAATTTATGCCACAGGACAGACCCCACTTCTTTCTTCATCACTGAGTTTGCCTGCATCTCTTCGGAGCAGTTGCATCCTCCATATGTGTTGGATGACTGTATATCTGCTTCTGGTAGAAGGTTATGTAAGCTCAAAGCCACTGATTTCCCCCAGAGAAAACTGAAGCACCTCCAGTGGTTATTAGTCAAGCTTTTTATTAACTTTTGTATGACTCACAATGGGCTAAAAATGATGATTAATTCCATTTCTAATGACACAATAATCAGTAGCAAAATGAAGGACTGTAAGCAGTGTGCAGAACACCTGCTTCTTGTCAAAACCCAGGAGCCTTTGTACAAGAGAACTTCAGGACGCAGGCACATTTCTTTGCTTCTTAAACCGTTTCTGTCTAGCACAAAATACAGCAGTTTATTGAATATCCAGAAAGTAATTTTGCCTGTAAAATGTTGCAAAAATGACTTGTGAAACACAGAAAACACTAGTGTACTGTCAGCTTGGCAACGTTTTTAAGGATTCTGCATATCTCTTCAAACACCACACTTAACAGGACTAGGATGGGGCACAATGGCCCTTCCCCCAGGGCCATGCACCAAACATCTCCCAAAGCTTCCAAGCACACAAAAGCACTTGTTCCTTGTTGTAGTCTCCTCTGCGGTGCCTCTCAGTGGCAGTGTTCAGGCCAGGTCAGTGGGACTCAGAAGCAACATCATATTTATTTATTTCTGTTGAACCTTCGTCGATCTTGAGGGGAAAAGAGTGATATGGAAGGAAGTGCCTACAAAAGGCCACATGGGATAGGAATATTTCTCTTCCACTTTTCACTCCATTGTAAGGGATGGCCAATATTGGCCTCTTATTTGGGGACATTACAGTTCTGATACATTTAAAGATACTGTCTCAAGTTTTGCAATGTCTCTGAAGACAGTTATGTAGAAGTACTTTTGTGTAGATTAGTATGATATTGCACAATAGGTTTAGAAACTGAACTCGTGCAAATGTTTTAAGCAAAATGAATGAAGTCTCCCCATCAGAGACTCTGGAAGAGCTGGAGTCTTCACTGGTGGGATGCCTGGGGTTTGCCTGGCAAGATAATAAGAGTGAGGAAGGAGACAAGAAGCACAGGACAACAGGCTGCTGGAGAGTCTGTTGGGAGATATTAAACTAGGATGAAAACAGCGTCTACAGAGGGAAAGGCATACGATTCCTTCTTCTCCATGAAAAACAAAGAGCTCTCTTCCTACTTTGAGTATACTCCAACACAAGTGCCCCTCTGGCCTCATTAGCACAGCTGGAGCTCCCTCTTCTGAATCACTCACTACTCCTCATTGGGATGTGGACCTTAAGATTCACATGAGCAGCACAGGACACACGCTGACCGATACACAGCTGGGGTCTCCACTACTGAGCTGGTATGTTCCATATCCTGTCTGTCAGTATCAGACTGTGATTTACAGGGATATAAAATTGAGGGATACAGAACCTGGAAATGCATATAGACAGTTTGATTCAGTGGGTTTCTTTAGACATGCTCCAAATGTTTGCACAACAGGCTAGAACCAAAGGTAGAAGTATTACCTCCAGAGAAAACCTACCATCTGGAGGTAGTCACCCACCAAGGCTGCCTTGGGGTAACAAGTGCTTGCCAAGTGACTTGCTTCTAATGCCTGTGCAACATGGGGTTTCCTTGTGTCAAAAAGACACCAAGAAAAGTGTGCAAAGTTTTTAATTTTTCTGTAATAGTAGCAAGATGCTACACAAATCACAGAACAGACAGCCTCTCACAGCTAAAAATATTAATTTTATTTCTTACAGCAAAAAATAATTTAAGTACCGCTTAACATTCATATTTTTTATCATCTTGACACTACAAAACCCAAAGGAAAGACTAGCAATTCCCTTTTTGTGCTGCCAACATAGATCTGCCTTTGATTTCCCCTTTTCCGTGCCTAAATGTGAAAGTGCTCTTCAGAGAGGCCTGATAAAAAGATGTGGAGTGTGCTTAGTCTGTTCTTCACCATTTCTTTGAAGGGTAAAATCAAAATGGGGAGTTTGATACTTCCTAATGAGCTACTCTGTTTTCAAGGCACGTTCATGTAGAATTAGTTCGGTCTTTTTAAAATAAAAAGGTAATACTAAGGGGGAAACATTCTTCACTTTTTAATGCCCTTTAACAGAGCATCTGAAATCTAGCCAAGTGTACAGTGCTCACTACATACAGAATGTATATGAAGTCAGCAAAACACACAATTGCGGGGTTTCTATTTTGAAAAAAGCAGGCCTGACCTTTTGACAGAACAAACACTGCTTTCTCACCCAGATACATCAAACGGGCTTTATATTTCATCATGCATTTTGCTTGCCTTTCTCTTTTCCTTTTTTTTTTTATTTGTTTCATCATTATTTTAAAACTTTTCCTGATCATCTAAAACCTGGGGGAATAATCTTTATTATCACAATCCTTCCCCTGCAACCCTCTTCCTACTCCCTCCCTTTCTTTTTTTAGCGTGTTGGCAGCCCTGATCAATGTTGATTCATTGAAGGGAATAGAATCTGCAAACTCTTCGGTAACACTAGACAAGCTGCTACTACAAGCAGCTGCAGTTGCAGTTCGCATCTCACTAGGGGTTTTTCAGAAAACCCACCCACAACACACAAGGGGAATTCTCCTGGACAAGCTGCAGGTGCTATGGATATTTTCATTTAATATTCATTCTTGCAATTCAGCACATTTGTAATCCATGTGGTAAACTGTTACTTACATTTCTCCCAATGGACCAAAACCAGATGTTGAAAATAAGAAGTCCGGTGGAGATATTGCTTCTTCTCCTCTTCATTGTGCATTTCAATGGTCTTAAAACAAATCTGCTTTCTCAGGACAAAAAAATGTGCTTTTATATTTACAGACACTTTTGTTGACATTAACTAATAGTAAATATATCCGGAAATTACAGGCCCTAGGTAGATTCAAAAGTGCTTTAATTGGAGGAGTATTCTTTGTCATATTAGAGAAAATGTACACTCTTTACTTGGCATCACTTCATGATGCTAACTAAACGGCCACAAAAGAATCATGGTAGAATATTACATGAATTCATAGACAGTCTTCTGTGTATGTCACAAAGTTTTCCCAGAAGGCTTGATTTTCCTAGTGTCAGGAGATGGGAATCTCTGTACCTGTCTATTTATTTTATTTATTTGTAAGCATTTCGATTACACTCTTCACCATAGTGCTTGTGTATTCTGATAACATGCCAGTTCGTAATTTTTTTTATATTGAAAAGAAATAACACTAGAACTTTCTGCAGAATTGCATTTAAACACACACCAGAGACTTTGTTGTTTGTGTTTTATTTAAAAAAAAAAGACAAAAGAAAAACACAGCATTTTTGTCTGATGCAGTTTTATAAACAGTCCCCCAGACTGTGCATCAATGACAGTGAGGGATCTGCTGTTCTCTTTGTTTTGCTACACTCTGCCCATTCCCAGCATCACTGGGTACATTCCAACAGTACTCGAAATAACATCAAAGTTTTGCATATAACTTCTCCACTAGAGAAGTAGGGGTGGGAGGAAGATCACCTAAAGCCTCAGGTACAAAAATGTTTACATTTTTATAAATTTTTACGGTAAAAATGTTATGAAAGTCCACAGCCTCCTGGTTTACGCAAGTGTCTCCAAACTCCTAAACAGTGACAGGACAGTAATATCAGATACAGGTAAGAAAAGAGACAGTTCTTTCCTTGGTTATCTTTAAATTCAGAACAGATTTTCATATTTATCTCAGTGTTAAATAGATTCTTGGTATTCACATTGAAGATTTTCTTGGTCCTAAAGGCCTTAGAAGAAAACAGAGTTCCATATGGCTAAAAAATATGTAATTACATTGAAGGTGATAACTGTTGCCCTAAAACACTTTCAACAGAAGTTCAATCTTACTGAACAAAGCCATACACTTTTCCTGGCAGTTCTGAGTCAGAAAGAGACCAGCATCTTTACTGAATCTTCCTGAGAAGGTACTTTGAAAGAATAGAAAAATCTGATGAATGAGGACACCACTGTGATGCATTTAACTGGTTTATTAGGGCCCCAAAACTGGTTTCTTTTGCATCTGTCTCTCCAAAGTCAGGAATTCCAGCATAAGCTTAGGTCATGATTAGATTAGTGACCTCATCCCAGTCTCATGTTGCAGACATTGGCCATGACCTCCAGTTTCAGGGCACATGGGGTGAAATCCTAGCTATGCTGAAGCCAGAGGGGCCCAGAATGGCTTTCTCCTCACATTCTTGAGTCCTTCAAGCTTTGCAGCTGTGGTGCAAAAGGTGACATGGCTGCAGATTCCAAAGGGTGACTTGACTGTACTTTCTACAAAGTTAAAAGTTTCAGGTAGAAAGGGTTTACTTCTCATTAGGGGGAAAAAAATTAAAGGAGTTCTAAAAGATTGCTTGAAAATATTTGGAATAAAATGATGCTTGCCTCAGAGAAGGTGGTATGAGAGAACTATGGACCCACTACGCAGGGTGCCAAGGAAAATCCTAGAATCAAGCAGCTAGCAAAGATATACAAGTAATAACACAAGTAGGTGTGTAGCATACACTCGAAATCATATCTTGCCAGGGCTACTCCTTCATGAGAATTATATTGATTCACATGTCTAGGTGGGAGAAAGATGAAAAAGTTCAAGGACCTAAAGCACTGCTTTTTCCATGTACATTGCCATTACTGAAACACCTGAGCTAAACAGCCTATGTTAAGCTGCAGTAAAAAAATCAATAGCTCTCATTATAGCCCAGAATTTCTCATTTCCTACTTGTGGCGAGATGCCGGTTGCACCCTGGGTTGCTGTCTGGAGCGTGTAATGACAGTGGTTCAGGGCCCATTAATGGTATTCTCTTTTTACAATGCCAACAAGGTAGTGGCAGTAAAAAGAGAGGGGGGAAAAATCGAATGCGTAACAATATTGTTGAATGAGAAGCATATGTGCTGACAGAGGAATGCATTCTGCAGGGAGTTAGTTAAATCCGAATGGTCTATGGGGTTTAGAGATGTGACAAGAAATAAGGAAGGCAAGTGGGAGGGTGACAGGAGACACCAGCACAAAATAAATTTCATAGAAAAGATGGGTGTATTTGCATGTGGCTATTACAGCAAGAACATTTTTACAGTATTTTCAAGAGAAAACTGATGTGGAAAGATAACAGCAGAACAGTTTATAGACTTTGGTTTTTACAGAGCTGCGTAAAGGGGTAAGCATTCAAAAGTCCTTAATTTACATCCTATTTTCAGAAATTATGTATAAAGGTTAAGGTGTTGTCTATTACTATGTTTCAGTGCCTAAATCTGTTCTGAACGTGGAAATTCAATGTCAGGTCATTTAAACTGTTTGAACATTTTATTCTGACACCTTTGCCTTTAATTAAACAAAGCCTGTGATAATTCCACTAATCATGTAAATACTAATTAGAATAGAGGAACGATTTTAATGGAAATAATGAAGGACTATTTATTCCAGCAAAATAAGCCATAGCTGTGAAATACAAGATTAACTGCTTTCATCCAGACTTCAGATAAAAATTGATAATATTTTTTAAAAAAATCACAGAATGGCCACATATAGACCATATGACTGGTCAAGATGATATCTATAGATGTTGTGTTAGATTCTCTCATTTTTGTGGTTATGAAAAACGAAAACTTAGAGCAACATTGGAAACCAAAAAGTAAGAACTCAAGGTATTGTTTCTAGGTACTATATACCTGGATCTTCTGGTTCTCAATACAGATACATACAATAAGGGGTAGTTCACAGAAATGGTGTTTGAAAGAAAACTGAAATCTAGTTAAATATATACCTGGAAACTTTGCATTTTATGTAAGACAAAAAGAAATGCCAATATTTTAGTTTAGCTTAGATAAAAAAATTGTGGAAATCTTATCAGTGCCTTCACAGTTTGCCTCTAGTGCACACTTTATGCTTTTCGTTACTTATTTCTTTTCCCCTTCTTTGCTCTGGTTGCTTTTACAATGCAACTGCCTCCCAGACATCATTTTTTTCATTCATGAACCCAGAGCAAGCCCCTTTCAAAACAGAACTTCGGATAACACACACTCAGTTTTCTCCAGTTCCTTGTTCCATTTTATGCAAAGGATGTTCATTGTCCTTTTTGTAAAATATTACAGTGATAACATTTGCTTGGCAGTCCTCACTTTCAGGTACCAGTACAAGCCTTTGGACTGAAAAGTGTTCAGGCTATGGATCTTTATTTATATTTTTTGAGTTATTAGCCTTCTTCATGAAGTCTGTAGTTTATTCAGTCTAAAAAGTATACCGTATGCATGTTGGAGGAACTTTGGAGTCTTCTGTGATTGTAGAAATTCAGCAGGTAGTCTAAACAAAGTATATATAAAATGTCCTTTTCATTTTCTACTGCACTTTCTTCCTTTCTAAGGTTCTTCTTCAATGGAAAATACGCCTTGAAAAATGAAATTTCTGGGATTCTAAGACTAAGAATAGAATTTGTCACTTATTTTCCCATATGCAAGGCCACCAACTTCTACTGTGACAGCACTTGAAAGCAAAAACTTTATGATCTATATTACACTTAAAGACCTTCGCTCCTGGGAATGTTTTGAACAGAATAGAGTCCATCAGCACTTCCTGAATCTTCATGCTCTTTAGATTTCCCTTGCTTAGTAAAGCTAGAAAGTAAGTAGTTCCAATTAAACTTCGATGTCAGCCCTTTGTTTGCCTGTGGCGACAAGGGAATCAGACAAGTTCATCACAAATAAAAATTCGGTACAGTTTTGGTCTTAGGTAAAAAATATTATTACTCAGATTAGATCCTATGAAATTCCCAGCACATCTGGGAAAGAAATTAGTTTTTAATTTTCAGATCTCTGTATTGTGAAGAACACGTGTGGGTGTCCAAATCTACTCCGGCGAAATACGACACAAACAGAGCCTTCAGAAACTGAATGGGTTGCGTCTGAGAGAGCTTGATTTCAAGGGTATTCAGAACTTTGCAGCTGAAGCCAAAAGATATGATTCATATCAGATAAAGTATTGACTGCTTCTGCAAATTTAACCCTTAGGGCTACCTAATATTGCTTATGAGGAGATGGGATTCCAAGAAATAAGGTCAGAAACACCTTGTAACTAGGGAAAAAGATTTTAAAGTATCAAGAGAAAACTGACAGTGGGAAAGGGTTTCACAGCTCTCGTCAAAAACTCAGAATACGCTTCTTGGAACTTGTTAACATATATTTTTTAACTCCCATTTGGGCAGTCGGGGAAAAACTCAGTCTCAAAATACTCCGAGACATTCTTCATAATTGTCTGAAGGTGAAGGTGGCCTAGAAAGTGTTTCAGTTATCAAAGAAAATATACCAGCACATTTCCCTTCAGCACGCATATTATTCAATTCAACAGAGCACTTGATTTGGTTTGTGAGTCGTAAATGATTCCTTCACTAAGGTCTTACTGGAAGAAAGGAAACCCAAGAAAAGCAGCGAGACTATTTATTTGATGTGTTATCCAACTGCTCTTAACTGCTGGCTATCTTGCAATTTTTAATCAGACTGCTTTTTTTGTATGGCTTCACATTTCTAGAGTAGTTTTGGAAATGTTCAGGTCTCACTGAGGATAGCAAAATATATGGGAACCGCCTTTCTTTCTGCAACTTCATTTTCCTCTGTGCAAGTAAAGCTTACCATTTGAGGCACAAGGGAACAAAGAGACCTGTTAAACAGTTGTTCTCCTTTTGTGTTAGAAAAAGAAGATGGAACAATACTCTGACTAAATAATGGGTCAATTTTCCAGAGAGGAAAGGAAGAGAGTCTATGGTTAAAAGCAAAATTTGGAATTAGAGAAAGAAAAATTAAGTGCAGTTGTGGTAGATATAGCCCCTGATCCAAATAACGTAATTTCACAAGCATTAGTAAAAGGCATGAGATTAAGTAACATTCTTAAAAATGAAGGAGATTCCTGAGGATTAGGAAGTGGCAAATACAACTCCATTAGTTTAAAAAGGGTCAAGAGATTAAAGACCAAGAAACTAGAGACCAGTGAGTTTAACATCTGCTGCAGGGAAATCTTGGAAACTTTAAACTGTGCAGTAGGAAGAATACCTGGGAAAGTGGTTTAGTTAAGTGCAAGCAGCATGGAATCAAGCAGGTTGTGTTTAACTAACTATAAATGCCAGTAATAAATAGACCTGATCTGCTGGAGCTGCTTGAAGACAACAAACACCCTTGTGATAATGTGATAAGAAAAAGGGAACTTAATAGCTGTGCATAGCAACATTCAGTCATACACTAGAATGTGTAAAATAAAATACGAGGCAGTAGGCCAAAATGCATGCTGGATAGAATTGCCATTTAAGAATATGAAAGAAAAGTTGGGAATTTTTTAAATTAGAAAAGGGTTCCAATTGGAATAACTGAGGAATCAGTCTGGGCCCTCTCTCATACGTAATATAGATGTAATATACTACCAGAGTAAAGCTATAGAAAATCGTATTCAATTATAAAATGAAGTTTGAAAGTGGAAAGTTGAGGTTTTTTATGCATTATACCATTATACCTTTACTGATTTTAAAATACAAACTGATTTCTGTGAGGAATTCCAAATGTGTATAGCCATGCAGTCTTGCTGTTATACCTTCTGTTCACCCATTGTGTTTCCCTCCAGGTAAAGCTTGTTTGGAACTACACAGTATAGTCCTTGGAATAAAATTATTCCTTTCTGTGTCTTTATGTGGAATACAAAGGAGTTTCAGTAAGGACTGGGACCCTTAAATAGGAAGTCTACAAAATAGTCATAAATGAAAATGCATGGAAATTTTCTGAGCAGTTGGCAGTGTGTAAAAGCACTAGGGCTCTCTACCTTAAAGCCCATGGGTGGCTTTGAGGAGGACTGAAAATTCAGGGGACTTGGACTCTGTTCCCAGCTCTGCTACAGATACTTTGCTCTGGTGAGTATGTTCTTCTAACTGCCTCTGTTTTAGTTTTCCCTTCTGTTAAACAGAGATAATAAAACCAGCAGGTTTTATGAAGTTAAAGGTGTTAAAGTTGTGAAATCCTGTGAAAATGCAGAAAGTGAAGATCTATAGATGTACAAAATATTGTTATTCAGAGGGAAATATGTGTGGCCTGCTAGTCACAGAAGGAGTCCTCATTTGCTGTGAATCAGAAGTACTACATCTACTATATCAGTTTATACACCTTATGACAAGCCTTGGGTATTAATATGTCTCAAGATACACCTGACCTCTTTCTGCTGTGCCATCATCAAGTTTATTACTGAAATAGTGACAAGTTAGCTAGGACTGGGCAAAAGAAAACACACCACAGGTTTAACTCCCTGTACTGCTTCTCAGGCAGGGACATGATATCTTAGGGAGGACCAGTGCCACCAGGTGACACAGAATTAAGCTGTCACAGGAAATTCATGTGAGAAACCTTTCTAACTGTGTTATTTGAGTATCTGGTCCCATTGGCAGACACTGGTTTCCCTGGCAGATTTTATATATAGGTCTGTTCTCCGCAGGAGAACATCTCTAACTGTTCACCAGCTTTCCTCCGGCACTACTCTCTGGTGTGATGACTGGCACACTGGGAAGCAGGACTTGACAGAGTTCACGGGCTCAAATCTCCCAACAGAGTGCAAGCTCAGATCTCCCAGCAGAAAGTAGATGGAAAGCCTCTTCACACACTGCAGTGAAACAGGACGAGGATTTAAAAGAGCAATTAGACCAAAAAGAGAAGAAATCTAGGCCTGAAAGACAGTTCTGAAAAGCAGATTTTCCAAACAGATGTGTTATTACTCCTGATGAAGGAAGATATTTCTTTTGGTTGCTACATGAAATGCCTCCCATGGCATCTGTTTTCTGTGTTCATCCCTGAAGGAACACAAACTCTAAGTATTTTTATCATAGCTCTTTAATGCAAGTTCTGTCTCCCAAAATGCAGCTGTTTGTGGTGTTTATCAATATTTGGGAATTTATCGGTATTTTTCCTTATAATCCCTATGTTTTTCCCTTTGATCAACAGTGCAGAGGGGTTAATAGAGGGAACAAAAACTATCTGAATTGGTTACTTGCCCTTAAGTGTTAATTTACATCCACTGTTTCTGAATGATGTTTGCTATTTATTGACCTACACAGCTGAGGTTTTTTGAGGACAACATGGTGGGTGTGGGGTTTTTGTTTTTAAATATTTTGTGTTTATCTCTATTTCCTGAATCTATCTCAGACAAAAATATTACTTCCCAAAAACAAAACCCTTGTTTCTGTTACTGTTCTGTCCATAGAACCAGACACGAATTAACAAGGCTCCATTGACTTCAGCTGGGTGTACTGATTTTTAACAACTAAAAATCTGGGCTGTGATATATAGTATGGGGTAAATTAGTTTCCTGTACTGTGGTCCAGAGCCATTCCATCTTGCTTTAAGTAGCTGAGACACCTTCATTGGAAGTGTATTCTCTTCATCTACAGTCTGTTAATGGAAAAGCAATATGAAAGACAGATACATTGCCAGAGATCTTACCTATAATTATTTTTTCTCTGGTCATGTCAGTTTAGGGTGATTAGGTAGCCATTTTTCATAGGTCAGATCAGTACCCTAAATTGTGTGATGAATCTGAGCTTTAGACCTTTCCCCCAGGCTCCCTGAGGGCAAGTGAGATTCAGCTTCAGATTCAGACTTCAACTTAGATGTCTAAAGAGCAGGATGCAAGGAATCCAGCCTCAGTAAGAAGAGGTGACAAATTATCAGATCCTGTAGGGAGTACTCCTCTGAGCTGTGGCATTACAGGGCTTGGACCTTACTCCTATTAGGATACACTAAGCTCAGCATTGCAGAAAAAAAAATCAAAGTAAAATATTGTGATGGTCTTAGATAGGTTTTGAAGGATTTTCTGATCAAAATCAAACAGACAAATCCTGAAACACCATATACAGACAGAACACTTTTCACTAACAATAAAACATCTAATCCAAAATTTTGACAATAATTTAGACAGAGTCTTGTGATCATCTTCTCGATACAATCTAACAAAAATGCACAAACCATAATGAAGTTGTATAATTTTGGTAGATAAACATCAATGTGTATAACAGAGCTTGATTCTTTTCACATTTTCCACGTTCTCCTGAGTGATCATCTCTCTGAAATAACATCATTTCTACTTTACACCAGCATCAGACATGAAGCACTGTAGACGGAATTTTGGTCTTGTGATCACCTTTCTGCATGTCCAGAAAAAGTGACCTACATTTTGTCTGGTTTAGTAAAAGATTTCATTTCTGAGACACCTGAATTAGGCCTGGGTCAGGCGCAGCAGTCATACAGTAAGAGTGGAGGATGAGAATGATGTGCATTGCATTGAGGTAAGCTTCTTGGCTCCTCTGCAGCATGATTTTCAAGACTAAAACCAATGTGCACTCACAGCCCTGAATGCCAACTTTATGCTGGGCTTGTATCAAGAGAAGCTTGGCCAGCAGGTCGAGGGAGGTGATTCTGCCCCTCTGGTCTGCTCTGGTGAGACCCCACCTGGAGTACTGTGTCCAGCTCTGGAGCCCTCAGCACAAGAAGGACATGGAGCTGTTGAAGCTGGTCCAGAGGAGGCCCACAAAGATGATTCCAGGTCTGGAACACCTCTCCTATGAGGAAAGGCTGAGAGAGCTGGGATTGTTCAGCCTGGAGAAGAGAAGGCTACGTGGAGACCTTATAGCAGACTTTCAGTACTTGAAGGGAGCCTATAGGTTAGATGGGGAAAATCTTTTCAGCAGTGCTTGTTGCAATAGATAAGGAGTAATGGCTTTACACTAAGGGAGGGTAGATTTAGACTACATAGAAGGAAGAAATTTTTTATGATAAGGGTGGTGAACACTGGAACAGATTGCCCGGAGAGGTATTGGAGGCCCATCCCTGGAAACATTCAAGGCCAGGTTGCACGGGGCTTTGAGCAACCTGGTCTAGTGGAAGATGTCCCTGTTCATGGCAGGGGGGTTGGGCTACACGACCTCTAAAGGTCCCTTCCAACCCAAAGCATTCTATGATTCTATAATTCTATGATTAAATACTTATAAAAAACCCTTATTTTACAAAGACTACACAGCAGCAGAATTAATCTAGCAATAGCTTTTCCATGTTTAAAATATATTCTTCCTCATCTGTTGCGAATCAACAAAGCTCCAAGTGAAAATCTGACCTGACATTTAAAGCTAGTGACAGGCTGTGCGAAATACTGGGAAGCAAGAACAGCTGAACTGGGAAACCGCTGGAAAACCTATGAATTGGTTTCCCCATTCATGTGACTGGGAAGATAATGCCTACTACCCTCTTCAGAGTGCAGTGCGTTAGAGACGGAGACTAATCAGGACTTTGGGTGGGAAACTTATCATATTTTTGCATTAAAGTAAGCTGTCAAATAATATCCGTGAAGCTGTTTAGCTTCTGGTAGTTCAATATTTCTTAGGAACAACCAATGGAAAAAGATCAGAGGTTTCAAGGCTAGACTACTAAATTTCCTGCAGACTTTGTGCCAAATATCCGATGAAATAATCACACCAAATAAGCATTAGCTTACCAATCTGCCTTTTGTTAAATAGCCAAATAATGAAAATTTGATAAGACACAATCTTTTTTTAAGGAAAAAAACCACCTTAATTTACATTCCAGATGGCAAAATTGGGGAAAATGGGCAATGAAATGTTAGAAAAGGGGCGAGACCAGCCAAAGACTTGCTTATTTTTCCAAGACTGGGTTAGGTAAAAAAAGTGTGGCTCAAGTCAGAAATACACCACCAGAATTAATGCTTCTCAGATCTGGCAATCCAATAAGCAGACATTCAGTGTATAAATAACAGCCAGACATTTTATTAGTTTTCTTTCAAATTTTTCAGTTTTCAGGAATCATAAACTGAGATTTGTTTTTTAGGTTCTTGTGAAAGCAAAATCTTGATCCCGTGCACTTCTGAGGGGGTGGTCAAGAGAATTCCAATTATAACTAAGGCCAAAGTTTGCTCTTCTAAACAATGCCCTTAGCCCCACTAAAGGATGTAAATCGGAGGAGAATTAGGAAAATTAGCATTCATGATGCTGAAGAAAAAAATTGTTTGCAGGAAGAGGAACTAGCTGGCACACGTAAAGACTGGGGAGTCATTAGCTGTCTGAACAGTCTGTTGCGAGCCGTTCCAGACGGCACTTATTCTATGGTATTTCCATATTGTTACAGGGAAACCAGGACTGCATGACAGCAAGACATTTGACCTAAAACACATGGCAGACGTTAGGAGGTGGCAAATACAGTTCGCTGTGGACAAATAGATTTTTTCTGCATGGAGCAGTAACATGGTGAGAGAGAAGAACTGCCGTTGTGAGACAGTAAGGGAAATGAAGACGGTGCCTTCACTTGTTGCGTGCCTTGTTTCCAGAGCTAAGATGTGATTTTAAAATCTGTGTTGCCACCCACCACTGTACAGCTTTTATGTGCGACTCCAAGCAAGGCCAAACGAAGTAGGCCTGCAGATGTAGAGAAAAGCATGTCTCTTTGGCAATCAGCAAGCCAAAGCCTGCTGAAGATAGGCTGGATATCCAGCAATCTACGCACCCACTCTTCATTCATCCATGAGCACAGGTTATAGTACAACATAGGCACATAAATCCAGATCATCTGAACAGAACTATCTCCTCGCTAGACATGAAAATTCAGGCTGGTAAATATACAATAGCTCCATTCCTGTTTTGACAGTTCTGTGAGTCCAGCAATAAATTCTGGACTGATTTTTATTTGATCCTCTCATTGTTTCACGACAAATTTGTGCCAGTGCTGACTCTCAAAGTACAGATTATATGCTTCCCTTTAACATCAAGAGACCTTAAATTCCACATATATCACACATTCGTAGCAGATGTTCCTAAACAGACAAACCAGGTGCTAAACATATTTTATTCTGATGGGTAATTTTTGAAATTATTGCAATCAATGAGCTAATAATACTGGTGGTAATGATGAAGTCAAGTTATTATTACCCATTACATTTAATCATTGACAGCAAGTTAATTGGACCTAATTGGAGAAATCATCGTAAATAACATGGAGCAGATGGTAGACGTTTGTTTTTCCACTTCCAAATCTGTGTAACAGAGTTATAGATAAAGTTTGGATGAATCGATGTAAAAGGGCAGACAGCATATATATCCCCTCATAAAGCTATAGTTCGCATTGGCAGTGGTGCAAATCTAACAGGCACAGACAGCTTAGACAAGGATGGGTAGATATACACAACTTTTTAACTGTTAACTTTGCCTCTCAGCTATTTTATACACTGGTCACAATCCTATGTACCCTCTTAAATTGTAGCAATGAGGTTCAAGGATGATGGAAGTAAAAGAGAACAAAATAAAAAGGAAGCAGGAAAGGGGAAACTGATCTGCTCAAACAGATGTGTATAAAATAAAAACTCCTGCATCTGACCTTATCACTGGAGACTCCCTTTGGGGAGAAATGGGTGCTTCCTGGGTGTGACTAAGCTTATCCTAACACAGACTTCTCAGAGAGGCTAGAAGAGCAAGCCAAACTGTCTGCCTCTCTCTACCAAGTATAAATGGTGTCAGATGGAAATGTCGACATGCAGATGTCTAAGTGAGAGGATCCCACCCAGCTTGTACACAAATTGAGCCAAAGGCTAGGGAATGGAGCAACAAATTATGCTGATCTTACAGCAGTGTGTCCACAGAGGACAAGAAGGGGTGACTGCAGAAATGGGAGCAATGCTTGTGCTAGGTTTAACTATCTGGCACAGGAGTTGCAGGGGTGTGATTTCAGCACAGGTTAATAGCCCTAGTTTGCACTCACTTTCACTACTAAATCAACACTTTCAAGACCGAAACTCGGTCCAATTTAACAGCAGGACTGGTCCCTTGCATGCACAGGGCCTGCACCAGTTAACACTCTCCTGGATGCTTCCCAGGCATGGCTTCAGAGTGAGAGCAAACCCTTCCCATTAAGCAGCTGGAGTCAGCCACCTATTTCTGGAGGACAGGAAAATTTAGAAATACAGAGGCAGCCAGACTATCATAGTTGGCTTTGATGCCAGAGGACAGGCTCTGCTGCTGTTCCTTTTTGCTAGTTCAGATTTAACAACACTGTCCATAAACTTGTGTGATTTATTTTTTCTGAAGTTTATGGCATTTGTTGGTGTTGTTACCCTTGATTCTAGGAAAAACAAAAAAGTAAAAGAGGGAAATGATATCTTGTGATACACCATGCCTTGTTATTGAGACATACCAAGAATGACTCTTTTTGTTGCTGCTTAGTTATATCTATGTGCATTTCAGATTTTCCTCCTGTCTAGTAACTATTTACCTGTTGTCTCATTTAAATGGGAAGTGTCTCACCTGGTTTTTTATACTGCATTTAAACACCAAGGAAATGAGAAACAGGACATGCAGGGGTGCACTATGGGATGATAGTATTAGAAGTCTAGAAACATTATTCCACTTCTAACAACCATGTTTTCAGTCATTTCCACATGTTCCCAGACTGTTAGCAGAACACTTGACAGCAGTGTAATAAAATTCTTCTCTCAGATGCACTTTGTGATCTGTGCACAGATCACTGTCTCACTGAAGAAGCCAATAATTTACGCAGAGCCTATTGCCTGGCTTTCCTCTTGTGCTTCGACAATGTGCAACCTGTAATCAGGTATTTTTAAGCTGATTTTTTAAAACCTGGCACAAATAAGTGTATTAGTGTTTTGTTTTGGCCTGGATAAATGCCAGGTGCCCACCAAAACTGCTCTATCACTCCCCCTCCTCAGCTGGACAGAGGAGAAGAAATATGATGAAAGACTCGAGGGTCAAGATAAGGACAGGGAGAGATCACTCACCAATTACCGTCACAGACAAAACAGACTGAACTTGCGGAGAAAAGGAAGTTTAATTCATCACCAATCAAATCAGAGTAGGATAGTAAGAAATAAAACCAGATCTTAAAACACCTTCTCCCCACCCCTCCCTGCTTCCCAGGCCCAGCTACACTCCTGTTTCTCTCCCTCCTCCCCTCAAGCAGCACAGGGGGACAGGAAATGGGGGCTGCGGTCGGCTTATCACACGTTGCCTCTGCCGCTCCTTCCTCCTCAGGGGAAGGACTCCTCACACTCTGCCCCTGCTCCAGCGTGAGGTCCCTCTCACGGGAGACAGTTCTCTACAAAATTCTCCAACGCGAGTCCTTCCCATGGGCTGCAGCTCTTCACGAACTGCCCCAGCGTGGGTCCTTCCCACATGGTGCAGTCCTTCAGGAACAGGCTGCTCCAGCGTGGGTCCCCCACGGGCTCACGAGCCCTGCCAGCAAACCTGCTCTGCCGTGGGCTTCTCTCTCCACGAGCCCACAGGTCCTACCAGGAGCCTGCTCCAGTGCGGGCTCTCCATGGGGTCACAGCCTCCTTCAGGCATCCACCTGCTCCGGCGTGAGGTCCCTTCCACAGGCTACAGGTGGAGATCTGCTCCATCTTGGAGCTCCATGGACTGCAGGGGGACAACCTGCCGCACCATGGTCTTTCATCACGAGCTGCAACGGAAGACTCTCTGCTCCGGCATCTCAAGCACCTCCTCCCCCCTCCTTCTTCACTGACCTTGGTGTCTGCAGAATTGTTTCTTTCATATCGTCTCACTCCTCTCTCTTCATTGCCGTTTCACCACAGTTTTTTTTCTTCCCCTTCTTAACTCTGTTATCACGGAGGCGCTACCACCGTCGCTGACTGTCTTGGCCTTGGCCAGTGGTGGGTCCGTCTTAGAGATGGCTGGCACTGGCTTTATCAGACATGGGGGAAGCTTCTCATAGCTTCTCACAGAAGCCACCCCTATAGCCCCCCCACTACCAAAGCCTTGCCACGCAAACCCATAACAATTAGAACTACTACGTCACACAGGTTTTGCCCCCATTGCAGCATGCAGGTTTCACACTCTTTAGACAGGGAACAGCTGAGGGCATGACATTGGCCCCAGGTTCTGGTTTGGTTTCCTGGGTTGCTAAACCTTGTAGCAGGTGGTTTTGAGAAAAGCTTACTACAGCTGGAGCTGACTCCTAATTCCCTACAGTCAGAGAGCTTATATAATGGTTTAACATTCAACAGCTAAACCACAGTTTGGAAGCGAGGTATTCTGAGGCCTATTGAACACTGCACATTGCTTTACTGACTCGGTCCACAGTTATTTGATAAATTAAACCAAACATTTAAAATACCATAAAAATGGTGTTCCAACCACACACAAAAATTTATTTTTATATGTTTTTTTTCTGATATACTGTAAAAAAGATTTTTAAATGTTCTTTTTTTAAGTTCTCTCATTTTCCAATAAATGTTTACAAATTGTTTGCCTCCATGTACAATACTGTCAAAAAGTTGTTTCTTTCCATTTTTTTCAGCCTAAATGTGCATTCAATATCTTGTATTGAATCTTCATCTTCTGATGCAATCTACACTCTACTTTACTCATTCCTCTGTACCCATACCTTCACACTTCAGAAGCTTCCATACAGAAATGTGTTTTGGGAAAAATCTGAATCTTGATCACAGTTTAAATGTGTGCAAATTTACCTCTTTCCATCGTATATTCAAATTAAATACAGTCAGTTATATCAAGAGTGTATTTGATTCTGGTACTACATCATAAAATGCCATGCATAAGGAACCAAATGGAGAGTGACAATAATATCTTGTATCTTATTTCCAGTTGTTTTCTGCATTTATTTTCTGCTTCATTAATTTTGGTATTGTTTGTTTGTTTGTTTGGGGATTTTAGTGCAACCTATTTTAAAATGGAATACTAACTTGAAAATACGGATCTGTAACTTTAATAATGTAAAAATGAAGCGTTTTATGTAAATTAAGAATCCAGGCTGCCTCAGAAGTCAATGCAAAAAAGTCACACTTTGAGAAGGTGATTTATGCTATTTCATTTGGGGTCTGCAAAATTTCCCAGAAATTTCATTACGAATACTGTGTGTGGACTTATATTTATGCTTGATACACGGGATTTTTTTTCTTTGTCTTTTTTTGTCTTCTATTACAAACTTCCAAGGCGTGTGGGGTTATGTCTGTTGGAAACAGTGATTTTTCAACAATCATAGCAGAAGGAATGTTAATGACAAGACTAGAGCAGATAGCTAACATTGGGTGATTTACATAGTTTTAGGTTCTCCAGGCTGATCTTTGAATTTGTAACTCTTTCCCATAACAGAAGGCTAAAGACGATGCTAAAACTAGCAGCTCTGGAAAGATTTCATCCTAGATGGAAGTCATTCACCTATCAGGGAAGCTGATAGAGCCAGGTGACAGGGGGATTCAACTTGCTGTTATGCAAGGAAAACATACTTTATTTTCAGTAAAATAGGAACCCACACGAACTTCTGATGTTCCCTGGCTGAATTACTAGACTTAATTAAAATGGTTTTGAGATATTAATATTTGAAAACAGTTTTCCTGCCAGAACATAAACCAGAGAACCCGAGCTCCAGCAAGAGCACCCTCTCCACAGTCTGTATACAGTATTAAATAATCTTACTGACCAAAAATTCACCAGCCTGCAGTGGGTCCACCTAGAAGTGAAGTGCAGTTGCCTAGGACAGACTGTAAAAATAGGGCTGGATGGCACACAATGCTAATTTTCCTCTTGCTCTCTCAAAGCCTCCAGCAATTAAAGCTCAAAGTCCTCCAGCATGTCCATTAAATTTGGTGTGCATTTAGAAGTTAAATGGAAATATGATGGGCTGCACTCTACTTCAGTACTCATTTGAGAACCTGAAGGTAACCGGGACGAACCTGGTCTCACTGTTTCATGTAGGTTAGTGGCCCCCAAGGTGTAATGCTTCCTCACTGAGAAGACACAAACACAAAGCAACTGATGTGTAAAGACTCAATAGATAAATTCTGTCATAATCTTGTTCCCTGAGCTGGATTTTGAGAGGCCAATAGCAGCAATCTCTGAACAGAAAAGAGCTGAACCAAACACAGCAAGAAACACTGCCAACTAGCTTAAGTGAAGCTCAGTTACAAAACACAAGAAAGCTCTTGCACAGAAAGAAAGCCAAGTAGCTGTTGTGTAGCAATAAACTTTGATCAGAACCTGGTTACAATGATTAGATAATCTAGAAAAAAAGTGATTTGTAACTATTTGTCAGTCTTCTCAGACTTCTGAACCCTTTGCTTTGATTACTTGCAAAGTGGGAAGACTTGTGTTAAACTCGAGTAGCTTTAGCTCAGGTGGAACTTTTAATAGTGTCTCAGCTACACTCACAGACTTTTTTATCCTTTTTAACAGGAATGAGAAACGGAAAGCTTTAATCACCTGCCAATTTATTATTTGCTTAAGAAAAACTGAAGTTGGGCCACTGGTTAAAGTACTATTATTAGTCATTATTAAAGAAAGAAATCTAAAGACTGGAAGAGCAAAAGCAGCTGCAAATCCTAGGCTAATAGAATTCAGATATGGAAAAGATCTATTAAGTCATCCAATCAGTGCCCCAGTTAATATAATATGGTTCCCAACAGCACAGCTCCTGGTGCTCTGTCCAGTCTGTATCAAATATTATGAGCAATGGGGTTTCTGACACTTCCCCACATTCCTGTGGATAGCTCTGCCAGGAATTTTTTCCCCCTGACATTCTGCCTATATTTGGCTTTTCCCACTATTCAACGTATGTTAACGTTCCTAAAGTAATTCCCTTCCTCTTTTTTATTGTCAATTATTTTTACAAGATTTTCATGAGTTTTAATTAACCAACCTGCTCTGTACTTTCCATTTTAATGTTCTAAGAAGAAAAATTTTATAATTACAAAAGTTAACTACATCTGAATTTTGGCCTATTAGAACAAAAACTCAGTGGAGATTCTAAAGTGTTGCAGCTAATCCGGAATGGTTTAAAACCACATAATCTTCAAAGTATTTGGGAAGTTTTTGTTAGCTGGACACGTATTTTGCAAGTGAAAGAGGTTTTATGTTTTAGTGGAATCAGCAAGGTCCCCTTCTTCACTTGCTTCTTCCCTTGGCTCTGGCTTTCTCTGGTAATTCTGGAGAAACACATTTCTACGAAGCTTAAGCTTTGCTGCTGCTTAGTATCATTTTTGCATCAAGAGGTAATCAGTTCCTAGGTGAGCTTTCCTGGGAGAACTAGTAGTTGCACACTTTTGTTTGAGGAGTCTTTTAGGAAGCTACCTTAGCAATTTCTTGCTCCCTTTTGTTCTTTTTCCCCCATAGGAAACTAGTTGTATATCACCTTCACACACTTCCTCTTCACCTTCCTGTAAGTCCTGTTCTGCAGAATGGTGCCAGTAGGAAGAGATTTTCACCTGCGATTTTGTTCTGAATCTTTTCACCTGTGAAAAGCTCAGAGAATTTGATGGTCCCAAAGACTCTGTCATACAGATCCAACTGCAGGATCACATCAAAATTTTAAAAAAGCCAAAAAGGTATAGGTTAAAACTTACAACCCTAACATAAATTTTGTTGTTCAAAAGTGCTAAGTAAGTTGTTATTCTTGCTATTGGCAGTACTGAAAGATAGTGGCTGTCTCTTTTAGGGCTGAAGGTGGGCCACGTACCCCTTATGCTTTACACTTTTTGAACAAGAGGGTACAAACAGTAACACCACTTATGCCAAGTCTAAGTCTTAAAAAATGAATTGTTACAAGCCCAGCACCCACATCTGATGAGGAAAGACTTGGCTCAGCAGTTAGTAAAAGAGGACTTCTCAGTTTAACAACAACAACAAAAAAGGCATAACAAGATCAAGTGACTCAAATACAACGTGTGGTTGTTTTTAAACAACAAGGATAATTAACATTAGATGAGGATAATTAAATTTTGGGACGGCTTGCCTCAGGATGTGACTGGCTATCTAAAACTGTAATAAAACTTGAGTCAGTTTCTAAAAGTATAAATCAATGTTTACACAGAAAATATTGGCCTGAGGTGAAGGCTACTTGGTGATTACATGCTTTAGTTTTTGTTATACTACATTGTGATAATGGTCATGTCTCAGAATCTGTGTATTAATGTTATTGTAATGGACGTTCATATTTTGTTCTGAATATGCACTAAGTAATCCAATAGAAGAATGAAAGAGAGAGAAAAACCCCCACATTTCCATTTCACTCTTGTAATTAATCCATGATGATTAGACATGCCTTGTAACTTCACTCATATACACTCTTGGTTTACCTTGATTTTCTATCAGAAATTACTGATTAATTAATCTAATTTCACTTCATTAGCCTGTGGCAGTTGAACAGCTTGCTTTAATGAGCAGGCTTCTTGGCCTGGTGGAGGATTACCATTTCAAATCATCTGCCAGGTGCAGGACACAGGAAAGCTGGGTTCAAAGATCCATACGTCTTAGGATACAACAGTATAGTATTTCAGCAAAAATCAACACTAGCACTTTCTAGAAGCCCTCAAAAAGGAAAAAAAACACCCTCTGATTTAGTACTCTATGTCACTATGTAACAAAATAATTATTTTTTTGTAGGTCAGAGTGAGAAAATGTACATTATATTTGAGAAGAACTGAATTTTGATTGTTGCATACAGAATGAGTTTAACAGAAATACAAGACTTCCAAAGTACCCCAGAATCGTTTTACAGATTTTTGAGACAGCTTATTGGCTCCTGAAAGACTCTTTAGATTTAGGAACACTATGTTTTTAGTCTACAGAGTGAGGCAGTATCAAGTTAATACTGTATATTTATTAGAAAAGACTGACTTCCTCATACAGCCTTAAATTATTAGCATTGAAATAATGACATTAACACAATTTATTGACCAGGAAAAAGAGTTTTGGTTAAAAAATGAAATAAGAGAGTCAGGAAATCCGATTTAATGTCTTGCCTCTGGTACAGATTCTCTGTGCAGCTTTTACTGCTTGGATATATATTCATGCACCTTGGTCTAATTTAGGTGTTGTATAGGATTAAATTGGATGGGCAGGATATTTTTCTCAGGTATTTAAAAATCTCTTTCAGAGGAACCTGCCTCCAACACCTGAAAAAGGAATTTAGGTACCTAATTCTGTTGCTGTGAGGGCCAGGCACCTTCTGTTTGGTGATCACTCTACTTATCCTAAATACCTAGAATATGTCTCATAAAGTCCACTTGTGGTGCTACTGGACTTACAACATCACTGGAGAGAAATACAAACTACCAACAGTTCATTACCACTTCTTTCTATGCTTTCTTTAAATCATTCCATTTTAGGGTGGCCTTCATTTTACGCCATGCTAGTTCCTTAGGAACCAACATCAAATCTCCAGTTTGTAGTAAAATATACTCTAGTAAAGGAAGAGATGGAGAAGGGCTAGTTTCCAGTGGGCAGAGAAAGAAATTTCTATGAAAAGCTGTATTGAATCCTATAGCAAAAATATTCAGTTTCAGTAGTACACAGTAGGAGTAAATAATCCTAACTGGTTCGAACGGTGCAGAAGTTGGACAGAAGTCTGAGGGCAGATTTCTGGAACCAAGTGCCAGAGCTCTCCAAAATCACCTCCATAACAGACACTCTCACTGTGGGCATTTCTTAGAAGATATACTCTACAGACCATCGAGTATTTTTCATTCCCTTTCCACTAGCACAAGTTTTAACTCTCTGTACCCACTACATGACTATAAGAAATCACTTTAATTTACAGTTTAACAAAATTCCTGTGAATTCCAAATGCAGACAGATGACATAGTAACAAACCTTGGGATCTTTTGTATGTCATTTTCCATGGTTTTAAGTAGACAAGTAGTAAGAAGTAAATGTTAATACTACAGTTACAACTATTATTATTTCATTTATATGGAAGTGATTAAGTTTTTCAGGCTTGTCTGATCACTTTTGTTGATTTAGTGATAGAAGTAAAGAAAATGACTTGTCACAAACAGAAAAACTTTCATGGAAATCTGAAAAACTACTCAACCTCTTGAGTGACAGTAGAAAACAACCTTTAGCTGTCTAAAATGTAGACATCTTGTCTAAGCTAGTTAGTTATCCAAGTTTACTTTACGGTCAGCTTAGAGACAGAGATTTGACCAGAACAGAACCAATCCTACCATAGAAAAATTTCCAAATATAACTGAGTTGACTTTTCTCTCGAGAAGTGCTTTTGTCTCCATTGACTACAGAGAAATGCCAGCCAGGACTGAGTCTAGATGCTTTACAGCTGAGATTAGGTCAGATGAATCCCACCTGGTTGCTGGTTTTGTCTCTTAAGTCTTGTGTACTTAGGAACTTAATTATCTTATTAGTTATAATCACAAAACTATGATTAAAGCCAATAAAAGTTGAACATAAGCAATGGATTGAACAGTACAACCCCAGAGAAGCCTTTGGCTCTAGGCGACAGTGTGATTGGAAAAATGAATCCATGTCATCTCCTGCTAGAAAGGATGTGTGTAATTCACATTTCCGCTTGTCTGAACACTCAACTGCAGCTTGTTAATGCTAATGACCATAGCAGCAAATGAACTATTTTCACATGATAGAAGTATCCATAGACTCTCTTAGCTATTGTTTAAAACTTCAAGTAAAGCTTTCCTTTTGGTTAAAAAGGTAGTCAAAGTACTTTTTATCAGACAGATTGCCTCTGTTTAACTCTTGTCATCTCATCATTTGACATCTCCACAGTGATTCTCACATCAGTGGATCTAGGCTGAATGGGTTACGTAAGGGAGTTGCTCTATAGCAGAACATTTTACGTTGGCTTGTCTCAGAATGTGCTTTGCAGATTGCACGTTTCCCTCAGCATCTCCATTCAGCTGAGACAGTAACAGCCCAATTGTAACATGATAAAAGTTATGCATGTCCATAAATCTTATGTATTCTTCCTCATCAAACAGGATGCCTTGGACTGTGATAATTTCATCTGAGTTTCTCTGTTTTGCCAATATACTTTTCAGCTGATTTATGGCGCTTGCACTAAGCCTATGATCTCGAAATATCTGGAAAAGAAGCCATGTACTTTTGCCTTTAATTCACAAATGTCAATCCCCATGCTTTTGAGGGTGTGACTGATTATTAATGTTCTCTTATGCTGGCTTTCTTAACAAAACTCACACTGGCTAACATACTAATATGTTACTAACACAAAAATAACTAACACTACTAATATGTCTGTGTTTCCTAGCCTCTATCTCCAAAACAGTGCTCTTTCACAACTGTTAGCAATGCCCAAATATCCCATTTTGTTCATTGGAAAAAGATAAGCGTGACTTTTCTCTTGGACAATGCACTTATCGCACAAAGTAAATTTTCTATTTGGTTCTATAAAGTTCTATCTTTTAAAGAAAACCCTTTACATACTGATAACTTTCTGTGGAGTCCTTCAATAATCATAAACATCCTTAGGATCAGCGTATGCATCCTGTGCTACATAGAGCGCTCTGGAAGCTGTGAATCTCCAGGCACTTGCAGATTTCATGCACTGGCCACATTCAGAATACACTGGTATGCAGTGATCAGGGCTTCACAGGACATGTGAGCCCTCTGTCTCATGTCTTGTACTACATCAAGATCCTAGTTACTTCTCTGGCACACATAAGAAAGCTTCACATGAAGCGAAAAGTTTAAAATCCTCTAATCTGTATCTTTTTCATGTACACAGACTAAAACATTGCAAATTTCAGCTTTATTATATGGCATGCAGAAGATTTCAGATGATCATCACACTAACGGTCTTTTCACTGTCACTAGGACTTGCAGAGCCTCACAAGCACCATAAAGTTATCCTCCAGAAACTTCAGAAAGGATTGCCCTGTCCTGTTTATTGCTATAGTTCCACTCAACATTCATTTTTGCAGTGTTTCTGCTGGATGTGCTTTCATTTAGGTGTTGAAGGAAACTGTGAATCTTTTCACATACGGAGATTTTTCTAGGACTCTGTATATTACTTTTAAATCTAGGCACAAGTGTTACGTATTTATGAGGTGTTCCAAGCAGTCTACCATCTCTGATACAGGAGACTCCTTTCGCTGTTACTGCTGTTTAGACCCCACTAACTAAAAACTGACTGTTAATCAATTCTTCTGGGTGCAGTTTATTGTTTATTGTTATCATTTGTAAATCTGTTCAGTTCTGTAGAAGACAGAAACACAAAGGCAGTCCAGTCCCCAGAAAACTTTTTGTCTAGCAGAGGAATAGAGAAAGAGGGTACTCGTAACCACTCAGCACTAGATACCTAATGAGACCAGCTACCTCAGCTCACTTTCGTCTCTTAACTGAGATGCTGAAGACTTAGGCAAAAACTCAATGCCTAAGCTTGACTGTGGATAGTTAGGGCCTGGCGGTCGGAAGATGTCGTGCTGTACGGAAAGGTAGGCCCCCCCCTCCTCTCCTGATAACCAGTAGCGTTTAGCCCATAGGTGTAAGCAGA